>Ga0209591_10006004_pt1 | contig 13515 bp, 7 predicted proteins | sample MAT01_FD_187207 | JGI IMG/M metagenome (GOLD analysis project Ga0209591, IMG submission 187207) | Freshwater microbial communities from Lake Fryxell liftoff mats and glacier meltwater in Antarctica - MAT-01 (SPAdes) (version 2) | ecosystem: Environmental > Aquatic > Freshwater > Ice > Liftoff...
CTCGCCCATTACCATGTCCTGCGCGCTGAGGATACGGCAGCGAGCAACTTGCTGGCGGAAGCCTACAGCCAATGCGCGCAGTTGGGCGAATTCGAGACGTTGGCCGAAATCCTGCGGTTGCAAGCCCGCGTCGCGTGCCAACAAAGCGACTACGAGCAAGCATCGAAGTTAATTGCTGCCTCAATCGAGGCCGCCGGTGAAAACGAACTAGAAGCCGCGGCCAGCCGTCTGGTGCAAGAAAAGCTTCTCGGTTACAAAGCAGCGCAGAACCCTTGATCTGCGTATTCATGTAGAATTCATCAATACCTGTTCATATCCCACCATCTGGAGATAAATCACCATGTTCACCCCCGTGCAACGTCCGTTTGCCCATCGTTTCGCCTACCCTGGTAGCACACGCCTGTGCTGGCTTGTCCGCCTTGCGTTCGTTATGCTTTGTCTGGGGCTGCTTTCGGCGAGCAGTCGCTCGCTCCAGGCCGCCCCTGCCCTTCAAACTGCGCCAACAGTTGCTTTCGATCCTATACCGGGCTGGTCCTCTAGCGATAGGGGCTACACCCATAGCGTAGCGTGGGGGGATGTGAACGGGGATGGCACCCTCGACCTCGCCGTGGGTGGTGATGCGGCCGCAGTGTATTTAAACCAAGGTGGTACGTTGCAGACTACGCCCGCTTGGTCTGCAACTGCGAGTGACTATGTCAGCAGCGTGGCGTGGGGGGATATGAATGGCGATGGTCTTCTCGACCTCGCCGTTGGCAGTCAGCCGACCGTGGTATATCTGAATCAAGGGGGGACATTACAGACCATGCCTGCTTGGTCTTCCCCTGCCAGTGACTCTGCCAGCAGCGTAGCATGGGGCGACATGAATGGCGACGGGCTTCTTGACCTTGCTGTCGGCAACTATAATACGCCGGCGATAGTGTATCTGAATCAAGGGGGAATATTACAGACCACGCCTTCTTGGTCTTCTGCCGTCGACTATGTGACCAGCATAGCATGGGGAGATATGAATGGGGATGGCACCCTCGACCTCGCTGTCGGTAGTGATGAGCCAACCGCAGTGTATCTGAATCAAGGGGGGATGTTACAGACCACGTCTTCTTGGTCTTCTGTCATTGATTATGCCACTAGTCTAGCATGGGGGGATATGAATGGCGATGGTTTTCTCGACCTCGCCGTTGGCAATGAAAATCATTCAGAGTCGCTGCAGCCGACTTCGGTATACCTGAATCAAGGGGGCATGTTGCAAGCCACAGCCAACTGGTCTGCTGAAACGACCGCCCGTACTCACAGTGTAGCGTGGGGAGATGTAAATGGTGATGGTCTCCTCGACCTTGTCGTTGGCAACTATTCCTGCTGTGAAGATGGAGAGCCGAACAAGGTGTATCTGAATCAAGGAGGGATGTTGCAAACTACACCGGCCTGGTCTTCCTCTGTAAGCGCCTCTACCAATAGCGTAGCATGGGGGGATATGAATGGCGATGGCCGCCTTGACCTCGCTGTCGGCAACTCTTCTATGCAAAATACAGTATACCTGAATCAAGGGGAAATGTTGCAGACCACACCCACTTGGCTTGCACCTGAGAGTGGGGATCCCACTAGTGTAGCATGGGGGGACATGAATGGCGATGGCCGCCTCGACCTCGCCGTCAACGATTATTATACGGGGAATGCGGTATATCTGAATCAAGAGGGGACATTGCAAACCACGCCCGCGTGGTTTGTCCCCGTATCTAATGATACTAGCATAGCGTGGGGCGACATGAATGGCGATGGTCTTCTCGACCTCGCCGTCGATGCTCGAGTATATCTGAATCAAGAGGGGACATTGCAGACCACGTCTGCATGGTCTGTCCCTGACCACACCATTGGCGGCAGCATAGCATGGGGGGACATGAATGGCGATGGTCTCCTTGATTTTGCTGTCAGTGTTTATGAGTCGACTACTGTATATCTGAATCAAGGGGGGATGTTGCAAACCACACCCGCTTGGTCTATCGCTGGTGCCACGGCCAACAGTATGGCGTGGGGCGACATGAACGGCGATGGTCTCCTCGACCTCGCCGTTGGTAATTGGCGGCACCCGACAGAGGTGTATCTAAATCAAGAAGGGATGTTACAGAGCACACCTGTCTGGTCTGTCCCTACGAGCGTCCGTACCTTGAGCGTGGCATGGGGGGACATGAACGGCGATGGTCTCCTCGATCTCGCCGTTGGTAGCCTCTATGCCCCGCCGTCAATATATCTGAATCAAGGGGGAATGTTGCAAGCCACACCCGCTTGGTCTTCCGCGGCGAGTGCCTCTGCCACCAGTGTAGCATGGGGAGATGTGAATGGCGATGGCCTCCTCGACCTCGCCATTGGCAGCTATTATGCACCGACTGCGATATATCTGAACCAAGGGAAGATGTTACAGAGCATACCCACCTGGGCTCCCGCGGCGAGTGCTGGTGCCGAGGGTGTCGCGTGGGGAGATGTGAATGGCGATGGCACCCTCGACCTCGCTGTCGATGATCAGGTCTATCTGAATCAAATGCCTGCCAATACTCTTCATGCACGAAATACGGATCGACCAGAGGCACTGGCATTGAACCACTTTAGCGATCCTGTTCTCACTTTCGGTGGGCAATCAACTATGGCATTAGATCCTGCCAACCTCTATGCTATACCTGGGATCAGGCAGTCCGGTCGTATTCCGCTCACCTATCAACTTTTTCATCCTGGCGCTGAGCCGATGCAGGCGGTGCGCGCCTACTATTCACTGGATGGCAGCTTCCCTGCCAACCGCGCCCAGTGGCGCGAAGCGAAACCGTTGCCTGGCACACAAACTACCGATCTATCTACCAGCCCTTTTCCAACTATCACCGTTGCCAGTACACATGTTTTCAACTGGGATGTCTTGGGAAGCGGTTTCTTTGGTCAGAGTGACAATGTGGTCGTACGCCTTGAAGTGTTGCCCAACTTGAAACCCCGCCCGAACAGCGTGCCTGGCCCTTTCCAGCGACCTTATGTCTCATCACAGACTTTTCCCTTCCGCGTACGCGGCACGCAGGTGCGTGTGTTACAAGCCGAGAATCCGCTGCATCTGCTCAACAACGCGCTTGTCTATCGGTTCCCCGCCAACCAAACGCGTGATGCCGAACCGTTCCAGGATCAGCGTGGCGTGGCCTTCCGAACCAATGGTCAAGGCTATCTCCAGGGCTACGGCAGCTTGCAGACTGGCGAGCAACTGGTGGCGCTCTTGCCGATTACGCACACCGCCAGCTACACGCTGTATCACACCAGCGCCACGCCCACGCTCGCCGGGTTGGATGCCTATCCGGTCAACAGCCTGGGCGTGCAAACGTTGACGGTCTCCGCTGCCAATCCCTTGCTGCTCTTTAACCTGACCGTTTCCTTGGAGTGGGATGCGCGCAACGACCCGACGTTCATGACGCAGTTGCAGAACGACATCAAGCGCACCTCACAGATTCTGTTTGATGTGAGCAACGGCCAGGCGGCGTTGGGCCACGTACGTATCTACCAAGACAAAGGCTTCTGGGGGACGGCCAACCTCGTCATCCTTGCCAACAACGGCCAACGCCCCAACGCGGTGATGGGCGGCAGCGTGCTCACCGCCACGGTAGATGTGGACAGCCAGGGCAACCCGATCGTCGATGCCTATGTGCCGGGTCAAGTACGCATCGGCGCGACCTGGAACCGTTTTGGCAACGCCGGCAGCACATTGGGTGAAGATTGGCCACGCGCGCTGGCGCACGAATTGGGCCACTTCTTCTTCTTCCAGGCCGATGACTACATTGGTGTCAGCCCCGACCACAAAACAATAAAGTTGGTCGATTGCAAGGGCAGCATCATGACGGACCCGTATGATGAGAATTACAGTGAATTTGTCAACCCAACGGGATGGACGGGCGACTGCCTGGATACGCTGACCCAGCAGTACATGGGGCGCTCCGATTGGCAGACGATCAAACGTTTTTACCCGATGTTAAATGCCGACCGGGTCAATCCGGGACCGAGCCAGTTACCCCTCGCCGTGACCGATATCGAAATTTTTGCGCCACCCACGCCCCCTAACACGCTGGCGGCGCCCTTCTTCAACTTGGTCGATAGCCAGAACAAAACCGTTACGCTGGATGCCGGACGCGGTCAAGCCTATCTCTTCAAGACCCAAGGCGACAGCGACCCGACCAACGACTATCTGATCGCGCTCGGTGCGCCGGTTGGCGATCTGGTGCAGGCGCGCGGGGCTGCAGCGGGGGATCGACTCTGTGTCTTCGATGTTGACCACACACCGTTACGTCTTGGCTGCATCGATGCCATTGGCAGCAGCCCATCACCTGTCGTGTTGCAGGAAGTGCCCAACTGGCAACCGCAAATTCAGGTGCGCGGCGTGACCAGCAATACCGTCGCGATCACCGTTACCAACAGCAGCGCGGGCAATCTGATGGTGCAGTTGCTGCCAGCATTGGGCGTTGCCTCGCCAGAAATGGCGATGACCCCAAACGGCAACACTTTTGTCCAAACCGTGACCGCGGCGGACGGCGCTTACTTTGGCTTTGTGCGCGTCTGGGTGCCCGGCAGCAACCCGCGCCAAGAGTTGATCCTCGAATATACGGCCAGCGAAGCTTGGGATGCCCGCGCGCGCGCCTGGGGACCACCGACCGAGGCATGGGGTGCGCGCGCCCGCGCCTGGGGTGTGCCTGCGTATGCCTGGGGTGCGCGGGCACGGGCGTGGGGTGCGCCAGTTATGTCGAGTGATGGTCAGGTCAGTATCTTCCCGCTCGACAATCCCTTCGCCGCTGGTCAACGCTACACGCTCCATACCATCGCCTTTCCACCAGCCCTGCCCAGTTGGTTGACTGCCGTAGGGCAGACGTACCGTGTCAGCGCGCTCGCCCCGGCTGCCAATAGCGCCATCATTTTCAGCTATCTTGCCCGCGACGTACCAGCCGGTTATGAAAACGATTTACGCATCTACTATTCGCCGGATGAAGGCCACTCTTGGCAACGCCTCGTAACCGACCTTGACACCTATCGCAACCAGGCTTCCGCCGCGGCACCGGGGACAGGAATTTATATCCTGGTTGCGACGACAGAGGTGCGCCCTGCGTTTACACCGGGCTGGAATTCCTTCGGCTACCCCGTTCAAGGTGCGCGGCCAACGACGGATGCCCTTGCCGCGATTGCCGGCAGCTACAGCGCTGTTTATGCCTATGATCCCAGTGCGCAGCGCTGGGTGATGTTTGCACCGAATGTGCCAACCCCTTTCAACGATCCGGTCAACACGCTTCACGCGCTGGAATATGCCCATAGTTATTGGATCTATGCGACGCAGCCGGTCACTTTGTACTTGGGCGTGGGTAGTCCATCTGCTAGTGTTGTCAGCAGCAATGTGGCAGAATCGATGGCCGCGGATGCTCCGTTAGCGCCAGCTACCTATTATGGCTGGATTACACCGTCAACCGGTTTCACACCGACGGTTGGTATGCGCGTGAGTGGGGGAATTGATGGTGTGCTCTGTGGGGAAACCACCATCCAACTGTTAGATGGCAAACTTGCCTACATACTCCAAGTGCCCGCTAGCAATCCTACAGCTGCGTCCTTACCTTGTGGTGCAAGAAACAAAGAAATTGTGTTTCGTGTTGACCACTGGTTCATGGATCACAACCATGTTTGGGACAATAGCGATGCATGGCTGCAGCCGCTGAATCTTGTTCGACAAAACAATACAACCATGATGAAAGCCGTTTATTTGCCATATATCCAGAGATAACGAGCTTATCAATGTCAGAGAAATTGCTAGATTGACAAGCACTTTGTAACAGAATAGACGTTGTTATGCATCTTCGCAAGAATATCATTCGGGTATGCCATGTGAAAACGACGGGAGCCGAGTGCACACATGGCATAAATTATTCGTTGTTAGTTTCAGTTTATGCCTTACCCCTGATGACGTATAACATAAATTTGTTAAGTTCGACCATTTTTGTCGAACCAAAAGCTACAACCCAACTATTTTAGCTTGATAGAATAGATCGCCAGGTTTGCACCGGATTTGGTAGCGGGGATTCAATAGACGGTTAAGTCACAGAAGTGGGCTCACGTACCATAGTAAGATGGATGGAAATGGGTTGTCAACAGGCACTTTGCTACGGCTCGATGACCAATAGAAATAGAGACCCACAACGAAGTAAAAGTGGGTCTCTCAAGACAATCCCTTCGCCAAGTCAGGGATTGGTGTTGAAAGTAGGCTCAGTGTGAATGGCGCCGAGCGGGGGCATGGAGTCAAGCACCTGAGCAATTAAAAACGGGTCAGCAAAATCGGGAAGGAATTTTAATGCTTCCTGGGCATAGCGACGGGCGCGAAAGTATAATGGACCCAGGAATTTGGACAGTCAAATAGGCAAAAATAAAGTCCTAACGAGCCATGCGCAAACACTACAGTACCACCTTCAAAGCAGACGCAATCAAAGAGCTGATGAAAGAAGAAAAGACAATCAGCCAACTAGCCGCAGAACTGGGCGTCGGGTGCCCACTGGGCGCGACTCAATTGAAAGAATGGAAGAAGATCGCCCTACAGGGTTTACCGGAATTGTTCAGTCGCGAAGGGAAAGCAGGCGAGCAAGCAAAAGCCCATGAACAACAAATCATCGAATTGTATAGCGAGATTGGCCGCTTAACGACCCAGGTCAATTGGCTGAAAAAAATCTGGCCGGGGTGCCCCTTGGGCCCCTGAGCCGAAATGAACGCGAAGCGCTGGTGGAACGAGATGAAAACGTGCCCGATGGACATCCACCACTCACGGTGCAAGCTGATCTATTGAGTCTTAGTCGTTCGAGTCTTTACTATCAGCCCATCGTGCCATCCGCCGAGGAGGTAGCGCTCAAACATCGCATTGACGCGATCTATACGGCCTATCCGTTCTATGGTTCGCGGCGCATCACCGTTCAACTACGTCGTGAAGGAACAACTATCAACCGGAAAGCAGTGCAGCGCCACATGCGGGAGATGGGCATTGCCGGTATCTGTCCTGGTCCGAACTTAAGCCAACGCAATTTGGCGCATCGGGTTTACCTGTATCTGCTGCGCCAGGTGACCGCTGCCTATCCAAATCACGTCTGGGGCATCGACATTACCTATATTCGCCTCCAGAAGGGCTGGCTTTACCTGGTCGCCGTGCTGGATTGGTCGGGTGCCCCCTGGGCGCGTTATGTCGTGAGTTGGCAGCTAAATGACACCTTGGATATTGATTTCGTTTTGGTGGCGGTGGATGGTGCCCTAGCGCACGACAAACCCGTCATTTGGAATAGTGATCAGGGTGGTCATTTTACTAGCCCTCAGTACACACAGCGGCTCTTGGCGGCCGATGTTCAAATCAGCATGGACGGCAAAGGCCGCGCCCTGGACAACATTTTCACCGAACGTCTCTGGCGCACCGTCAAATATGAGGAGGTCTATCTGCACGATTATCAGACACCCAAACAGGCACGCACCCAACTGACGGCCTACTTTGACTTCTATAACTGTCGCCGACCGCATCAGTCGCTCGGCTACTTGACACCAGCCGAGGTCTACTTTGCCAACACCGTTACGATTCCAAACGTACAGCAACTGCTTCTTTAAAGAAAGGAGAAATAGACTTTATTTTTCGCCCTCTCACTGTCTTGACAAGATTTTGCTGGCGAATTCTAACTTGTGTGCTAACTTACACCAGCGCAGTTGCCCATCATCAATGACATACTGTTGGAGCCAGACGCGTCGTAGCACCTCAACGCTCGGGATTTGGCACAGCCAGCGCGGGGTAGCTGGATCGCAGATGGCGCTGAGCAGGTGGACCCCGTCTTGACCAATCGTGACGGCCAGTTGGCGACAAGCCTCGGCTTGCTTCGGCAACCGATACCTCTCGACCCGATGGCTGTAACGGTCGAACCAGTCAGCAGCCACTTGCGCCTGTAACCAGTCGGACGCAACGACGCTGAAGCTGTTCAGCGCCGCACGCATCGTCTCCCCGACCAGTTCGAGGCGCGTCACCGTCCGCATGACAGCAAGCACAGGCGTGGAGTCCGTGCGTTGTGTCCCACGCGCCTTCAGCAGAGCCCGTGCTTTGCAGGCGTTCAATCGGGCATCGAGGAATTGCGCTTCCAGATTACCGGCCAGAATGCAGGCGCAGAATTCACAGAGGATCGAACCATCAAAGCCCGGATCGTCCAAGGCGAGGCCGAGTAGATACTTCCCGTCGATGCGCCCACGGACGGCATCCGCCGCTTGCCGATCCGTAAGGCCCTCGGCAAACTGCAGCACCAAAACCAAGGCCAAGGGCTTTCGGCCGGTTAGCCGCGCATCGAAAACAGCGCGGCCAACAGCGGGTCGTCGTAGAGTGTGCCCAGTTCGTCACGCAAGCGCAGGCAGACATTGCTCTTGCGAAAGGCGCAATGAGCGATGCGGGCAGTTTCTTCGGGAATTATGCTAATGGCTTGCGGCTGAAGCGACATTTTTAGCTCCTTACGCGTTCATAACTGAGAACCCAAGACGGCGCTTGTTAAAACAGCCATGCGTCGTTGCTCCTATCATACCAGACAGCAAGATAATCACAGCACTCGTTCGGCAGAATTCGCCAGCAAAATCTTGGCATTAGGGGTCCACCTTAGAGTCGCCCGTTGACCTTCCCGCTTTCCGGCGCATTTTCATCCTCACTGTTCAAATCTGCTGCGCTTTGGACGATCCAGGTTTCTTCAAACTCAGCATTCGTCAACTCACCATTGCTCCACAGCAAAGCGGCTTGAGTAGGTACATAAGTAATGTTGTGCGGCTCTTCCTTCGAGCCAGAAAGTAGAAGTAGACCATCGGGCTGACTATCGATGCGCGGCAACAGGCGAGCCAGCCCGAGCGCGATCTCGTGTTCCAAATCGCTAAAATCGCTGCTTTCGGCCGCAAAATCCGAGCTATAGGCCACCAACAGGTTGCGCTGCTGCTCTTCTTCTGTAAAATAGACCGAGCGCGATTCCACCCCCACTGCGGTGAGCAACGCTTCCGCCTCGCTGACCACGGCATCATCATCTAGCGCCGTGGCAGGGTCAGGCGTGGGGCGGGCGGCGCGGGTCCGGCAGTCATCCAAGATCCCTTGTAATTGCGCCGTGTTCTCTTCATCATCCCCGTTTTCGATCAGCCATTGAATGTGTGGCTCCACCTTGTCACAGTCACCCTGGACCAAGTAAAGGGTGGTGATAAAGTTGTGAGCTAAGAAGCTATTATCGGCAATTGCCAGCGCCTTGAGTAAATACTCTTCTGCCTTTTCGTAATCGCCCTGGCGGCTAAACGTTTCACCTAGCACCGCATACAAGGTCGAGCCGGTGGCGCCGTCGTCCAGCGCGCTCTGTGCTGCGCTTTGCGCAGCCGAGACTTTGCCGAGAATTAACTGTGCCAGCGCAATGCTGATTTTGGCATCCGAGCTATCTGGGCGCAGCACTTGCCAACGCTGGGCCGCTTTCACCGCCTCTTCCTGTTGGCCCAAGAAGAGTTGCACTTCGTAGAGGCCTTGGTAATAGAGGGGATCGTTTGTTGCAAACGATTGTACTTTGGCCAGGGCGGCGCGCGCTTCCGCAGCCTTGCCGGCCCGGGCGTAGGCATTGGCCAACAAGCGCGCATCAGCCACCGAACGTGGCAACTTTTCAACAACTTCGGTAAATTTCTCAATCGCCTGATCAAAATCTTCTTCGCATAGGTAGCTGACGCCAATCATGCGCACGGCCAGCACACTGTAGGGTCGATCATCTAACCAGGCTTGGGCCAGATCGCGCCCCTTGTCACATTGATCAAGTTCATTGTAGAGCCGCATGCGCAAGAGTGAAATGTCGCGGCGCGCGGGTGTCGCCAACGCTTCGGCCAATACTTGATAGGGTTCGGCGTCGGCATAGCGCTCTTGCACCACCAATACCCCGGCCATACACGCGTAGGCATCCAGATAGGGCGTATGGGGTTGATTGGCGACCATCATCTGTTGGCAGGTCTCTTCTGCCGTCGCCCACTCGTTGCGCTCAATCGCGGCATCGACCAGGAAGGAGAGAATCCACGGATGGGTTGGCTGGACATCGACGGCTGGCTGTAACAACTCCAAGGCAACTTCTACATCACCGGTGGTGTTCAACGCGTGGCGCGCCAGCAGCAAATGCGAAGCGAAGAACTCTGGCTCCAAGGCGGCTGCCTGATTGTAGGCATCGCCGGCCTCGTCCCAATTTTCCAGCGTATACGCAATCGACCCAAGCGTTGACCATGCACCGGCATCTTGATCGTCTAAATTCACCGCAATTTGTGCATGCTCGTAGGCTTCATCGATCTGATAGACACTGTTAAGCACATCGGCCAACGCCGTCTGCGCGGTGACATTCTCTGGTCCCAATTCGACTGCACGCAGGGCTGTCTCCCAAGCATCGTCGAAGTGATGGGCGCCCTGTTGTGCCCAGGCGAGATAGGCTTGCGCTACAGGGTCTTCGGGGGCGAGGGCAGCGGCCGCTTCGGCCGTGGTCAGCGCCTGTTGCCAATATTGGGGCAAGTAGAGATAGACCTCAGTCAAGCCGATGTAGGCCGGCACATTGCTCGGGTCAGCGGCGATCGCGTCGATAAAAGCGGCCTCGGCGTCACTCAGATCACTTTGCAAGCGGAGCGCCTGGCCTTCTGCCACCAGGGTGGCCGCCCGCGCCGGATCGGCCTGGGCCAACGCGGTTGGGGTGGCTGTGGGCGTGGGACCGGGTGTCGACGTGCTAATCGGTGTGGGCGAAGGGGTAGGCGTGCTTTCGACAGCGACAGCTGTTTCCGATTTGCCGTCGGTCGCGTCCGAACCCTTGCTCGAATTCGTGGATCCACTGGGAACACGCGGTACGGCGCAGGCGGTCAATATCCCAAGTACAAACAGTAAGATCAAACAGGTAAGCCAATGACGAAAGATAGGCAATCTCGTGGGTGATCTCATGGGCGACAAACCTCCTGCATCCCAACAAAAAATAGGCTGATTTTGAATAGTATAACTGGTTTTAGTTCATCTGGCGAGTAGGCCAAACGGCAGAATACAAGCGGATTACAAGATCTAGCGTCCTCGACAGCCATGCCATCTTTTGCTATACTCAACAAAAATACGTTCATCAGTCGAAAGTATCTAAACACCTTATCATTATTATTATGCTTCCTTCCGACGCTACACTCGTTCAGATTGATAATCTAAAAATTCACTTCACTGTGCGCAAAGGTCTCTTCGGAAGCCAGCTTGTGCGTGCAGTGGATGGCGTCAGCTTGACGCTGCGTCCAGGTGAAGTGGTGGCCGTTGTTGGTGAGAGTGGCAGCGGTAAGACGACATTGGGTCGGGCGTCACTGGGGTTGGTAAAGCCGACCGCGGGCCAGGTGCGCTTTGCCAACCGCGATCTGAGCGCTTTCTCGGCTGCCGATCTCAAAGCCTACCGGCGGCGCGCTCAGGCCATCTTTCAAGACCCTTTTGCCAGCATCGACCCCTACATGACCATCTTTGACAGTGTCGCCGAACCGCTGGTCATTCATAAAATTGGTTCGGCGGCTGAACGCCGGGAGCGGGTCTACCAAGCCTTACGCGATGTACGCCTGACGCCAGTCGACGAGATCAGCGAACGCTATCCACACCTACTTTCGGGTGGGCAACGTCAACGCGCCGGCATTGCCCGCGCATTGGTTTTGCAGCCCGATTATATCATGGCCGACGAGCCGGTATCGATGGTGGATGCATCAAGTCGCGCCGAATTGCTCTATCTGCTGCGCGATCTGCGCGACCGCTTTGGTATCGCTTTTCTTTACATTACGCATGATATTGCCACGGCGCGCCACTTTGCTCATCGCATTGTCGTGATGTATTTGGGGCGCATTGTTGAAAGTGGGCCAGCCGCGGCGATAGTCGATAACCCGCTCCACCCTTACACACAAGCACTGATTGCGGCTGTGCCAGAGCCGGACCCCGCTAATCGCCTGCATGAACGGCCGGTATTACAAGGTGAACCACCCAACCCTAGCCACACACCCTCCGGTTGCGCTTTTCATCCCCGTTGCCCCAAGTTTATGCTGGGTACTTGTGAAGCCGCCCAACCCCAACTAGTGGAAGTAGAACCTGGACACTACGTTGCCTGCTACCTATACCCCGCTGCTTGAACAAAAACATGCCTGACCTACTACGACAGTAGGCCGCATATCATTCTTTAGAAAAGTCTCATAGGATTTTAATCTGATACTTATCTGGCGACGTTTTTCTTAGCTATTGCAAAAATGCAAGCAGCCAATCTGAAGTTATTTCTCTTTTGCCCAATATGTTATCTAGAGAAGGACTATTCAAATGCCGAAAGTAGCCTATTGGCGTATCTGTGTTTTGCTCGCTCTATTGATCTTGGTGCAGACAGCTTGCGCTCCGATCCCATCGGCGCCAGCCCCATCCAGCTCGACGCCGACGACGGTAACATTTTTGGTCTCCGGCGGCCCCGCAGAACAGGCAGCTTTTGAAGCGGTCATCGCCAGTTTTCACGCCCAGCAAACGGATATTCGGGTTGAACTGAATGCTGTGGTCAGCGCGGGTGACTTCATTACGCGTTTGACCACCGATTTTGCCGCCGGCGCCCCACCAGATGTCTTCCTGATCAACTACCGGCGCATGGCCCAATTCTACAATCGCGACGCGATTGAGCCAGTGGGGCCGCTGCTGCAAAATAGTACGGCATTCAAAGAGGAAGATTTTTATACCATGGCGCTTGACGCCTTTCGCGATGGTCAAGGCACGTTGATCTGCATGCCACAAAATGTCTCCAGCCAGGTTGTCTACTATAACAAAGATATTTTCGACAAGGCCGGTTTGCCCTATCCTGATCCCAACTGGACCTGGGAGGAGTTCCGCCAGACCGCCATCGCTTTGACGCTGCCAGATGCCAACGACGATACCTACCCAGACCAGTATGGGCTGGGACTAGAACCAGTTCTCATCCGCATGGCGCCCTGGATCTGGCAGAATGAGGGTGAACTGGTGGATGACCCGGCCAACCCAACGCACCTGACGCTCGATACGCCGGCTGCACGCGAAGCGATCCAATTTGTCCTGGATCTGGCGCAGGAGGATGGCGTTGTCCCCAATTATAGCGCTGAGGCGGTTGCTTCACACCCCGATCGTTTCCTGGCCAGTAACATTGCAATGTATGTGGACAGTCGCGTCTTCACCCCAACCATGCGCGAGACGGTCGAGTTCAACTGGGACGTGGCCCCGCTGCCACGTGGCAAGCAGGTGGCTAATGTGTTGCACAGTGATGGTTACTGTATGGCCAGTGCGTCGCAAGTGAAGGATGCAGCATGGAAGTTCATCGAGTTTGCGTTGGGCGAAGAGGGGCAGATCATTGCGGCGCAATTGGGACGTACGGTGCCTTCTCTGCGCAGCGTAGCCGAGAGCCCAGCCTTTTTTGATCCAGAAAATCCGCCGGCTAGCGCCCAAGTCTGGCTGGATAATATGGAAGAAAATATGCGCGT
>Ga0209591_10006005_pt1 | contig 13515 bp, 12 predicted proteins | sample MAT01_FD_187207 | JGI IMG/M metagenome (GOLD analysis project Ga0209591, IMG submission 187207) | Freshwater microbial communities from Lake Fryxell liftoff mats and glacier meltwater in Antarctica - MAT-01 (SPAdes) (version 2) | ecosystem: Environmental > Aquatic > Freshwater > Ice > Liftoff...
CTCAGGCGCTTCGAGCACTTGACGAGGCTTAACTCGAAACCAATCTCTCCGCTATGGACGCCCCTTCAGACCTGGGAGCACAAGCCTTACGCCGACTGCGCGACCATCGTCAATATACCGGCGGGGCCAACGGCGCTCACATCGATGACTTCGCCAAGCTCGCGACATTGGACATGGTCAAGCGCATCGATGAGGCGCGCGGCGAGGTGAAGTTCAGCGCCGACATCCTGGCGTACTACGCCCAGCACGCCGAGTCCTTTCTCGCGCCGACAAAGCTCCACCCGAAGGCTGGCGAAGCACACATGGAAAGTTCACACCTGGGCGTGGTGCTCTGCGTCGAGCGCTGGAACTTCCCGTACTACCAGCTGGCGCGCGTGGCCGGGCCGCAGTTGATGGCCGGCAATGTGCTCGTAGTCATGCATGCGGCTTGCGTACCGCAATGCCTTATCGACTTCGAAACGTTTCTGCTCGATGCCGGTGCACTTGTTGGCGCCACAACCAACTTGTTCGTCTCTTACGAACACTCCGACTGCGTGATTGACGACTCGCGCAGCAAGGGAGTGGCGCTGACCAGCAGCCTGTCGGCCGAGCGCAAGGTCGCGGCCCGCGCTGGCCAGAACCTGAAGAAGTCCACCATGGAACTCGGCGGTACTGATGCCCTCATCGTGCTTGACGATGCCGACCTGGACAAAACGATTACGTGGGCGGTCTGGGGTCGCATGTGCAACGCCGCCCGAATCTGCTGCGCGGCCAAGCGGTTTATCGTTCTGGATTCGATTGCCGACAAGTTCCTGGAAAATTTGAAGACCGCTTTGGACGCCTTGAAGCCCGATCCTCTTCGACATCAAGCCCGGCAACCCCGCGTTCCGGGAAGAGGTTTTCGGCCCCGTGGTGTCGTTCTTCCGCGTCAAGGACGAGGCGGCCGCCATTGCCGTGGCCAAAGATTTCGACCTCGGCCTCGGCGGCTCGGTGTGGACGAAGGACGAGGTCCAAGGCCAGCGGGTCGCGAGCCGGGTCGATACCGGGATGGTCTTCGTCAACAGCATCAATTGGTCCGACGCAGACATGCCGTTCGGCGGCATCAGGGGCTCGGGTTGCGGACGCGAGCTGGGCCACATGGGCATCCGGGAGTTTGTCAGCAAGAAGCTGGTCCGCAGCGGGCACTTCGCGGCCCCCATCTGAGCTTGAGGGGCGCCGTATGAACGCCCGCGAAAAGCGGCTCTCCAGTGTCGACACAACCGGCTCGGTTCATCACGGATTGCCCCGGTCAAAGCCGAAGCAGATCATTGGGTTGATTGTTTGGCTCGCGATCAGTTTTATCGCCTCTGGCGTTGGCGCTGTGGCGTCGATAAGAGCCGCTCCTTTCTACGGGCAACTGGTTCAGCCCAGTTGGTCACCGCCTTCCTCGGTCTTTGGGCCCGTCTGGACCATCCTGTACGCATTGATGGGCATCGCCGCCTGGTTGGTCTGGCGCGCCGACAGCTTGCGCGCCACCCGTGCAGCACTTTCCCTGTTTCTGCTGCAGCTGGCGGTGAACGCGCTGTGGACATGGCTCTTCTTTGCGTGGAGCCAAGGCGCTCTGGCATTCGCCGACATCGTGCTGCTTTGGTTGCTTGTCGTTGCAACAGCGGTGTCTTTCTGGCGCATACGCCCGCTGGCAGGCGCACTCCTGATTCCGTATTTGCTGTGGGTCAGCTTCGCTGCCGCTCTCAACTTTTCTATCTGGCAACTCAATCCGCAAGCTTTAGGGTGAAGCGTCGCACAAAGTCAGCTGAATGGCGCACTTATGGAACGGCCCGGGTACGACCGTTGCGGCGGCCCGGAACGGGAGCACCGTACAACCTTCACGCTGTCGGAACCACGGGCCAATGAGGTGCTTGTGCGCAAAGCGGCGGCCACTACCAACCCGCCGGAATGGACGATCTGCAATGGTGACATGAAGATGTTCACCGGGACGAAGTCTCCTCGATCGATTGGTTCTGACTTCGGGGTGCGGTGTAGGCAGTGGGCTCGAAGGTTTCTGATCTAAAGCCAGGCGATTCGGTGGTGGGTACCGTGCCCATGAAGAGTTCCCGAGCAGTTGCACCGGAGCTCATCACCCCATGAGATCACGTAATGAAGAAACGGGACAACCTGTCGTTTGTCGAGGCGGCCAGCCATTGAACCCAAATCGAGCCGATTGGCCTCTATGTGGGCTGTCACACCGACATGCTGCAGCGCGGCGCCCACGATCATCTTTTGCTGGTGCATCCCACCGGCAAAGGGATCCACTCAACGTCCCGTTGAGCAGCCCAAACGAACCAGGACATTTCACATGCACAACATCATCGATACGGCAGTTGCAGCCGGCAACTTCAAGACTTTGGCCGCTGCCTTGACGGCCGCGGGCTTGGTGGAGACGCTCAAGGGCACGGGCCCCTTCACCGTATTCGCGCCGACCGACGAGGCCTTCGCCAAACTGCCCGCCGGGACCGTGGACGCGCTGCTCAAGGACGTGCCCAAGCTCAAGGGCATCCTCACCTACCACGTGGTCAGCGGCAAGGTCATGGCCGCCGATGTAATGAAGATGGATGGCAAGTCGGCCAAGACAGTCAACGGCGCCGAATTGAAGATCGGCACGCAGGGTGGTGTAAAACTCAACGGCAATGTGCACGTCACGAAGACCGATATCGACTGCAGCAACGGCGTGATCCACGTGGTCGACGCGGTGTTGATGCCACCCGCCTGACCCCAACAAATCCATCAGCCGCTCCTGTGCATTCAAGCACAGGGGCACCACACGCTTCCATCCAAAGGAACTCATAAAGAACACTTTCTCGCTGCTGCGGCCCTCGCGCTGGCCGCAGTACGGCCCAAGGTGCGGATATCGTCGATACCGCCGTGGCCGCAGTCAATTTCAAGACTCTCGTTACAGCGCTCAACGCTGCCGGATTTGCAGACACGCTCAAGGGCACGGGGCAGTTGACTGTCTTTGCGCCAACGGATGACGCCTTTGCCTATATTCCTAAGGCGGACCTGGATGCGCTGCTCGCCAACAAGGCCAAGCTAGAGTCGGTGCCGACGCATCGCATTTTTGCGGGCAAGGTCATGTCCACCGCTGTCAAGCCTGGCATGGTCACGTCGGTGCAGGGTTCGCAGCTGAAGATTGACACGATGAATGGCGTCACAGTCAAAAGCGCCAGGGTTGTGGCGGCAGACGAGGCCGCAGACAACGGAGTCATCCATGCGATCGACACCGTACTCATGCCCAAGTGAACGCGGCCAAGCGGACTTGATCTCGTCACGGACGTCCTAAGCGCTACTGACGGATCGCGTCGATCGATGCCTTGCACGTCTTGCTGCCGATGGCCGTTCTGGTCATGGGCGCTTCAAGGGCGAGCCTGATCAAGAACGACGTCAGCACCGCAGACAGCCTGTGGCCTCTGTTCATCCTCCGGGCTACAGCAACCTGCTTCACCGCCGCGTCGCAGACGCGTCAGTGATCAGTCGTCGTGGCGTCGTTGATTGCTTTCCGGGCGCTTCGGTTGGCAGCCGGCATCATATGGCGCACTTGGGCGAGCCTGAGGACCATCGCTACGAGGCAATGCGCGCTCGCAAGGAGCCGCACTTTCGCTGGAATAGCTTGGTGCTCGGGCGTCTAGTTGATCGCCCTGTCGGCGCAAGCTTGGTGGACGATTGCCTCGCCCGTGCTGATGACGGTCCGGCTGCTCAACGGCTCCGGCGCGGTGCTGCTGGAGCAAGACATCACCGAGCGGCGTCCCGGCTATCGCGAATACATCGCGCACACAAACGCATGAGACATCCAGTGCCACTCCGACAGGAGTTCACGAGGTGGATCATCAGCGCGTTGGGCGACACAAGCTCGGAGACAGGCACTTGTTGGGTGCTCTGGCCCCGGGCGACGCCAGCCTGGTGACGAAATCAGCATTGGTTGAGGGTGGCTTCGAGGCAAATCGGTGGTCCAGCGCACAGACGCCGACGCGTAAAGGGCAAATCATCTGCAGTTGGACTGTGAAAGCTTGAAGCGGTGAGTTGGCGGGATCATGCCTCCGCCAACGGACCGATGTTTCGTAATGTAGTTGACCTTTGCAAGTTGATGCGCAGCCGAATAGACGTCTGCACGTCACAAACCACTAAAGGAAATCCAACCAACGCCTACAGATTCCGAACAGTGCCCGTGGCTCCTCATCAAGGGAATCAAGCTCGCCATGTATTCCGCTGGTCAGGGCAAACTCCATCTTTATTTGCGGCACACGACGCCGCTGAACAAAAACACGCTGGACGACAAACTGCGGTTCTTGGTGTCAGAGAAGGGCGATTCGGCGCAAGAGCTCACACAGTAGCAAGAGGTCAGGGCTGTTGACGACGCTGGCTACGCAAACGGTACATCCAGTGCACAGGACGCCCGCCACGGACCTGAAAGCGAGCCCAACATATTCAGAAAGACCCACCCATGAACATCCTGATGGTGTTGACCTCCCATGACCAGCTTGGCGATACAGGTAAGAAAACCGGTTTCTGGCTGGAAGAGTTTGCTGCGCCGTGCTACGTTTTCAAAGACGCAGGAGCCAAGGTCACGCTGGTGTCACCCAAAGGTGGCCAACCGCCCCTTGACCCGAAGAGTGACGAGACCGGCGCCCAAACCGATGCCACCCTGCGCTTCAGGGCCGACGCTGATGCCCAGCGCGCGCTGGCCCGCACCGGCAAGCTGGCCGACGTGGATGCGGCCGAATACCACGCCGCTTTCTACCCGGGGGGCCACGGCCCGCTGTGGGATCTGGCGCAAGACCCGCACTCGCTGCAGCTGATCCAGCAGATGCTTCAGGCCGACAAGACCGTGGCGGCCGTGTGCCACGCACCTGGTGTGCTGTGGCGTGCCAAGGGTGCCGACGGCGCCTCGGTGGTCAAGGGCAAACGTGTCACCGGCTTCACCAACTCGGAAGAAGACGCCGCCGGCCTGACCCAGGTAGTGCCGTTTCTGGTGCAAGACAAGCTCGTGGAAAGCGGCGGCGTGTACAGCAAGGAAGCCGACTGGCAGGCCTTTGTGGTGACGGACGGAGCGCTCATCACCGGCCAGAACCCGGCGTCGTCGGAGCCGGCCGCGCGTGCGCTGCTGGCCCGCCAGGTCACGCGCTGAGTGACGCATACCGCACCCAGCCGAACCTGACTGAAAACGCAGAACACCGAACAAGGAGTGCCCGATGGCCTACCGCAGCATCAACCCGTACACCAACACGGTGGAGAAGTCTTTTGACGAAGTTAGCGACCCGCAGTTGCAAGGCAAGCTGCACGCCGCGCAGGCATGCTTTGAGAGCATCTGGCGTGACCAGAGCTTTGCGCAGCGAAAGGCCGTGCTCAAACGCGCAGCGGCCTTGATGCGGGAGCGCCAGGAAGCCTTGGCCAAGCTGGCCACGCTGGAGATGGGCAAGCTTATTGCCCAGAGCACCAGCGAGGTGGCGCTCAGCGCCGCGATCATCGATTACTACGCCGATCACGCCGAGGCGTTTCTGGCGCCCGAGCCGCTGAAGACCGACAAAGGCCAGGCCGTGGTGGAGAGCAGCCCCATAGGCGTGCTGTTCGGTGTGGAGCCTTGGAACTATCCTTACTACCAGGTCGCCCGCTTCGCCGCGCCCAGCCTGATGGCTGGCAACGTGGTGATGGTCAAACATTCCTCCAACGTGCCGCAGTGCGCGCTGGCCTTCGAGCAGCTGATGCGCGACGCCGGCCTGCCCTCTGGCGCCTACACCAACCTGTTCGTGTCGAAGGACCAGGTGTCCGCGCTGATCGACGACAAGCGGGTGCGGGGCGTGGCCCTGACCGGCAGTGAAGCGGCAGGCGCCGTGGTGGCTGCACGGGCCGGTCAGAACCTGAAGAAGTCGACCATGGAACTGGGCGGCAGCGATGCGTTCATCGTGCTGGAAGATGCCGACATGGCGCGCGCTGTAGAACAGGCCGTCAGCGGCCGCATGGGCAATGCGGGTCAGGACTGCACCGCGTCCAAGCGCTTCATCGTGCTGGAGGCCGTGGCGGATGACTTTCTTGAAAAGTTCAAGGCGGCGATGGCCCAGTGCAAGCCGGGTGACCCGATGGACGAGCGCAGCACGCTGGCGCCGCTCAGCTCGGTTGAGGCGCTGGACAAGCTCGAGCATCAGGTAAATACCGCGGTACAACACGGTGCCAAGCTGGTGATGGGTGGCGAGCGGGTGGCTGGCACGAAGGGCAACTTCATGCAGCCCACGATCCTGACCGACATCGCCGAGAACAACCCCGTGTTCAGCGAAGAGTTCTTCGGTCCCGTGGCGCTGTTTTTTCGCGTACCCGACGAAGCCGCCGCCGTGGCGCTGGCCAACAACTCGCCCTTTGGCCTGGGAGGCTCGGTGTTCACGCAGGACGCAGAGCGCGGCCGTCAGGTGGCGCGCCGCATCGACACCGGCATGGTGTTCATCAACTCGGCCGCGGTGTCGCTGCCCGACCTACCGTTCGGCGGCGTCAAGAACTCGGGCTATGGCCGTGAACTCTCGGCTGCGGGGATCCAGGAGTTCGTCAACAGGAAGCTGATTCGGGTGGCTTGAAAAGCATCTTTGCGGCGCCTCAGGCAATGTTCAAGACAACTTTGCCTGAAAGGCGGATGTCCTTCTGATCGGCCAGAACGGCGGTTCAGAACGGCGGTTCAGAACGAATTTAAAGGAAATCTTCGTGTTCGAGATCAAAGACGACAAGACCAACACCCAATCTTTCCAGATGTCCGGCCAATGCCCTTTCGGCGGCGACCGCGTCGGCGGCGTGTCGGGCACGCCGCCAACCCTTTCGGACTGGTATCCGGATCGACTCAAGGTCGAACAGCTCCACCACAACGGGCCTCAGGCCAACCCGTTGGGCAACGACTTCAACTATGCCGAAGCCTTCAACAAGATTGACTTCGCAGCGCTGAAGAGCGATATCAAAGCATTCCTGACGTCGTCAGTCGCGTGGTGGCCGTCCGACTATGGCCACTACGGGCCACAAATGATTCGCATGGCATGGCACGCTGCCGGCACCTATCGCATTGCCGATGGCCGCGGCGGTGCGGGCGAAGCATTGCAACGGTTCGCACCGATCAGCAGCTGGTGGGACAACGGCAATACCGACAAGTCGCGCCGCTTGCTCTGGCCGATCAAGCAGAAGTACGGGAACGCGCTGTCGTGGGCCGATCTGATGGTGCTGACCGGCAATTGCGCACTCGAGAGCATGGGATTCCCAACCTACGGTTTCGGTGGCGGTCGACATGATGCCTGGGAGGCTGACAACAGCACTTACTGGGGCCCCGAGGTGTGGAATCCGAAGCATGTGTCCTCCTTTGACAGCATGGTCACGCGTGACAAGCGCTGGCGCGGTCAAAACGGCGACGCCGACTACGACCTCGAAAATCCCCTGGCCGCATCGCACCAGTCGCTGATCTACGTGAACCCGGAGGGGCCGTACGCGAACGGCGACCCGATGGGATCGGCGCGCGACATTCGCATCACCTTCACCCGCATGGCGATGAACGATGAGGAAACGGTTGCGCTGATTGCAGGCGGCCATGCCTTCGGCAAGAGCCACGGGATGGTCTCTGCCAAGGAGGTCGGGCCTCCGCCAGAGATCGCTCCGATCGAGGCAATGGGTCTCGGCTGGCAAAACCTGCAAGGCACCGGGTTCGCCGAATACACGATGACCAACGGCATCGAGGGCAGTTGGACGCCCAACCCGACCCAATGGGACAACAGCTACCTGGAGAACCTCTTCAAGTTCGAGTGGCAGCAAACGAAAAGTCCGGCCGGCGCGCTGCAATGGACCCCCAGCGACCTGCATGCGCCCAAGACCCCGGACGCGCATGTTCCTGGACAGATGAATCCGCTGATGATGATGACCAGCGACATCGCGCTGAAGGTCGACCCGGCCTATCGTGCCGTCTGCGAGAAATTCCTCAATGATTTCGACGCTTTCACGCAGGCGTTTTCCAAGGCCTGGTACAAGCTCACCCACCGCGATATGGGCCCTCGCGAACGCTATCTCGGGCCGGAAAAGCGCAACGACAACGACCTGCTGTGGCAGGACCCGATTCCGCTGAGCGACCACGACGCGATCAGCGAGGAGGACGTCGCTGAACTCAAGCGGTCCATCATGGCTGCGGGCGTTTCGGTCTCTGATCTGGTCTTCACTGCCTTTTCGGCCGCGACCACCCACCGCCACAGCGACAAGCGGGGTGGCGCCAACGGGGGTCGCCTGGCGCTCGCGCCGCAGAAGGATTGGGTGGTCAACCGGCGAGCCGTCCCGGTGGTTGCGGAGTTGCGCGACGTCATGCAGAAGTTCAACGGCCAGCAGATCGGCAACGCAAGAGTGTCGCTCGCCGACCTCATTGTGCTGGGCGGTTGTGCTGCGATCGACAAAGCGGCCGCCGATGCGGGTGTGCACGTCTTGGCACCGTTCACTGCGGGTCGGCGCGACACGACGCAGGAATTGACCGACATCGAGATGTTCACATGGTTGAAGCCGGTGGCCGACGGATTCCGCAACTACGTCGACGACCAGTTCGAGCAAATCGCCCCGAATGTTGCCCCTGAGGAAATGTTCCTCGATAAGGCGCAACTGCTGGCACTCACCGTGCCCGAATGGGTCGCGCTGGTCGGCGGCCTGAGGGTCTTGGGGGCGAACCACGATGGCTCGGCTGATGGCGTCTTTACCGATCGGGTCGGCGTGCTCTCCAACGACTTCTTCACCGTGCTGACGAGCATGGACTATGAATGGAAGAAGGCGGACGAAAAAGGCATGACGTTTTCGCTCAACGACCGTGCAACCGGCCAACCGCGGTTCAAGGCGACGCGAAGCGACCTGATTTTCGGTGCCAACAGCCAGCTTCGCGCGGTGGCCGAGGTGTACGCCGCAAGCGATGGCCATGCCCGGTTCGTGAACGACTTCGTGAAGGTCTGGAACAAGGTCATGATGCTTGATCGCTTCGACGTTCAGGTCCGGGCCGCGTGACAACGACAAGGTGGAACTGGCGCAAAGGTCAACGTCCACGCTCCCACCATCACAACCCACAGGAACTCTGACCATGCGACATCACGCACTGGGACGCACCGGGCTCTTCGTCTCCGAGCTTTGCCTTGGCACCATGACTTTCGGCGGTGGTGGCGGGATCTGGGGCCAGATCGGTAACTTGCAGCAGGCCGAAGCTGAAAGCCTCTTCGGCCAGGCATTCGACGCCGGCATCAACTTCATCGACACCGCGGACGTCTATTCAGGTGGCATGTCGGAGCAGATCACCGGCCAGGCGCTGAAGAACCTGAAGGTGCCGCGCGAAAACGTTGTGGTCGCAACGAAGGTCTTTGGCGATACCGATCCTGGCCCGAACAGCCGCGGCCTGTCGCGCGGTCACATCCTCGATGGCGTCAAAGCCAGCTTGAAGCGCCTGCAACTTGACCACATTGACCTTTACCAAGTCCACGGCTTCGACCCCGCCACGCCCATCGAGGAAACCCTTCGGGGCCTCGACCAGCTGGTGCGTCACGGTCATGTGCGCTACATCGGTGTGTCGAATTGGGCGGCCTGGCAGATTGCCAAGGCGCTCGGTGTCTCAGAGCGCCTCGGCTTGTCACGGTTCGAGACGCTGCAGGCTTATTACACCGTGGCCGGTCGTGACCTGGAAAGGGAACTGATCCCGATGCTCAAGAGCGAAGGCGTCGGCTTGATGGTGTGGAGCCCGCTGGCGGGTGGTTTGCTCAGCGGCAAGTACGGTCGCGAGCATCAGGCCGAAGAAGGCAGCCGCCGCACAACATTCGATTTTCCGCCCGTCAACAAGGACCGTGCCTACGATTGCATCGACGCCATGCGCCCGATTGCACAAGCGCATGGCGTTTCGGTTGCGCAGGTGGCGCTTGCCTGGCTGCTGCATCAACCGCAGGTCACGAGCGTGATTGTTGGTGCCAAACTGCCGCAGCAGTTGGCCGACAACCTGGCCGCCACGCAAGTCACGTTAAGCGGAAGCGAGCTTGCTGCCTTGGATGAAGTCAGCCGGATTCCAACCGAATACCCGGGCTGGATGCTCGAGCGCCAGGGCGAGCACCGGCGCCAGCAACTGCTTGAGATGCGTCTGCCCTGAACATCCCTAAGCGGTCTACTACCCAGTTCGCAATGACCCCGAGCACTTGCGGCGTGTCAAATTCAAGGACTCCCAGGCAGGCAAGACCTTGGTCTTCCTGACCAACAGCACGGTCTTGCCGGTGCTGACCATGTGTGCGCTCTAAAAGAGCCGCTGGCAGGTCAAGTTGTTCTTCAAGTGGATCAAGCCGCATCTGCGGATCAAGCATTTCCTGGGCAACAGCGCGATCTCGTTTGTGACCCCTGGGCAGCGTCACGCCGGCATGGACCAGGAACTATTGAAGCCCGCAAGGCGGTTTACGAAACTGCACGCCAGACCCACCCCAATCGTTGGTTGAAACACACGCGTCATTGGCACTACGAAACCGCCGCCCACCTCAACCCTGCTTCGCCTGAATTGAAGGAGCCAAACGCAACACTCAAACCTTTCTGACTCACACCCTCGAAACGACAACCACCTTGACAACTTCCGTCAACGAAATCAGGGACTTAGGCCACTTTGGTGTTGAACTCGGGTAAACATTCGGTGATCCCGTCTCTTTAACGCCGGTTCGCCGAAATCGCTGGACACATTCGTCCCGACGCGCCACCATCACGGCCCATGATCGCGACGGTATCGACTGACGAACAAGTGGGTTCACCGGCTGCTGCAAGTACGGCAGCAGTTCCAGGGCCAGCGTACGAAGCGCCTGATGTCCGCGTGGCTTACCGAGAGTATGTTCAGTTGCGCCACGACGCCAACTACTGGCGCAGCGTGCATGAACGTGCCGCGCAGCGCGCCCAATGGATTGAACGGCAGCACCAGCATGCGTTGGCCAAGTCGCGTGCGCGTGAGGCTGCGCAGCAAACTGTGATCGCGGCGCTGCGCAGCGAGATCGAGTTGCTGCAGGCCAAGGTACGCGATCTTCGCCAGCGCGTGTTCGGTGCGCACACTGAGCGGTCCCGCGTCGTCAATCCAGGCGTGGCTGTGCAGGGCGCGCCACCGCCGCGCCGGCCGCGCGGTCAGCAACGGGGTCGGCGCGGTCATGGCCGACGTCTTGCGTCGCAGTTGCCGCAACGTGTCGAGACCGTGGGCGTTGCCCAACCGGTGTGCCCAGGTTGCGGCGAGGCGCTCGCAGCGATGCCCGGCGTCGAATCGCGCGAGGTCGTCGAGGTGGAGGTTCGCGCCTACCGACGCACCATCCAGCGTCCACGCTGGCGGGTGCAGTGCCGCTGCGGCTGTCTGCCAGGCATCGTCAGCGCCCCGCCTGCACCGCAATTGATCCCGCGTGGCAAACTGGGTGTGTCGGTGTGGGTGCAGGCGCTGCTGGGCAAGTATCTGTACGGCCAGCCCACACACCGGCTGCTGCAAGATTGGCGCGAGCAAGGCCTGCACGTGGCGCAAGGCACGCTCACCGATGGCTTGAAGCGCCTGGCGCCGTTGTTCACACCGCTGGCGCAGGCCGGGCTCGAACACCTGCGAAGCCACCGCCATTGGCACGCTGATGAGACGCGGTGGGAGGTCTACGTCGAGCGCGAAGGCAAGGTCGGCCACCGCTGGTACCTGTGGGTGTTCCAGGCCGAAGACGTGGTGCACTTCACGCTTGATCCGTCGCGCTCGGCCCGCGTGCCCACTGCGGTGCTGGCGGGCGTGGAGGACGGCATCCTCAGCGTGGACCGCTACGCTGCCTATGCCAAGTTTGCCCGCGAGCAGGGCAGCATCGAGCTGGCGTACTGCTGGGCTCACCAGCGGCGCGACTTCCTCAAGGTGGCCAACGATCATCCGACGCTGTGGGGCTGGGCGATGGCCTGGACTGAGCGCATCGGCGAGCTGTACCGCTTGCACGATGCGCGGCGCACGCAGTGCAGCCAAGCGGGCACCACGCTGGCCACCAGCGACCTGACTCTGATGGTCGCCAGCGACGAGGCACTGAGGACAGCCGTTCGGGCCATGGCCGAACTGCGCGATGAGCAACTCGGCGACGCCACCCTGGCGCTGCCCGCACGCAAGGCACTGAACAATCTGGTGACGTACTGGGCAGGTCTGACGGTGTTCATCGAGCACCCGTGGTTGGACTTGGACAACAACGCCGCCGAGCGTGCATTGCGCCCTGCGGTGGTGGCGCGCAAGAACTTCTACGGCTCGGGCAGCGAGTGGTCGGCGGCCCTGGCCGCCAACATGCTGGGCCTGCTGATGACGGCGCGGCACTGGAAGCTGCATGTACGGCGCTGGCTGCACGAATACCTGCAGGCGTGTGCCGATGCGGGTGGCCGCGCACCTGAAGACCTGAGCCCGTTCGTGCCCTGGCGCATGAGTACCGAGCGGCTGGCGGCGCTGCGCCGCTTCGAGCCACCGGCCAGCCACTGGAACACATCATGACCAAGGACCAGCAGCCAGCCGACGCGCACCGCTACTGCGCACGCAACTTCAGCCTGGCCGAGTTGGATGCCGTTGTCGAACTCATGCAGCGCGAGCCCAAGCTGAACCGGGCACAACTGTCGCGCCGGGTGTGCGAGATGCTGAACTGGCGCACCAGCGCCGGCAAGCTCAAGGACATGAGTTGCCGCGTGGCGATGCTGCGCATGCAGGCCGATGGCTTGATCGAGCTGCCGGCCTCGCGCATCCGCCAGCGCCGCCGGCGTGCGCAGGCGCTGTCCACCTCGCGCAGCGACCCGCAGTCGCCATTGACGCAGCCGGTGCACGAACTGCCGACGCTGCGGCTGGAGATCGTGCAGGCCGCTTCGCCCCACAGCAAGCTGTGGAACGAGTACATGGCGCGGTATCACGAGTTGGGCTACACGCCGCTCTCAGGCAGCCAGATGCGCTACGCCGTGTTCGCGGGGGACCGCTGGGTGGCGCTGCTGAGCTTCGGCGCCAGCGCCTGGAAGCTCAGCAGCCGCGACGCCTTCATCGGCTGGAGTGACACCCAGCGCAGCGCCAATCTGCAGCGCGTGGTCAACAACGCGCGCTTCCTCATCTTGCCGTGGGTGATGAGCAAGGGCCTGGCATCGAAGGCGCTGGCGTTGGCTGCACGGCGCCTGCCTGCCGACTGGCAGCAGCGCTACGGCTACCGACCGGTGCTGCTGGAGACCTTCGTGCAGACCGACCGCCACAAAGGCACCTGCTACCGCGCCGCCAATTGGATCCACGTTGGCCAAACCGTCGGACGTGGCAAGAAGGCCCTCACGCACGAGCAGACCTTGCCCATCAAGGACGTCTGGCTGTACCCGCTGCGTCGCGACTACGGGGCCCAGTTGCGCCTGTGAGATCCACGCAGCGCCGTTGCCATGGCGGCGACGGGATCACCGAATGTTTACGAAAAAAGCACTGGGCGTCGCCGCCAAGTGCTTGATTTCTCTACCGAATTTGGTAGGCGCGAATGGACTCGAACCATCGACCCCCACCATGTCAAGGTG
>Ga0209591_10006009_pt1 | contig 13512 bp, 8 predicted proteins | sample MAT01_FD_187207 | JGI IMG/M metagenome (GOLD analysis project Ga0209591, IMG submission 187207) | Freshwater microbial communities from Lake Fryxell liftoff mats and glacier meltwater in Antarctica - MAT-01 (SPAdes) (version 2) | ecosystem: Environmental > Aquatic > Freshwater > Ice > Liftoff...
ACGTCGGATTTTCTCTCGACTTTTCTTGATATCGGTTCAACCGCTGGACATCTGAAAAAGTTTGCGACCCTGTCTGCGATCTAGGCACCGCCAAGAATAGCTCCTCTTCAAAATGGATAAAGTCGAGGTAAGGAAGCACCTTAAAAGTATTTATGCCAAGCAACGGGTCTGGTCTCTCGACGAGTGATCACTCGCTAAAAACGGATGCCAGTTTGTATACGACCAACAAATAAAGCGACAATATGCCTACGGCTTACGAGCTGAAGTTTTAAAGTCCGTGATGAGTCATGACGAAGTGGTAGTTATGCATGTCTAGTGATTAGCCCCCTCTCTAGAGTTGAGATTGCCGTGAAAAAGATCCTGATCTTGACTGCAAACCCCAAAAATACCGATCGGCTCCGCCTGGATGAGGAGGTGCGCGAAATCCAGGCGGCGTTGGATCAGTCCAGAAATCGAGACCAGGTGGAAATCATGACTCGTTGGGCGGTTCGAGTGGATGATCTGCAACCGATTCTGATGGATTATGAACCTCAAATCGTCCACTTCTCAGGGCACGGTGGCGGCAGCCAGGGGTTAGCACTAGAAGACGAGTTGGGGCAGATGCAGCTGGTCAGTTCTATAGCCTTAGCAGGTCTATTTAAGTTGGTTAAGGCAAATGTGGAGTGTGTCTTTTTGAACGCCTGCTATTCCGAGGAGCAAGCCAAAGCCATTCATCAACACATCAACTGCGTCGTGGGCATGAATCAGGCGATCGGTGATCGAGCCGCTGTTAAGTTTGCCAAGGGTTTTTACCAGGCGATCGGTAGGAGCAAGTCCTACACAGATGCGTTTGAATTTGGCTGTAATGCGATCGATCTGCAAGGCATTCCAGAATCTTCCACACCAGTTCTTCAATATAAAGCTGAGGAATTACCGCCTCGGTTTGACAAAGTACCTGATAGACACGCTTTACTCGACCAAGACCAGGAAAATTTTCAATATGATGCCTATATCAGTTATGTAGATCAAGAGCCTGATACTACTTGGGTTTGGGATGCCTTACTACCTCGTTTAGAGCAGGCTAACTTACGAATTGCAGTCTCTGGTGATCTGGCAAGCCCTGGTGTGGCTCGCGTTGTCAATATTGAGCAGGGAATCCAACAAGCAAAGCGAACGATTATTGTTTTGTCTGGAGCGTATTTAGCGCACTACGAAGCGACCTTCGAAAATATCTTGGGGCAAACAATTGGGATTCAAGAAGGCACTTATCGTCTGCTGCCTGTAAAAGCGCTGCCGTTTGATAATGATCAGTTGCCTACACGGTTAAGCATGCTGACAACGCTTGATCTTACTCATCCTCGTCGAGCTGAACGTGAATTTGAACGATTAATCCATACATTACGCGAACCATTGCCGCAGATGTAATCGAGAATCGCCATGAACAAAGAGTATGACCTATTTATTTCTTATGCGGATGCGGATCGCCCCTGGGTAGAAGGTTACCTATTAGATGCGCTCACTCAAGCAGGGGTACGGTATCTCTCAGAAACAGCGTTTCGATTAGGAGCACCTCGAGTTCAAGAGTTCCAGCGTGCTGTTCAACAGAGCCAGCGTACCCTGCTAGTGCTGTCTCCAGCTTATTTGGCAGATAGTTCTAAACGATTTGTGGATCTGTTGGGTCAGGCTTATGGTGACGAAACTCAAACATGGCCCGTGATTCCGTTGGTTCTGCAACCTGTGCAACTGGAACCTCGATTAGCCATGCTAGTGCAATTGAGAGCGGTAACTGATGAAGAAAAGACAGCCGCGATCGCTCGCCTTTGTGCTGACTTGAAGCTGACTGTCCCTATTCCTTTACCCAAACCACCCTGCCCTTATCCAGGGATGGAGCCGTTTACTGAGGCAATGAGCGATCGCTTCTTTGGACGCGAGCAAGAAATTGAGGAACTGCTGGGACGCTTACGGTTGCATCCATTTCTGATGGTGATTGGACCTTCAGGTAGTGGCAAATCTTCCCTGGTCTTTGCCGGACTCGTTCCAAAACTACGTCAGACTGGGTTCTTTGGTGCAGGAGAATGGTTAGTTCATTCGATGCGTCCGGGAGCAAGACCCCTAGCAACGCTCAAAGAGCGTTTGGGCAACGACCCAAATACAGCCAGCAATATTACCCAACTACTATCAACTCAGCCTAACGCCCAACGATTTTTGTTCGTTATCGATCAGTTTGAGGAAGTGTTTACTCAAGCAAGCCAGGAGACCATTCCCTTTCAACAAGCATTGCTTGAGTTAGCTGAAGTACCCAATGTTTATCTAGTGTTAACAGTTCGTGCTGACTTCTATTCAGATTTGATGACATCAGTTTTGTGGCGAAAGATCCAAGCACACCGACTAGAAATCGTACCGCTAGATGAAGCAGGATTGCGGCAGGCAATGCTAAAACCTGCTGAGGCTGTTGGTGTGTTTATCGAGACTGCTTTACTAGAGCGACTAGTCACTGATGCGAGGGGAGAACCAGGTGTTTTACCGTTAATCCAGGAGACGTTAGTACTTCTATGGGACCGGTTGGAGCGGCGACTCTTACCCCTTAGGGCTTATGAGGCACTGATTTTGCCCCGAAAAGCTTATGGCATTGGTGGGAGTGAACATCGCACTGGTTTGCAGGTGGCGATCGCTCGTCGCGCCGATGATGCATTAGCAACCCTGGAAGTCGAACCAGAGAGGCAGAGAGCCATAGCTCGACGGATCTTTCTCCGGTTAGTGCAGTTTGGTGAAGGACGCGCTGACACCCGCCGTCAGCAATCGATGAAGACACTGCAAGCGGTTGGTGATGATCCCAATCTGTTTAACCAGACTCTGAACCATCTAGCCAATAGACGCCTATTAACCCTAAGCGGTGAGGAAACGAGTACCGCAATCACAGTAGACATTGCTCACGAAGCACTGATTAGCGGGTGGCCCGCGTTGCAGCAGTGGATTCTTGAGCGACGAGAAGCCGAGCAAATTCGCAGACGGCTAACAGCAAACGCTGAGGAATGGATTCGCCTAGGTGAAGGAACAGGTGGTTTGTTAGACAAGATTGAACTGGTGGAAGCCGAGCGATGGTTGTCCAGTTCGGATGCAAGTGATTTGGGTTACGATGCCTCACTTCCGAAGCTAATCACCGCCAGTCATCGCATGATTAAACAGGTTCAAGCCAAACGATTATTACGTTTGGGCTTTTTCATGGCAGGTCTAAGTACGGTGTTGGGCGTACTCTTTGTTTTAGTGCTTCCCTGGTCAGCAACCTTTCTCAATAATCGTGGATATGAAAAATTTAGACTAGGGCAAGATGAAAGCGCTCTACAAGACCTTAATCTAGCGCTCATGCTCAAGCCAACGCTTGCTGATGCTTTATATAATCGGGGCTTTATCTATCAAGAAAAGCAAGACTTTGATTTGGCTCGTGCTGACTATCAAGGTGCAGTAGAACATCACTATGCTCCAGCGTATGGCAATTTGGCACGGCTAGAAATTATTCGGGAACACAATTATTCTAAAGCTGTCCAGCTAAGTGTGGAGGGCTTACAATTGGCCACTGACGACGAAGCACGCTATACGCTGCACAAGAATTTAGGTTGGGCACAATTGCAGCTCAAAGAATACTCTCAAGCAGAAGTAAATTTGCAAAAAGCTATTGCTCTAGATCCCCAGCGGGGATCAGCTTACTGCTTGCTGGCACAAGTTCTAGACTTGGAAGGATCGAAATCTGCTGCGCGGGAGCAGTGGAATAATTGCCAAAATTTTGGCAGTCCGGATCATCCGGATGAACGTGGTTGGATCAAAACAGCAACCTCAAAACTTAGCAAAAAAGGAGTCTAGCCCCATGAAATTCAATTCACTGTTTCTGTTGGTTATCAGCTTAGCAACCGTTTCTTCTCTAATTGATATTCACCCTGCTTCGGCACTTCCATGTCGTACGTGCGGCGGAGTGCGGACCAGACCGGGTCCTGTCCGTTTTCCTGGTACAGTCCCACCAGAGGTGAGGCAAAAAGTGGAGGCTTTGAGCGCTCAAGGCAACTTTGCTGAAGCTGAGAGAGTACTCCTGCAATTCAAAGGACAGGCAGAGAGAACACAAGATCTAAATGGACAAGCTGCAGCTTATCAGGCATTAGCAGATGTGTATACAAGAATGGGTAAGTCGGAATTGGTCCCTAGTCAACTTAATAACGCAGAGGCGCTGTATCAAAAATCAGGAAATTCTGTGGGCTCTGGAGACGTACAAATACAACGTCGGCAAATACAACTCCAGCAAATACAACTTCAGCAAATACAACTTCAGCCAAGATAGCTTCAGCTAATAACAGCAATATCATCACATCTTTAGTGGCAAGCAACGGCGTACTGCGTCGTTGCTTGCGTCTCAACTCTCTGGAAGATTCAGGTAGTAAAAACTGCAATCCCCGAATTTAATCGCTACGGGTCAATTCCCTGCCCCTTGAGGCGCGTGAAGCACAGCAGTCCGAATAGGCGCTGTTAATGCTTGACGCTTTAAGCAAAAAAAACTCAGAAGTTAGATTTTAGGCACAATCGCCGAAAAAGGCTTGGAAGTTCCAGTTTCAAGCCCAATTATTGCAGTAGAAAGTTTAAAGATTGTAGTTCTAGAGGTGATTGCTGTAGCGAAAAGCCTGAGCCTTCAAGCTTGACACTGCTCTTCAGGAATCACAGGCTTTCTAACTGTTTCAGTTGGTTGAGTCGTTTCCGTTTTGGTCTTAGCAATCGCCTCCACATCCAGGTTCCGTTCCGTTTTGGTGGGAGAGCGATCGCCCGCTTCAGTCTCAGATGGCGGCTTTGGCACAACGAGCTTTCTGACCACCTCGATCTTCTCGACTGGTTTCTTGGTTTCCTCGCTCATGGTAGAAGTTCCCTCTGCAACGCCACTCCCTTTCAGGCTAAAGCAACTTTTCCTGGGTAGAGAAAAGATGGGCGATCGCGTTACAAATCCTCACATCAATCCAGTTCCACTGCACCCAAGGCTTTTAAGGTTGTTTTCTGCGCCGATGTTAAGCCAATTACCCCTGTAATGTTCATCCCCTCATAGGAGCGATCGCTTCTCAAAAAGTACAGGCATGCACCCGTTTCGATCGACCAAAGCTTGATGGTCTCATCCTCACTGCCACTGGCGATCAGCTGCCCGTCTGGGCTCACTGCCACCGACCAGATCGTGCCGCGATGTCCCAGGAGTGTCCTCAAGCCAGCCCCTGTCGTCACGTCCCATAGTTTGACGGTAGAATCATCGCTGCCACTCACGACCGTGGTGCCATCAGGGCTAAATCCAATTGACCGCACCCGCTGGTCATGCCCTGTTAGCGTCTGCAAACATGCCCCAGTTTGCACATCCCAGATCTTGATGGTGCGATCGCCGCTGGCACTGGCGACCCATTGCCCATCGGGGCTGAACGCGACCGACAACACCCAGTCCTGATGCCCTTCTAACGTGCGTAGGCAAACCCCTGTCTGCATCTCCCAGAGTTTGACAGTATGGTCATCACTGCCGCTGGCAAGGAGTAATCCCTGAGGGCTAAACGCCACCGACTTCACCCGGTGCATATGTCCCTCTAACGTTTGCAGACATTCCCCCGATCGCCACTCCCAAAACTTGATGGTATGGTCGTGACTGCCACTTGCCAACAGACTGCCATCTGGACTCACCGCAAGGGATTGTACGCAACCCTGATGCCCCCACAAGGTTTGTAGGCATTCTCCCCGTTTGAGATCCCAAAGTTTGATAGTGCGATCGTCACTGCTACTGGCGAGCAGTTGACCGTTTCGTGCGCTCGTAGGAAGGAGATGCGGTAAGCGATCGCTCCCGGTTCGTTCCATGCCCTGCGGCAGCAACGCGATGGCTGAGACGGGGCTGGTATGACCTTGCAACGTGCTGACACAAGTGCCCGTTGCCAAACTCCAGAGGCGAATCTGACCATCCTGATGACCACTGATCAACGTCTCTCCCTTGGCATCGAAGGCCACCGAGAGCACCCAGTTACTATGCGTCTTGAGGGTTCTTAAGCCTTGTCCTGTGACAGCATCCCAAAGCCTCACGGTGCCATCATCACTGGCGCTGACCAAGGTTTGTCCATCAGGGCTAAAGGACACTAACCACACCTGTTGGGTATGCTCCTGCAAAGTCCGCAAGCATGATCCGGTGGCTACCGACCACAGCTTGACCGTTCGATCATCACTCGCTGTTGCCAGCACCTGACCATTGGGACTGAAGGCCACTGCCCAAACCTTACTGCTGTAGGACAACGTTTGAAGACATGTCCCTGTTTGCAGCTGCCAAAATTTCACATGCTTACCATCACTTGCTGTTGCTAACGTTTGCCCATCCGGACTGAGAGCGATCGCTAAAGCCCAATTTAAGTTGCTTTCAATTTGCCGCACGCACTGTCCGGTCTCCCATTGCCAGCTTCGCACCGTGTCATCAGCACCGCCACTGATCAAGGTTTCGACAGCGGGGCTAAAGGCAATAAAGAGAACGCGATCATCATGCCCTGCTAGCACCTGCACGCACTGACTTGTTTGTAGACTCCATAAACGGATGGTATGGTCATGACTACCACTGGCTAACGTCGTGCCATCAGGGCTAAACGCCAAGGCTTGAATGCAACCTGTATGTCCTCGTAAAGTCTTGAGGCACTGCCCCGTTTGTAAAGACCACAGACGAATCGTGTGGTCATGGCTGCCACTGGCTAACGTCGTGCCATCGGGACTAAAAGCCAGGGTTTGAATCCAGCCCGAATGTCCGTGATAAGTCGCCAACTGTCGCCCATCCCCCACCTGCCACAAACAAACCTCCTGGTCAATGGCTGTCGCCAAAATGCTGCCATCGGGACTGAATGCAGCCGCCAGAAAATCTCCCAGCGTTTGAGTCAACACCGATTTCGTCAAATCTGCTCCGGCAAAGTTGACCCGCTGCAGAGTCATAGCCTGCAAAGAGGCTTGCCAGACAGTCAGGTGAGAAAAATCATAGCCGCTCAAATCTACTTGCAATTGCCAGAACAGGTTGAGTAGATTACCGGCGGCATAGCCCGGTTGTTGCAGTGGACGAGTCCTCAGAGTCGAAAGCATATAAGCGAGGCAATGCTCAACCTGCGCTCGCCCGCCCAGGCTCGCTAGCAACTGTTCTGCAACTGGCTTGAGCAGCAACTGCATCTGAGTCTTGCGAATGTAATCTTGCGCTTGTGCTTTGCTTAACGGATAGCGATCAAACCACTGCATTTCACCCGTGGTGATCTCCTGACAGAGCCGTTCAAGCAATCGTGCAGTCATGTATTCCATCACCACAGGCTGCTGTGAAAACTGCGCCACACTGTTCTCGGTTGGCGCAGTCGTTTCAATGAGACATCGTGCTTGCAGCGATTCCAGCGCTTCTAAGAGCGATCGCGATAACACGGCTGGAACAAGATCTGCCTGTAGCGCTGACAAAGTTGTCCAAGCTCGATTGATCGCCAACCAGAACATAATTTGCTGTTCTAAGTCGGACAAGCGGTTGAATTGTTGGGTTAACAGATCAGAAAGATCACCAAAAATAGTGGTGCCTTGCTGCAGAAATTGCACCACACGACCGTCAAAGAGTTCCTGGATGGTCGTGGCGACAATTTTCAGAGCCAGGGGATTGCCAGCGTATTGCTGTACTAACGCGGCACTATCCTCCACTGATACCAGCAAGCCTTTCTCCGCCAGGATTGCCTGTCCTGCCGCTGGCTGTAACCCCACGACCCGCAAAGAGCGCACCGGAAACTGTACGCCTTCCCTGACCGCTAACCCCTTTGGCTTTTCACGACTCGTCAAAACTAAACAACTTTGATGCTGCGTTTCAGCAATGCCGTTCAGTAACTGTCCGTATGCTTCATGTTCTGACCGGTATGCCCCTACCCGTTCCCCACTCAATAGGATGGATTCAGCGTTATCCAGAATCACTAAGCAGCGTGTTGTTCGGAAGGACTCGACCAGTTGAGAGATTTGCCTGTTTACAGTCGCTGGAATATCTATGTTCTGCCCCCTGGAGAGCACATTGAACAGATCCAGCAGCAATTCTTGCACGGGTGGGGCATTGTGGAGCGATCGCCAAATCACAATCGCGAACTCTGTTTGCACTTGCTCCGCTAATTTCACAGATAAGGCTGTTTTGCCAATCCCACCCATGCCAGTCAGAGTAATCAAGCGGCAGTGGTCATCCACTACCCATCGCCTTAAGACAGAGAGTTCCGCCTCTCGCCCATGAAAGGCAGAGACATCCATGGCTTCCCCCCAGGAAATGGTTGCCTCTTCCTGGTCTTGATGGCTTGGCGAAGGCATCGGCGATGGAGCCGGTTGACTTTCCTCCTCATTAGTCGGCAGTTCTTGAATGGGATCCGCAATCGCCTGGCAGTCCAAGGACAGTCGGTCGCAAAGCTCGACAAAGGTGGCCCGATCAACCGGTTTCCCTCGCAAAAAACTACCGATTGTCGCCAACGCCATGTCAACCTCTTCCGCCAACGCCCTCTGGCTCAGAAAGCCATTTCGCCTGACGGATGATTTGACTTTCTCAATACACTCCTGACGGACTCTGAGCGATCGGGACATGGCGTATCAATGACCCAATTTATGGCTGCTTAGATTGTAGACAAACTTAGTTTCAGAAGTCAGCCAAACTTAGCCATTCTCAGCCTCGAACTTGGTTAACGCTCTAGTTTGATGAAGTCATGGAGCGCAGTGGAGACGAGCAACGCATAACATAAACCCGATTGGAGCGGACTATTGCTAGATCTGGGTGAGGAATCAAAACTACTCACAGCCGCTCAATCGGAACGTTAGGTTGCCTCGTTTCAGAGGCACTTTCAAAATCCAATTTCACTAGCCAGAATTGAGATAGAAATTCAAAGGAGATACAACGAATGGCATCTTTACCCCCTGGCGCGCTCGGCGGCTCGGCGATATATCTCCGTCAGAAAAAAGATTGTTTAAATTTCCTATACATAGAGACTCGTTGCCGTCGTCATCTATGGTGACTTCTGACCACCCATGAATGAGAGGAATCATACATGTCTATAACCACGCAAGTATCGCCCATCATTACCACCTTGAGTGGGGTTGCCTTCCCCGACATCAGCCACGGTTGGGCTGTCGGCGCTGGGGGGGTGACGTGACTGGCGGCATCATCGTTCACACCGGCGATGGCGGCAAAAACTGGAACCGCCAGGAGACCCCCAACGGGTTTATCGAAAACCTCTGGGGAGTCGCATTCCCAAACAACACGCGCATGGATGGGCCGTCGGTGATAGCGGCACAATCCTGTTTACCGTCGATGGCGGCGATACCTGGAACCGGCAGAAATCCGAGACGGACAAACGGCTATATCGAGTCACGTTTCCCGACATCAAACACGGCTGGGCCGTCGGTGATAGCGGCACAATCCTGTTTACCGTCGATGGCGGCGATACCTGGATCAATCAGAACTCTGACTCTGAACAGTCCCTTTTTGGGGTTGCCTTTCCCGACATCAGCCATGGCTGGGCCGTCGGTGCCGGCGGCACAATTCTGGCGTTCCTGCTGCCAAGCACCTCCTGCATATACAACAAGGAGAGTGATAACCAACACTCCGAGATTAAACAGACACATCTCTCACCTGTTCTCGAACCTTCCCTGCATGCAAAACTGATCGATAATGCATTTGCCAGGGCGGTTGCTCTCGGCAAGATCGAAATTCCGGAGCTCATTTCCCCTCCTGCTCTTGTGAATGGTGTCTTTACCCTTGCTCAGTATCAGACCGGATTTAGGGAACAGAAGGATCGAGGTACATGCTGGGCTTTCGCTGGTGTAGCGGCTCTCGAAGCGGCTTATCGACGCAAGTTCGGCATCGGTCCAGAACTCGACATGTCCGAGGAATACACGTTTCACATGGGCAAGGCATTTGCGCTAGGACTGGACCCCAGCGGCTTCGCGACTTCGATCGAAAACAATTCATCGACCACTGGCTTTCAGGGATCTGGCGACATCGTCGAAAAACTCAGCGAGAACGCCATTCCTGGGGAGGAGGTGGCACACTATATTAGAACTCAGCAAGATCTTCTTAACATTCTTCCTGTTCTAGGATATGCCGCGAATACAGCCGCGCTGCATTCCCAAGAGGATTTTGACGCGATAGAGTTCTGCGAACAGCACATACCGCTGGTAGCGCGCGTCAATGCACGCTATCGGGGTACGGGGTGGGCATCTATAGGTAAACCTCCCACTGTGGCCGATATTGAGACTACACTGCTGTCGAACCACGAAGTGGTCTGCGATGTCCAGCACCTCGTACCCAATATCGGCGGACATGTTCTGCTGTTGATTGGTTTTGATCGGAATCGACGGGTCTTCTTCGCAAAGAATCATTGGGGCGAGAATCGATTCATCGAGATCAAATATTCAAACGATCCCGAATGGATGATCCAAACCGGCTACTACATCAAGGATGTCGTCGATCCGACGTTTGTTCAGAACGAAGCTTGCTGGGTTGGCAACTGGTGGCTTACCGCCAGCGGACAGACAAGTCGCTTGCTTATCCGCCGTGCTGAAGATTTCAGTAACCCAGGAAAACCAACAAAGCTAGGGACATTGTATGCCGCCGACGGTAAACATGATGTCAATGGCGAGTTCCTGAACAATGGGGGAACATTGCGAATGTTCCTAGGCGCTGCAAATGTCCCTGTAAAGGCGGGCACGCTGGCGGGCGCACGAATTGACGCGCACCTTGATTTCTCAAATATCTACAACCTGGAGGGTGTAGACATTACTGGGCATACCGTCTCGTTGAGCAGGTTCACCACGCGCTTTGCTGCAATCTGGGAAAGCACCGGTGGCAAGCCTTATCAAGCGCGCCACGGACTCGACAGGGCGGCCTATCAGCAGGTGTTTGACGCGCAACTTGCGAACGGATTCCGTCCGATCACCTTAGCCGGTTACAGCGAAGGGCGTAGTGCGCGCTTTGCAGGAGTCTGGATTCCTGATGATCGTAGCGTGGCGTGGGAATCGCGTCACGTTCTCACGGCTGACGAATACCAGGCGAAGTTTGACTCCCTTACGAGCCAAGGTTATCGGCTGATTAATGTCACCGGGTACGCTGTGAATGGTGCACCACGATATACAGGAATCTGGGAACGTCGCGGCGGACCCGACTGGCAGGCCCACCACGGAATGGGCTGGCAACAGTACCAGCAGAAGCTCACCGATCTCAGCGCGCAGGGATATGTGCTTACGCACATTTCTGGATATAGCGTTAACGGTGGTGTCCAGTTCGCCGGAATCTGGGAAAAGCAGTCTGGAGTGATGTGGGAGACGCTCTTCGGGTTGACGAGCTCGCAGTACCAGAAGAAGTTTGATGAGCATCTCTCAGCAGGCATGCGTCCGATTTGCGTGAGCGGTTACACCGACAGCGGGATTGCCCGCTACGCTGCGATCTGGCGACAGGACAGCGGTAGTTCATGGCAGGCCCGTCACGGCGTCGATGGCGTCCATTACCAGGCAGCGTTCGACCAGTTCAATGCGGAAGGTATGCGCCCCGTGCAAATCAGTGGCTACGGAGACGGCTTTTACCCAGCCTGACAGGTTCCGATCTGTAATAGAGTTGTGGTGGGTGGCGGCACTGACCGAATGTGCCGCCGAGAATGTCGGTTTTTAAGCAACAGTGGATCGCAGGTCTTGTAGGTTAAGTTAACGCTAGGAAACCCAGAGACTTCTCCCACTTGCATACTTGGTCACTGCCACTACTCCAGCGATAGCAGCCTAACCATTCAAATGCAGCGGACGGTTGAAAGCCACTGGTGGTGATTTGGAGGTTACTTGCCGCCGATAATTTGAGCCGTTATCGCCTCATTCATTGCCGAAAAGGACTGTTTTCGGCATTGTTTGTCTCCCAGTCCCTTGTACAGTCAGGCTTTGAAGCGTACTACAATCAACAGCTGAATACTTGTTTTCGGCAATGTTGCTGCTTTGGAGTCAGAACGGCACCTCATCGCACCACAGCTCCGCCTTGCGGTTCCTTCGCTCGCTCGGTTCTTCGTGGGGTTGAGCCGACATAAGCCCTAAAAAGTGCAAGATGACACCACAAGTCTTTCTACATCGGGCTTCTGGATCAAGTCGCAGACAAGGAAAACAGCGTTGATTCTTTACGACAGAATCAGGTTTCCAGCCCACTCTTGCACTAATTTTGGCGTATGTCGGCTCAACCCCTAAAGGGTTCATTTGTGCAACAACACCCCGCGAAAAAGTACCCCAGTGGGTACCTCTCCACTTTATTGAAATTATTGATAATTATGCATAGCTATTTTGAAGAGTGATTACAAACCTCGATCATTTTCCCAGCAAAATTTCTAGTAAAGGAGTCAAGTAAATGACTGTCGGATTGCCTCAACAACGCACCTGTGGCACGATGAGTGTCCACTATCGACTCTTGACCACTGATCTGGCTTACGCTAGAAATCGACAAGAAATTGAGAATCGCTCACTCGAATACGCACGGCGCGGAATTGCTACAGCTAGAACTGGTATCACAGTCATTCCTGTGATTGTTCACGTTGTTCATAACCCCAGCAATCCTGAACAGAACATTTCAGAGGCACAAATTCGTAGTCAAATTGATGCTTTAAATCGCGACTTTCGCAGGCAAAACCCAGATATTGCCTCAGTCCCGGCTGCTTTTCAGCCATTGGCAGCAGATGCCCGAATTGAGTTTGTCCTGGCAACCACAGATCCCAACGGTAATCCAACGAATGGCATTACTCGAACTTCTACTACGGCAACAGGATTTATTGATGACGATCGTGTCAAATCTGTTGCAACAGGTGGTGCGAATCTGTGGCCGAGCGATCGCTACTTAAATATTTGGGTTTGCCGTCTGAATGGCGGATTGCTGGGCTATGCTCAGTTCCCTGGTGGTCCTGCTGCTACTGATGGCGTAGTGATTACTCATACTGGCTTTGGCACTACTGGCACAGCCGCCGCGCCCTTTAATTTAGGTAGAACCGCAACCCATGAAATTGGGCACTGGCTGAACTTGCGCCATATCTGGGGAGATGATGGTAACGGCTGCAACGGCAGTGATTTCGCCGATGATACACCAAATCAGGCAGGACCCAACACTGGGAGACCCAGTTTTCCTCATGTAACTTGTAACAACGGTCCCAACGGCGATATGTTCATGAATTATATGGACTACACCGATGATGCGGGCATGTTCATGTTTACTGCAGATCAGGTTACGCGAATGCAAGCTGTGCTAGATCATGAACGAGCTAGTCTGGGTACGACAGGTGCAGGCTTGAGTATGAGCGGTATATCAAGTGGCGGAAACAGTTTATACCAGTTGCATAAGACTGGACTGATTTGGAAATACACTGACACCCCTTGTTCTGGGGATAGCTGTCCGGGTTGGCAGAAGCTAGACAACAATCCTGCCACGGTCGCTATTGCCGCAGGTGGCAACAACCTATACCAGTTGCATAAGACTGGACTGATTTGGAAATACAATGACAC
>Ga0209591_10006012_pt1 | contig 13510 bp, 9 predicted proteins | sample MAT01_FD_187207 | JGI IMG/M metagenome (GOLD analysis project Ga0209591, IMG submission 187207) | Freshwater microbial communities from Lake Fryxell liftoff mats and glacier meltwater in Antarctica - MAT-01 (SPAdes) (version 2) | ecosystem: Environmental > Aquatic > Freshwater > Ice > Liftoff...
CGCCGTTCGCCGTTCGCCGTTCGCCGTGTTCCCGGCACATTTGCACCTCCACCGCGTCTCCCCCGCTGTCCATTATTCCCACCCCAGCCCCCTGGTAGGTTCCGCTGGAGTTGTAGCATCCCCGCCCATGCCACGACTGGTCTATGATGGTAAGGAGTTCCCACTGCCGGCAGGTGCCGAGTTGGTGATCGGACGCCACCGCGACAACTCGATCCCTATCGCCGACGGCAAGTCCAGCCGCAAACACTGCCGGGTGTTCACCAAGCCCGATGGTACGGTTTGGGTCGAGGACCTTGAATCAGCCAACGGCACAGCAGTCAATGACGAAGAGATCTTCTCGCCGCGTAAGCTGACCGACGGCGATCAGGTCGTCATCGGCAAGGCCAAGATCCGTTTCCTGGGCGACACCGTCGAGACCACGCCGGCCAACGGCATGACCGTCATCCAGGCCGACCCGAAGGAGCTGATCAATCGCCTAGTCGGTGGATGCCGCCTGACCTCGGTGATCGGCTCCGCGCACTCGGGCACGGTCTACCGCGCCAAGCAGCTCAGCCTGAGTCGCGAGGTAGCGGTCAAGATCTTCAAGTCGGAAATGCTCAAACGCGATCCGGGTTTCGCCGAACGGTTCCTGACCGAGGCCCGGCGCGCCGGCAGCGTCATCCATCCCAACGTGGTGCAGATCCACGAGTGCGGCCATGACGAGGGTCTGCTGTGGTACAGCATGGAACTGGTGGAGGGCGATACGCTCGAAGACCTCGTCACGCGTGATGGTCAGCTTGATGCGATGCTGGCCTTGGTGATCACCGAGCAGGCGGCCAACGCGCTGCAAGCGGCGCACGCCAAGAAGGTCATGCACGGCGATGTGAACCCAGGCAACCTGATGCTGGCGGGCGAGGGCAAGCTCAAGCTGCTTGACCTCGGTCTGGTCCGCGTGCTGAACTCAGGCCGCAATTCGGCGGGCAAGAAGCGCGTCATCGGCAATCCGTGGTACATGAGTCCCGAACGCGCCAAGGGCGACGACGGCGATGCACGCAGCGACATCTACAGCCTGGGGTGCGTGCTCTTCCATATGCTCACCGGTGAACCGCCGTACGACGCGGAAAGTCCGAAGGAGATCCTCAAGGCCCACGTCGACCGGCCGATCCCCAACGCTGCTGATAGCGTGCCCGGTCTGCCGAAGAAGATCGACGAAGTGCTGCACAGCATGTTGTCGAAGAATCCTTCGTGGCGGTACGGCAGCATCGATGAGGTCCTGCCGGATCTGCGCGCTGCCCGCGAAGCAGTGGCGAAGAATCCACCCAAGGCCAAGCCCAAGACCAGCAGCAGCAACGGAGCAACGGCAGGTGGTGGTGACCACGCCGTGCAGGCGGCGGTAAATCAAGAACGTGCGCAGGTGCGGGCCGAACGCGCACAACAACACCACATCCGGAATCTGGCCTTTCTCGTGCTGTTGGTGGTGATCCTGGGTATCGCCTATTCATTCAGCGGCATTTCGTTCGGCAAACTCGTCGCCAACGTCAACAACCATAAAGCCGGCACCACAGCGGATCCGTTCGCCGATCCAACGACACCTCCGACCACCACCACCACGACCAAGCCGTCGACGCCGGTGCCCACCGATGTACCGCCCGCGGCGGCGGGAAATCCCGCGGCCGAACGTTGGAAGGCCGCGCAGGTCGAGATCGATGCGTTGGTCAAGCAGGCCGACTGGGGTGCCGCCGAGTTGCGCCTCACGCGCGTGGCCGACGAGCTGAAGGCCATGCCCACCGGAGCCGCGTTTGCGCAAGGTGTCCGTCTGAAAGGCGAACAACTCAAACTCGATGGCCAGATCTGGTACCGCGCACAGGTCGCGGCTCTGCCGGATGCCACCACCGCCGCCAACGTTGCGCCGCGTCTTGAGCGTCTGGGTGCGCTGCGTGATCGTTCACTGGCAGTCAATCGTGGCGATGCCGAGATCCGCTACCAGGAACTGGTCACCCGCCTTGATCAGCAACTAAAGGCCGCGCGGCGTCAGGCGCGTCAAGCGATCGAGGCGGGCAAACCGGAGACCTTGCCGCCCATCGCTCAGCAGCTCGGCCCGTGGTTCAGCGGCACGCCGCTGGCGGGCGTGCATCGCCAATTCAGCGCGCTCACCAGTGAAGCCGCGGCGGCCAAACCTTTGTGGCGCGCCGACTGGTCGGCGACGCGTGAAAGCCTGCTCGCTGCCAAGGGCGAAGCCGCTCTCGCCGCCGGCGCGGTCCTGCTGCTGGTCGGTGAATCCGATCCTGGGCGCAGCGTGCTGCTGGGCGAACCCGCACTTGGCCAGGGGACGCTGGTACGTCGCCGTGAAGCGCTGTTCGGCCGCGAAGCGGCGATCCTGTCGTTCAGCGACCTCGGCGATCTGCAATACATCGAGACGCTGCAGGGCGACGTACGTCTGGAAAACAACGCCCTGACCAGCGTCGGCACCGAGGCCTGCGGTCTGGCCATCACCGTCCCGGTTGGCGGCGCCAACTGGAACGCCGGGATGACGTTGACCCTCGGCAAGGGCGCGGGCCAAGTAGTGATCAGTTGTGTGAAAGCCGAGACGGCGGAGTTCTCGCTGCGCGTCGAAGGCGACAAACTGGTGGTGAAGACCCATTCCGCCGTCGGTTGGGAGAACACCGAACCGGTGCGTCCCGCCGGTCCACTGAAGATCCGTCTGGTCTGCCGTGCGAACACCCTCCAGGTCCTGGTGAATAATCAGGTGGTGAGCGAAACCAAGCAGGCGCGGATTCCCTCGGGCAGCCAGCTGCGTTTGGAAGCAGCGGATATCGCGTGGGTGTTGGATGAGGTGCAGGTGGTGGGGGAGTAATCGCATGCAGAATGCAGAATGCAGAATGCAGAATGTTGTGGTGCTCCAGCGAGGGGTGAACGGTTGTTCGTCCGCTGATTTTTCCGGTGAAATTTTTTCTCCGCCCCAGCGGGGCGGCGTGGAAATAGCCCAGCACTTCAGTGCTGGGAAAATGGTTCATGGTATCGTTCCAGCCCCGGAGGGACGGCTGAGATCCAACGGTTCAGCCGTCCTTCTGGGACTTGGTCGAGTCATGGGCGTATCCCCAGCACTGAAGTGCCGGGCTATTTCCAGGCCGTCCCTGCGGGACGTCTTGCGGAACCACACCGTCGATCGAGTGTGCTGAGGGCATGGTTCCGGTGTCTAAAAAGCCTCGCACCCCGCAGCTCGCAGCTCGCACGCGTCGAGCATCGGCGTCGATGGAGTTGCCGATCATCGCCATCACCATCGGTGACCCCGCGGGGATCGGGCCGGAGATCGCGCTCAAAGCGGCGTCCGATGTCGTGGTGCTGCGTCTCTGTCGCCCGGTGCTCATCGGCAGCCGGACGTTGCTCACGCGTGTTGCACGCAAGCTGAAGCTGCGCGTGCCGCAGGACGTGCTCGATCCCACTCCGGAGTTTGCTGCTGGCGACGTAACCCCTGGAACGGTGCAGGCCGCCAACGGCGCTGTCGCGGCACGTTGGGTCGATGCCGCCATAGCCGGTTGCCGCGAAGGTCGTTTCGCCGCGATGGTCACCTGTCCTTTGAACAAGGAGGCCCTCGCTGCCGGCGGCGTGCCGTTCCCTGGGCACACCGAACTACTTGCGCATCGCTGTGGGGTCAGCGGCGAGATCATGCTGATGTACGACAAGAAGATCGCGGTCGCGCTGGTCACCGTGCATCAGGCGTACACCACGGTGCCTGGGTCGCTCAGTATCGAACGCATCGTCCATACCGGCGAACTGTTGGCCGCCGCGCTCCGTCGTCTGCGCAAAGGTGAACCACGTATCGCGGTGCTCGGCCTCAACCCGCACGCCGGTGAACACGGCCTGTTCGGTGATGAGGAAGCACAATTCGTGGTGCCCGCGGTAGCGGAACTCCGTCGCCGTGGCGTGACCTGCGATGGCCCACTGCCGCCGGATACCGCCTTCGCGCCGATGAATCGCAAACGGTACGCCGGCCACGTGTGCCTCTATCACGACCAGGGACTGATCCCGTTCAAGGCGTTGGCGTTCGATGATGGTGTAAACGTCACACTCGGCCTGCCGATCGTGCGCACCTCAGTCGATCACGGCACCGCGTTCGACATCGCGTGGCAGGGGAAGGCGACGCATCGGAGTTTGGTGTCGGCCTTGATGTTGGCGGTGACACTTTCGACTTAGCTCAAACCGGAGGATCACATGAGGTCTTTATCATCAAGGTGGCTAGCAAGACTGAGCTTCATGCTTTCCCTGTCACACGTATTGTATGGCGGAGAGGTGCGGGTGACGGCTATTGATCCCCCCAAGGCATCAGCAGCAGCGACAGCGATGCGTGGCCTATTTGCGTGCGTTTCCTTTGAGGAGGACATCATCGGATATAGGACTTGGGAAGACGCCAAGGAGAAGAAGGCAATAGGGGATAAAGACAGGGTAATCACGCGTGGCACTGCTTTAGGCGTGTATTTGATGAAGTTGCCAATTCCCCCTGATGGGCTTATTTTTGTGCATTACCTTGGGCGAGACGAGTGGTATGGAGCCAATTTATATGTCGGATCGAAGAGCGCGAAGATTAACCCGAGTGTCGCGTTCATGGATTTGGATAGAATCAGAACATTCTTGAAGTCCAATCAAGTGCCCGAATCCATGCTTCAGGACGATCTAACCAGCGATCAAGGGCTTGTGAACTTTGCGATGAAGAATCTCAATGAGAGATTCGGGGAAGTTTTTGGATCGGTGCTGGGATTTCATCTTCTGAAAAATGAAAAACTTCCATTGGTCAACGTGTCGGTAATGGATGAAAGAACGAGGCCACAGGACGTTTCGGAACTAGTGTTAGGGATCCTATCAGGTGACCTGAAATGACTTCGTTGAAATAAAATGTACCGAGAACGACTATTATATGATTGAGTTGATGACGTTCGCCGCCTTCACCCCTGTCAACTTCTGGTCCAACCCCTGCGTCCGCACACTAAACCGTGCATGATCGATCCCCATCAGATGCAAGATGGTCGCATGCAAATTCCGCACATGCACCGGATTCTGCACCGCGTTGAACCCGAAGTCATCGGTCGCGCCGTAGGTGATGCCGGGTTTCACGCCGCCGCCGGCCATCCAGGTGGTGAAGGCATTGGGATGATGGTCGCGCCCAGCTTCCGGGCTGTCCCAGGTGCCTTGACCGAACGGGCTGCGGCCGCGGCAGTTCCGCGAGCGGGAACGCAGCGCCGGCAGGTGAGCGAATTCAGGCTAATCCGGGCTTGGTCTGTTCCTCGGCCTGCAGGCGGGCAAGGGCCTCGCTGCTGAAGGTTGCGCTGTCAACTCCGGAGGATTGCTTGACCGGTTGCGGGAGCAGTCGCTGGACCAGCGCCTTGGGGAGCTCCTGGGCAGTACGCTGCAGGCTGACGCTAGCGGCGTACTGGCTCTGGCTCGACGAACCGATGGTGTTCGACATAGGTGGGCTCTCGTGGCATCAGGATACCCCACCTCTGTGGTTGAGCGCCAGCGCCACTTTCAATCGCGCTCGTGGTGATATCCCCCAACGACAACGAACCGGCGCGGCCAGGGGCCACACCGGTTCGTGAAGGTCAGTCGAGGCAATCGCTTAGGCGATGGCCAGCTTGATCTGGTCGGCGGTGATCTTGCCGAAGGGCTTGTCGAGCTTGCGCGCGAGCCAGCTCTGGACCTCGGCGCTGTAGCCGGTGCCGTCCTTGGTGGCCTTGATCTTGGCGATCACGCGGGCGTCACGACGCACAGCAGCCTTGGCCTTGGCGGGCGCGTTGGCCTTGCGGGTATCGATACGCGTCTGGCGCAGGTTTTTGAGTCGGATTGAACGGTGACGATGCATGCCGCGGGACATGGGAATTCTCCAAATCGGGAAGGGCGGGGAGTATGTGGCGACATCCCGCATTGCAAGGCAGGCTTCGAGGTCGCTTCGCTCCCGTTTCGAGGTCGCTGTGCTCCCGCGCCGAGCTGCGCGCTTCGAACTCGCTGCGCTCGCGCCAGAAACAACTTACGGCGTCGGAGTGAGGTCCGCTGCCGGCGTAGGCGGCTCGTGGCGCGCTGCCGCAGGCGCGCTCGCAGCGCGTGGCCGTAGGCCCGCTCGCCGCGGGAGCACAGCGACCTCGCAGCCGTCGTCAGCCGTCGTCAACCCAGCTGCGCTGCGACTTCCGGCGCAAACTCGCCGTTGTGGTAGATGTCTTGGATATCGTCGTGTTCGTCGAGGCTGTCGATCAGTTCCTGGATCGACTTAGCCACCGCCAGATCGGTCACTGGGATGCCGTTGTCCGGGAGTTTGGTGAAGCCCTGTGAGGCGATCCCGATCTTGGCTGCGGCGAGGGCTTTGACGACGGCATCATATTGGTTGGGAGCGGCGCTGATGCTGACCTGACCATCGTCTTGAGGATCGATGTCTTCGGCGTCAGCGTTGCCTGCCAGCAGCGCTTCCATCACGGCGTCTTCGGTGGTTTTGTCGGCAAGGAACACCGCCTTGTCCTTGAATTGCCACGAGACGCAGCCGGGCACCCCCATGGCACCGCCGGCGTACTCGAAAAGTTTTTTGATCTCGGGCGCGGTGCGCGTGCGGTTGTCGGTGAGTCCGGTCACCACGACCGCGACGCCGCCCTTGGCGTACCCTTCGTAGGTCACTTCCTCCATTTGTTTGCCTTCACCACCGAGGCCCGCGGCTTTTTTGATCGCGCGTTCCACCGGTTCCAGCGCCATGCCGGCATGGCGGGCTTTTTCGAGCGCCAGACGCAGCCGTGGATTGTCGTCGGGATTGGGACCGCCACCCAACTGCACCGCGACGGTGATGAGCTTGCCCATCTTGGAGATGACCGCCGCGCGACGCTTGTCGTTGGCCGCCTTCTTGTGCTTGATGTTGGACCAGTGGCTGTGCTTGGCCATGTGTGTACCTGGGAAAGCTGCGAGCTACGAGCTACGAGTTTTGCGGCGGCGATAAGCGCGGGAACGACTCGCAGCTCGTAGCTCGTCGCTCGTAGCTCGTCGCTCTCGTCTCATTTCTTTTTCTTGACCACCTTGCCGGTGCCGCCCTTGGCGGGCGCAGCCTTCTTGATGCCCTTGTCCATGCCGAGTGGATCCTTCTTGTCCCACTCGTAGGCGATGATCTGCGGCTCGTCCTCACCCGCCTCGTGGTAGATGTGATGGTGTTCGCGCAGGCCGCGCGAGAGGCGGATGGCCTGCTCGGCGTCGAGCGCATCTTCAATCTTCTTCACGCCCTGCTGCATGGTCAGGGGTTTGGGCACGCCGCCGAGGAACTTCAGTAGTTTGAACTGGTCCTCATCGCACGGGAAGATTTTGAAGCTCATGGTCAAGGCCAGTGCGCGCTCCAGGTCGTCCTTGCGCACGTTGGTGGTCTCGGGCAGGGCGCGCAGGGTCTCGACGCCTTCCGGGGTCAGCTCGCTGATCTCCATGCGGCGGAACGCGGTGTAAAGATCGGCCAGCAGGTGTTTGATGTCCTCGGCCTTCTTGCGCACTTGGTAGAACTTCGCGCCGAGGATGTCCTCCAGTTCGCGCACGGTGGCGACCCGCATGTCGTTCCAGTCGACGTACTCGTCGCGCAGGCGCTTCAGGCCATCGCGGGCGGGTTTCTCCTGCGCACCGAGTTCAAGGATCTGGAACACCAGGGCCTCAATGAAGTCGGTGAACTTGCCGGGTTTGCGCAGGCCGTAGCGCACCTCCAGGGCTTCAATGACCTTCATCAGGTCCTTGACCAGGGCGGCGTTGGGATTGGCGGCGACTTTGACCATTGCAGGACTCCGGCCCGCGGAGACGTCCCAGGCAGGGCCGTCCCCGGTAGGGGTTGTGCGGAAAGGGGCGGGCACCCTACGAGGGGTGCTACATCGGTCAATTGCCGCGGACCGTGGGTTTTACGCGCACAGCACCCTTGCGAGGCGTTTCCCTGGACGCGACGGGTGCGAATCGCTTGTGCCTGCGGTTGACGGTCATGCCTGCTGACCCACGATCCCACCGCTACCATGCCCGCTGTGGGAATGGTCTTTGGAGGCCCTCCGGACCCCGTCATGACCGATCAGCCGCCCAAGAAGAAGTATCCGTCGCAGGCGACCAACGCCGATCAGCCGACGGTGATCTCCGGCATGAAGGAAGGGGGACTCTCGGGTGCCGACCTGCTGACGCGGATGGCGGATCTTTCTGGCCAACCGACTCCGAGTCAGGCGAACAAGGTTACCAACGAGTCGCTGGTGACGAAGGTCATGTCGGGTGCGCCGTCGTCACCCATGGATCAGACCCGCGCTACGGATCTGTATGTCGCCGGCAGTTCGCAGAGCAAAGGCAAGACTTCTTCTGGCACCCATCACAACCAAGTGTGGGGCGATTTCGAGATCGGTGATCTCCTCGGACGTGGTGGCATGGGCGCGGTCTACCGCGGTCGTCAGGTCAGCCTCGACCGTCCGGTGGCGATCAAGGTCCTGCCGTTGCACTTGTCTGAGAACGAAAACTTCCGTCAGCGTTTCCAACTTGAAGCCAAGGCGGTGGCGCAGATCTCCAGCCCGCACGTGGTCGGCGTGTACTACGCCGGCGTGCATGATGGCCATCACTACTTCGCGATGGAGTATGTTGAAGGCAAAGATCTCTCAATCCGTCTGCGTGATGGTTTCAAACCGACGCATCGGGAAGCGCTGGATCTGGTGCTGCAGGGCGCGCGTGGTCTCGCTGCGGCCGGCGACCTGGGCATCGTTCACCGCGACATCAAACCCGGCAACATGATGGTCACCAACAAGGGCTTGGTGAAGTTGATGGACTTCGGCCTAGTGCGCGTGGCGCGTGATGGCGACACCGGATTGACGATGGCCGGCACCATCATGGGAACCGTTAGCTACTTTAGTCCGGAGCAGGGCCGCGGTGATCGCTGCGACTCGCGCACCGACATCTACGCTATCGGCGTGGTGTTTTACGAACTGCTGACGCGTCGCCTGCCGTTCACCGGTGGTGATGCGACCTCGGTCATTTACCAGCACATCCATCAGGATCCCAAGCCGCCGAAAGAGATCGATTCGGCGATTCCCGAGGCCTACCAAGCGGTGGTGCTCAAGTGCCTGCAGAAGGATCCAGACGATCGCTACGAGACCGCAGCAGCGTTGGTGAAGGATCTCGAAGCCCTTGCCAACGGGCTGCAACCCGTGACGGCGTTCACCAACCTCAAGAATCTGCGTGCTGGTGGCACGCTGGTGAAGAACGACGCCTTTGGAGCGGAAAAGCGCTCTCGTGGTCTGATGTGGGCGGCGCTAGCGGTGATTGTGGTTGGTGGTGGCATTGGCGGTTACCTGATGCTGGCACAAAAGCCAATAGCGCCGCCGGTTATCGCTCCGGTCACCCTGCCCATCAACGATGCGAACACGCCGGTAAAAACCACGGATCCGGCTGAGGTGCGCAAGCTGATCGCAGCCGGTGAACTGGCCAGTGCGCGCGCGCTGGTGGCCGCCGGCCTCAGGACCGCGCCGCAGGAAGAAACCTGGATCGCACTCAGCAAACAGATTGATGCGGCACAAGGTGCAGGCGAAATCAAACGCGCAGAGGAAGCCCTCGCCGCCAACGATCTTGACGCGGCCACCAGCGCGCAGATGTCCGCCGGTCGTCTGCTGGGTGAGGGCGATGAACGGGTGAAGGCGCTTAAGGCCACGCTCGACGGTCGCAGTGATGGAAAGCGCAAGGTCGCTCGCTTGGTGGCGGAGGCCGAGACCCACCTGACGGAAGGCAATCCCGCTCGTGCCGAAGAAGTGCTGACGCCGATCGTCGCGGCTGATCCGGCGAACGAGGTCGCAGCCATGTTGCTGCGCCGAGCCAAAAAAGAGCACCAGGACTTGTCCGCGCGATCCAAGGCGGTGCAGGAACGGCTGGCCCAGGGCGAAGAAGCGTTTGCACGCAAAGACCTTGATACGGCCCTGCTGCATTTCACCGCCGCGCAGCAACTCGAACCGAACAATCCTCGTGCCACCGCGGGCCTGGATCAGGTGACCAAGGTGAAGGGGACGCTGTCGACTCTGCGTGAGCAGTTCGAGAAAGCCCTCAAAGAGCGCAACCTGGTTGCCGCCGAAGGGAGCTTGAAGGCCATGCGTAGCCTTGCTCCGGGCAGCCCGACGCTGGTGTTGGCGGAAAACGAATTCACCAACTCCAAGTTGGTGGAGGAGACCCAGTCCAAGGCCACTGCGGACAAGGATGCCGCCATTGCTGCGCAGGCCGCGGCACTCGCCAAGCAGATGGATGATCCGACCCAGAGTATCCCGACGCTAGAACAGTCGCTGGCCGCATTCCTGGAACGCAACGGCGCGAACCGTCCGGAAAAAACGGCGCTCGACACCAAGCTAGAGGACCGCCGTAGCCGTGCGGCAGTGGGCAGTCGCCTGGGCGAACTCGACGCAGCCATCGTCAAGGCCGACACCAAGGTCATCGCCACGCTGGTACGCGATGTGGAGTTCGCCAAGTCGCTCACGGAATTGTCCAGCGAACCGGGTCTGGTGTTCGCCAGCACCATTGACGGTTTCACCCGCACCGGCGACTCCGCCACCGCGACGGTGGGCGTGCGACACGCGCTCGCGACCTTACCTGTGCACACGCTGAAGCTGACCTACACGCTTACCCGCAGCGATGGCGCCTGGGTCATCAGCAGCGCCACGGTCAACCCCTGACGCGGAATCCGGATCCTGATTTCCTGACGACCGCTTGACCACCACAAGGCTACGCATGCGCACCACCGTTCTCCTTCCTGCCTTGGCCCTGTTCGCGGGCGCGCTTTACGCGCCGCTCAGTGCAGCGGATCTCCCGCTCGGCGTGGTCGAACAGGCGGACAAAGGGGTGGCGCTCATTCGCTTCGATGCTTCGGTGAAGTTGCTGCCGGGCAGCATGCTGGCGATCTATGGTCCCGGGTCGCTGAAAAAACATCCTCTGACCAAGCAAGTGCTGGTCGAGGAACGGGTGGTGGTGGCCAAGGCGCAGGTGATCGACGCCAGCGATCCCGCGCGCGTCAGCGTGCGTTTGACCTGGATCGGTGCTGCGCCGGCAGTTGGTTTTGATGTTGTTCCGTTGCCGAAGGAAGCCGCGCCCAACGCCGCCCCAGCGCTCATCGGTGCCGCCCCAGCGATCAGCGCGCCGATCGAAGGTTCAGTGAAGGTCACGCTGCCGGTTGCTGATCCGGATGGCGACGTGGTGTCCTACCTCTGGACCCTTGAAGGTCCGGTTGGGCAGAGCGGCGTGTTGAGTGCGCGCACCAGCACTGTGCCGGAGATCACCTGGACTGCTCCAGGTTTGCCTGGCAAGGCGACTTTGGTCGTCATGGCTCGGGATGCGCTCGGACAGGAACTAGTGACGCGCGTCGCGCTCAGCGCTACGGCGGACGACAACTGGCGTACACGTGAGCCAAAATCCTTCGCCAGTCTGGGCGTTAATCGCCAATCGTCGCTCACGCGAGTGGTGCGTGAGCCTGCCGGTACGTGGCTTGGCATCACCAGCGGCGGTATGGTCGAACGTCTCGCCGGTGGCTGGCTGACGTCCAGTCCGGTGGCGTTCGCCAAGGACAAAGGACCATCGCGACCGGTGACGGCCCTGACCGTCGGCAAGGAACTGCATGTCCTCGACAGCGGTCGACGGATGGTGGCGGTCTTTGGTGCGGATGGCAATCCGTTGCGCGAGTATGGCGCCAGCAGTACTCCGACCGATTTGGTCATCGCCCCCGATGGCACGGCCTTCATTGCCGACCAGGACGCTGGTGGCGTGCTGGTGTACGAGGCGAACGGTACGTTCCGTCTGCGCCTCGGTCGCTCAGGTAAGGAAGCGGATGCCTTCACCGGCCTGAGTCGCTTGGCGCTCGGACGTGGTGGCGAGTTGTATTGCCTGGACGTGACGCAAGCCCAGGTCCAGCGTTTCGATCGTTTCCACCGCCGTCTGCCGACGTGGAAAATCCAAGCCGACGCAAAGAATCCGCCGGTCGATATTGCGGTGCATGCCAAGGGCGTGCTCATCCTGCTGGCGAGCGGCCAGATCCTGGTCGCGGATGGCAAGGGCCAGACGCCGCAGGCGTGGAAGGGGCTGGGTGATGTCGGCATGGTGGCACGTGCCGGTCTCGCGACTTCATTCACCGTTGACGCTGTGGGCGAGGTCTTTGTCACCTACCCCGACTACGGTTACCTCGTGCGCTACTCTGCCGACGGCGTCTTGAGCGGCATTGCCGGTGCACCGTTATGGTTGCAGGCGGTGTATGCCCTCGATGGCCAGGGCCGCACGCTGGGGTTTAATCAAGACACCGGAACGCTCTCGCTGTTCGATCAGGATGGTTTCCTGCTGACTCGTATCGGCGGTCTGGTGCGAAGTGGTGGCGTGCTGACTCGTGCCGGTGCAATGGCGGTGGCGCCCGATGGCCAAGCGGCCGTCGTGCTCGATCCCAGCGAAATGCACGTGGTGCGTTACGACCTCACTGACCTCAAGGCCAAGCCGTTGGTGTTCGCCCAGCCGGGCAAGAACAACGGCCAGTTTCTTGCACCGCTGGCGGTGGCGATGGATGCCGCCGGTCGTAGCTATGTGCTGGATGGCAAACAACACCGTGTGCAAGTGTTCGATGCGGCCGGCTCGTTCCTCTTCAGCTTCGGTCGTTATGAACGTGGCAAACAGCCGGATGAGTTGAGCGAGCCGATCCACGTGGCAGTCAGCCTCACGGGCGATGCCGCGTACGTCTACGACGACGACACCTACGAGGTGAAGAAGTTCGCGCTCGACCAGACCAAGAAGGAAGGTGTGCACGTCAACAACACCGGCGGGAAGGGTAGCGGCCCAGGCCAGTTCCGTTCCGTGGTGGGTTTGGCGGCCGACCGTATGGGCCTGCTCTATGTCCTTGATGATAGTCGCGAAGACCTGCAGGTGATCGACTTCCGCGGTAGCAACGCGGTGGCGGGGCCGGTGCGCAAGGTCAGTGACCTCGGGCTGACGGGGGTCGGCCAGTTGGCGGTGTCCCCGGATGGCCGTTTTGTGGTGGCCTATGATGGAGCGCTCGTCGGCTGGCGTTGGTGAGGTTTGGTCAGGAGTTTGTGAACCACTGAGCTGACGGCGGGTTAACCCGTCGAGGATCCCATGCTGAACTTCCAACCGAAGAAAGCGCCGAAGCGCGGTGCTTTCACGCTTGATCCGGTGCAACGTGAAAGGGCTAAGGGCAGCGTCGGTGGCCGGCGTTATTTTCACTTGGTGTTCCTGGCCGGTGTGATGGTCATCACGGTCTATCTGTTTTGGAACTTCTTGGACGAACTCCGCAACGCGTTGTCGCCCGTGACCACACGTTTGAACCAGGAGTTGCCTCTGACACCGATGGCGAAGCCCACGATCGCCACTTTGCCGCCCTTACCTGATAACGCGGCCATCGACGAACACCTGCCTAGTGTGGCGGAGCAATTGACCAATGGCACGATCCCGCTGTGGATCGATCAGCCGGACGCCAGCACCTTGGCGTGGATCAAGGCCGTACTCGCCAAAGATCTGGTCACGCCGCCCTTGCCGCAGCGCG
>Ga0209591_10006014_pt1 | contig 13508 bp, 13 predicted proteins | sample MAT01_FD_187207 | JGI IMG/M metagenome (GOLD analysis project Ga0209591, IMG submission 187207) | Freshwater microbial communities from Lake Fryxell liftoff mats and glacier meltwater in Antarctica - MAT-01 (SPAdes) (version 2) | ecosystem: Environmental > Aquatic > Freshwater > Ice > Liftoff...
TCGCGCTCACCGGCGCCTTGCCGATCCAAGTCAGCGGATCGACCGAGTCCGGCTTCGGCGACGACTACACGATCTGTTCCGACGCGACCGATGCCTTCGGAAACCCTGTCGGCGAGCTCTCGCCCGACGTCGTCTACAAGTTCGTACCGCCGATCAGCGGCGCTTACGTCATCTCGGTCCCGACCGCGCTCGCCAGCGACCCGTCGGTCGTCTCGATCGTCACCGACTGCGCAAGGCCGAGCACGACCTGCATCGCCGCCGAAGACCTCTTCGAGTCCGACTCCGGCGCTATGACCGTAACGCTCGTCGCCGCTACGACCTACTACATCGTGCTCGACGGCTACCTCGGCAGCGGCGCTTTCACCCTCGTGGTCGACGCCGCCCCTTGAGATCGCCCACACACGAGTTCCGCGCGACAACCTCGGGCTACTGCCAAGAGAGAGCTTCGCCCGCAGCGCCTCGAACAGTTCGCGTGCTCCGGCGGTTACGCGACAACCGTAGAGGCGGCCGCCCATGGGGCTGCGCTGCCTTCGTTTGGCACGTCTGGAAATGTTGCTCAGGGACGCCGATTCGGCGCCTTCTCGGCCCGGGGCTGGTCCGGGTCGCCGCTCAGCTCGGGCTCGCCACCCGGCATCTCGTCGTCGTGCTCGCCGTGGTGCTCGGGCAGCGATGGGCCACCCGCGAGCTTCTTCGTTCGATTGATCCGCGCCAAAGGACCGGGCTTCGCTGGGATTGTGCGCTCGGGCGAGATGTGGAAGACATCGTGCCGTAGCGCCGGAGCCGTTGAATGTCGATCGAACTGCTAGTCATCAACCTCCTGTCGCCGCCAGTGCTCTTTTTCCTGTTAGGGTTGCTGGCTGTGGCACTCCGCTCGGACCTGGAGCTACCGGCGCCGATTCCGAAGCTGCTCTCGCTCTATCTGTTGATGGCCATCGGAATAAAGGGCGGTGTCGCGCTCGCCAAGAGCCCGCTCACTGGGGAAACGATCTCTGCGCTCTCTCTCGGGGTGCTACTGGCATTTGCAGTGCCAATCTGGGCGTACGCCCTCGCGAGAAGGCGACTGAGCCCAGCGGACGCGGCCGCCACCGCGGCGGCCTACGGGTCCGTCAGCGCGGTCACTTTCATCGCTGCGACGAGCTTCCTGGACGCGTCCGGGCTCGCCTATGGAGGACACATGGTCGCAGCTCTCGCACTGATGGAGTCGCCCGCCATCATGGTGGCGCTTCTCATCAGGCGCATTGGCGAGCGTGGCGGCGCCCCATTGCGCCTGGGGCCCATCGTCCATGAGGCCATGACGGGAGGCTCGGTGGTGCTGCTGCTCGGCAGCCTCCTCATCGGCATCGCGGCGGGTCCCAAAGGTGCGGCCGATCTCGCACCCTTCACTCAGGATCTCTTCAAGGGCATGTTGTGCCTCTTCCTCCTCGACATGGGCATCGTCGCGGGTCGCCGTCTGCGAGATTTGCGCCGCCTCGGCGGGTTTTTGATCCGGTTCGCGGTTGGATTGCCACTCTTCAATGCGGCGCTCACCATTGGCCTCGCACGTCTGGCAGGGCTCGCCGCGGGCGACGCGATTCTCCTCGTCACGCTCGCTGCAAGTGCATCGTACATTGCCGTGCCGGCCACGATGCGATTGGCGATCCCCGAGGCCAATCCAGGTGTCTATCTTACGCTGGCGCTCGCATTGACGTTCCCGTTCAACCTGGTTATCGGCTTGCCGCTTTATGCTGCCGCGGTGAAACTGCTCTGGTGAGGTGGTCCATGGAGACTGTGAAACGCGTTGAAGTGATCATCAACGGCCGGGCCATGCGCCTTGTGTGCGAGGCGCTCGAACAGCTCAAGATCGTTGGCTATACGGTCTTGCAAGGGGCCACCGGCCGCGGAGATCGAGGCATTCAGGCGGGCGACGACCTCGATAGGCTGCTGGCCAACAGCCTCCTCATCACGGCCGTCGAACCTGCCGCCGTCGACTCGCTCGTTGCGGTCATCCAGCCCCTCCTCGTCAAGTTCGGCGGAGTCTGTCTCATAAGTGATGCTGAGTGGGTGCGACACTGACGACGGTCCGACTCCCTGCGGGCAAACGCTCCTAGATTGGTTGCCGCTTGGTTCTGAATTTGTTGAGCGACAGTGCCGTGCGCAACGGGTTATCGCTGTGCAATGGGAGATGAAGACGACAATCCCCTGCAACGTGCCGAGGAGACGCTTGCTCTCGTGCGAGCGCAATTTGGCCACAACGGCTTGCAACGAATCGAACAGGCGATTGTCGACTACGGTACGGGTGGCGAGCTGGACGGGTATCACCCGCAACAGCGGGTGAGCCTGCGCGTACCCGGCCTCACGGCCAAACCGTTCCACGATCGAAGCGACTTCCCGTGGTGGGATGCCTTCGAACGAGCGACCCCGGAAGTGCTGGCTGAGTTCGAGCGAGTCGAGCGGGCGGGATTGGGGTTTACACGCTTCAACGGCTACGGGATCGGATGGTTGGCGTGGCTGTTCGCAAGCGAGGGTCGATGGAACGAGGACGTTTGCACGACCGCCCCGACCACGGCAGCACTCCTCCGAAGCACGAATCACACCCACGGCGATTTCCTATTTTCGGAGCTATCGGCCCGCGGGGCCATTCCGCCGCACACCGGCGGCTGCAACGCCGTGCTGTCCTGCCATCTGGCGCTGTCGGTGCCGCCAGACTGCTTCATGCGGGTCGGCGGCATCGATTACCGGTGGGAGCCGGGCCGGCTGGTCGCATTCGACGACAGCTTCATTCATAGTTGTTGGAACACCTCGAGCCAACGGCGTGTCTGCCTCGTGTGGGAAGTCTGGCATCCCGAGCTCAACGAACTGGAGCGCCAGGCGATGACCGTCGCCTACCATAGCCTCATCAACACGTGATGCACGGTGAGTCTCGCGTGCCCTGTGCTGGCCATCGAACGTATCGCGCGTGATGCACCTGGGTACTGGCTTCCGGCCTCAGCGGAACAGATTGAGGAACGGCGACGCCGGGCGGGCGAGGTCCTGCACCAGGCCGGCGATGCCGTCGCGCTCGGCGGGCATCAAGCCACCGACGGCTGCCGCCGCAGCCTGCGTGATAGCCTCCAGCGGGGCCTCGGCCATCATCGCGCGAATGACCGCGAGCACGATCGCGACGACCCGGACCGAGCCACCGTCGCCGTGGCCGACCTGTAGATCGAGCAGCGTTGTGGTGCTCGAACCATGGCTCCTGGCGAGGGCGCCGAGGCCGTCGATGACGGTGCTGGTCGGGTCGGGATGGCCCGCCTCGGCGACGAGCCGCAGGATATCGCGGCGCGTTGGCACATTCAGGAGCAGCGCCAGCACCCAGCGCAGGTGCGGGTCGGTGACGTTCGCGCGCCGCTCGGTGATGTGACGTTGGCGCAGGTGCTCTAGCAGCGACGCGAGCATCTGATCGGCAAGCGCGCCGTGGCGAGCGCGCGCGATGGAGGTGTAGTGCGCGAGCTCGGCGGCGCTGACGAGCTTCTTTGTCAGGTGGCGCAGCGCATGGAACAGGGTGCCGAGATCGGCCTCGCGCGCGAGCACTTCGACCGTCGCTTGCAGCGTGGCGCGGTCGGTCTCGAGCAGCGCCGTCAGAGCTTGCGCGCGGCGGTCGCGCAGGCGGTCTTCTTCGAGCGGGTCCCAGGCGATGTAGGGTGGCAGGAAGTTCAGCTGCGGCAAGTGGTCCTGCTCGCGGGTCGTGCGCACGACGATGCTGACCGAGGGGCGCGCGAGGTGGAACAGTGCGTGGATGAAGCTGTCACCCGCGAGGATCGGACGCACGTCGCCCACGTTGAGGTGTTCGACCGAGCGGAACGTGACGGCGCCAAAGCGCAGCGTCGAGCGCACGCGACGCCCGGGCACGAAGCCATAGGTCGCATGGATGCTGGCGCCGTGTAGCACCTGGAAAGCGCCCGAGAAGCCGTGCGAATGGATGTCGGTCGTCGCATCGAGCCAGTAGAGGATCTCGATGAAGAAGCCGCGCCCGCGGTACGGCACGATCGGCGGCTCGCCGAAGCTGCCGTCGCTCTGGGCCACGCCGGGGTCGCGCAGGATCGATGCGCGCAGGTGCTCGGCTGGGGAGAAGCCTTCATGCAGCCGGGCCGACTCCAACGCGGCGGTGGCCAGCGCCGGAAACGCGAGCTCGTCGAAGTTGGCTTGCGACCAGGCCGTGTTGAGCGCTTCGCCGAGCCGCCAAAAGGGGTCGTCGCTCACGTCAGCGAGCGCGGAGTGCATAATTGCGAGCGAGGTGCGGATGCACGGCGCCGGTCGTGGGGTCACGCAGCCAGCGCGACGCGATGAGCTTCTTCCACCACGGCGCGAAGTAGTCGCCGCGGCGAGGGTGCGCGGTGTGCTCGATGCCGAACGGGGTACGTCGCAGGAGTCGGCTATCGTGGCCGGCGAAACGATGGATGAGGTACTCGAGTAGGCTCCAGGTGAGAGCTCCAGCGAGAACGGCGATGAGCATGGATCACTCCGGGTCGAGGCAGCCCCTTTAGTATTAGGACGCCGTCCTACTCGCAACCCTCTCTGCCAACATGAGTGAGACAAATTCGGACCCAGATGTTTACTGAGTAGGCGAGAGGATCATGACCGCTTGGTGGCTGCACCTAAACAACGTCCCGCCGTCGTCCCAACCGAGGTGTCGCCCAAGGCGACGCGACGGACCTATACCGCCGAATACAAACGCAAGATCCTTGCAGAGGTCGACGCCTGCACCAAGCCCGGGGAGATCGGCGCGCTCGTCCGGCGTGAAGGCATCTACAGCTCGCATCTGGTGGACTGGCGTCGCGCAAGAGATCGGGGCGACCTCGAGTCCACCAAGAAGCGTGGTCCGAAAGTTCGGCCGCCCGACGAGCGGGATCGGACAATCGCGGACCTCGAGCGCGAACTTCGTAGGCAGAAGGCGCGCGCCGATCGGGCTGAGGCGCTCGTCGAGCTCCAAAAGAAAGTCGCGGAGCTGATCAACCTGGCGAACACCGAGCAGAACGAGATGTCGCGATGAAGGCCGTCCAGGCAGCCACGGCCGATGGCGGTTGCGTCCGTCTGCAATGCCCTGGGTGTGAGTCGGGCGACCTACTATCGCTGGCTTCATCCGCGCAAAGGCGCTCACCGGCCTCGGGTCATCCCGCGAGCCTACTCCGCGGAAGAACGAACAAAGGTCCTCGAGATCCTCCACGAGGAGCGTTTCGCCAACCGTGCACCGGGGCAAGTCGTGGCGGCGCTGCTCGATGAGGGGCAATACGCGTGCTCCGAGCGCACGATGTACCGAATCCTCGAGGCCGCCGCCGAAGTCAAAGAGCGGCGCGACCAGCTTCGGCATACGACCTACGCTGCGCCCGAACTGCTGGCCGGGACGCCCAACTCGCTATGGAGCTGGGACATCACGAAGCTCCTCGGCCCAAAACAGTGGAGCTACTTCCACCTCTACGTCATCCTCGACGTCTTCAGCCGCTTTGTTGTCGGCTGGATGGTCGCTGATCGCGAGTCCGCTACGCTCGCGGAGAAGCTCATCGAAGAGACCTGCACACGCCAAGGCATCAAGCCCCCGCAGCTCACCATCCATGCCGACCGTGGCTCGTCCATGAAATCAAAGCAGGTCGCCCATCTACTTGCCGACCTCGGCATCACGAAGACGCACTCGCGACCCCGCGTCTCCAACGACAACCCCTTCTCCGAGGCACAGTTCAAGACCTTGAAGTACATGCCCGCGTTCCCCGACCGCTTCGGATGTCTCCAGGATGCGCGCGCCTTCGTCGCCGACTTCGTCGCGTACTACAACAACGAGCACTACCACAGCGGCATCGCGATGATGACCCCACACCAAGTTCATCACGGCCAAGCCCGAACCACACAACTCGCCAGACAGACGGTGCTCGACCAAGCTTACAAAGACCACCCCGAGAGATTTGTGCACGGCCTGCCCAGTGCCGTGACACCGCCTCCGGCAGTCTGGATCAATCCCCCGAAGAACCAACCTCCACCGGCACCCAGTCCTCTTGGCCCTACCGATGATCAGGCATGCGCCTGAATCGCTGATCTCGACATCACACCAGTGTCTCATTCACGTTGACAGGTTCCGGGGTCGCATGACCTGCGCTCGATCTTCAGTGTGGCCGATCGCATCGCGATGATCCACCAGGGGAAGATCCGGCTCGATGGCCCGCCGTCCGTCTTTCGTGCGAGTGCCGATCCGGTCGTCGACCAGTTCGTCAGTGGCGTCCAGCCGGCCCAATGCAGACATGAGTTCCATGCCCTACGAATTCAGCGCCGACTGGTTCAGCCACCATCCCGATCTAAACGGATGACTCTCGAGTGACGCTCACGGGGAAGCGCCACCGAGCGTCGGGGACGCGACCGACCATCGAAGCGGGCGAAGCCCGCAGGGAGGGAGCGCCCCGACGTCGATGGTGCAATGGCTGGATCTCAGTCGAGAGTCATCCGTGTAGCAGCGATACGTCGCCCCGCTTCGCGACCGCGCCGACCTGCGTTACCTCGAGGTCGGCGTCTTCGAAGGCCGCTCCCTCTTCTGGGTGCTCGAGCACGTCCTCACCGGACCCAACGCCCGTGCCACCGCAGTCGACGCCTTCTTCACCCACGACTCCGACTACGAAGCGACCTTCCGCGCAAACCTCGTGCGCTGCCTGGCACGGGCCAGGGTCGACGACTTGAAGGGCGACTCCGCCGACGTCCTGCACAGCCTCCCGCTCGCCTCCCACGACCTCGCCTACATCGACGCGGGGATCAGCGCGCGCTGTCCATCGATCTGGCGCTCACCTTGGGCATCCCCGCCGAGGGCGGCCTGCTCATCCTCGACGACTACGCCCTGGGCGTCGATCGCATGTCACCCAACCTGCGGCCCGGCCCGGTCATCGACGTCTTCCTCGATGCCGTAGCCATCGAGGTCGAGGTCGTCCATCGTGGCTACCAGCTCATCCTGAAGCGCGTGCCGATGCGCTCCGCCCGCGCCGTCGGGCGGAGGCTCTTCGGTGCAGCTCAAGCAGGCGCTCACCGGCAAGAGCTTCGACGTGCAGCAGAAGTTGTTGGCGCCGCGCGCGCAGGTGCAGGCCAAAGAGGCGGTCCAGCGGGCGCCGGTGCACCGCACGGAGGTGCGCAACACCATCAAAGACGGCCCATACGAGTGGACATCAGCCTATGACGTGGGCTTCGACGAGGCCAAAAAGGAGTGCAACATCACCGTGCGCGTGAAGCTCGTCCCGAAGGACGGCAACGTGACCGAAGAAGACATCGAAGGGATAAAAGCCAACGTGGGCCAGCACTTCCCAGCGATCTGGGATAACAAATTCAAGCTCACGGACAAGGCCTCCGGCAAGGTCTACGGGTTGCGCCTCGCGGTCGCGTTCGTCGAGAACAACGAGCACCTCAGCGCCACGCTGAACCACGGTCAAGGCTACGCGAACCTGTCCAACTGGTACGCGCAGCCGATCGGCGCGGTGACCCCGGCGCACGAGCTCGGGCACCAGCTCGGCCTGAAGGACGAGTACGTCGACGTAACGTGCCCGATCGTAAGGACGCTGCAGCGCCAGGGGCCCACGCCGACAACTCGATCATGGGAGACTACCTGTCGTAGGGCGAGGGCAAGGCCGGGGATAACGCAAGGCGAGGTGCGCCACGACGCGACCTTGTGGCACGGCGATCGCTTCACGAGCCCGGCACTCGACCGGCTGCTGACGCGCTACGACGCCCTCGTGCGCGAGGTCTCGAACGGCTTATTGCCGTACGGTCCATTGTAGTTTCGACGCGCTAACGGTTCGTCACGGCTTCGCCTGCTCGGCGAATTCCTGGCTGCTCTCGCCTCGCCACGGCTTGGCCTGCTCGGCGAATTTCTGGCTCGCAGGCGAAGCCGTTATGCGAGTTGGTATCAACGAAGTGGCCGCCTCGGGGCAGTTCCTTGCTTGTGCGGGTTCGGCCGCATTGAAGCTCACTGACATGAAGGCGACCATCACCCTCGAGGACGCACTTCTCCGGCAGGCAATCGCCCGCGCGGCGGAGCGTGGGATGACCTTCGATGCGCTGTTCGCCTACGCGCTGCGCCTCGAGCTGTCAATGACCCCTGCGGTCGTCGACTCCCCGAAGCAGCATCACTTGCGCCTCGTGCCTACGCTCCCCGAGCTGAGCCGGCTCTTCGACGACCTCGAGGTCGAGCGACTCTTGCAGAGGCAGTAGTGGGATCGGTGACCCCCAAACGCGGTCCTCCCGAGCCTGTCAGTCGCCGTCGTCGCCGTACATGAGATTGTAGTCAGCGCAATCGTAGCCCCCGGCAGAGCGAACCACGATGTGGAGGCGACCCGAGTCATTGAAGCCCGAACAATCGGGCTCGAAGATGACGTCATCGGCGACCGAACCGAGCTCCGAGCTGCAGCAGCCTTTCATGTTGTTGAACGTCGACGCGGTGTCCGTGCCGCAATTTATCGTCGGCTGGCCGCCGCCGGTGCACACGAAATAGGCGCAGAGATCATAGTTCTGGGTCGAGGGCGGTGTCATGCGGACACGCGGCACAGGCTCGCCTGAGCCTATCGTTTGTGAGTCGGGATAGTTTACGGAAAACCAATCCTCGTCATTGGCTGGAAATAACGTAGCAGTAAAAGAGCGTGCGGCCGACCACGTCTCGGAGTCACCCACGGTGCCGAGGTCGAGAGGGCTCCCCGCTGCGTTGGGTTCCTTCGAGTCGACCTTCACCACGCCCGAGCAAACGCCGCCGCCGCACACGTCGCCGTCGCTGCAGATGTCGGCATCGCTGCACGAGGCGCCGTCGGCGAGGGACCAGGCCGTGGTGGCTGCGCTCGGGTCGCAGCGATAGCAGCCGTTGTCGGGCCGCAACGCCTGGGCGGCCCAGCACTGATTGCCGATGAGGCAGCGGCTCGGCAAGAGGGCCTGGTCGCAGCGATCGAGGGCTTCGTTGCAGCTGTCCGTCGTGCAGTCCAATCCATCACCGCACGAGCGCGCCGTGCCGATGCAAGCACCGCCACCGTCGCAGTGGTCGTCGGTTGTGCAGTGCTTGCTGTCGTTGCAGGCGACGGTCACTGGCTGCGGTGCCCAGCCATACTGGTTGATGCTGGCCGAGCAGCGAAGGCAGGGGTTGTTGGGGGCGGCGGTGCCATCCGCGACACACTCGCCATCGATGCGACAGAGGCCAGGGGTGACCTGTGAGTTGTCGCAGCCCCAACGCGGCTCGCAGCTGTCGACGGAGCACGCGTCGCCGTCGTCACACGTCGTGTCGCCGCGGCAGCTTCCCGCGCCGTCGCAGAAGCTCGCCTCGCTGCACGCGTTGGCGTCGTCGCAGGCTACCACACTCGGTGCATTCGACCATCCGCGGGCATTGCGCGAAGGGTCGCACACGACGCACGCGTTGTTGGGGTTGCGCGCACCGGCCGCGACACATTCACCCTGGATGTCGCAGCTGTTGGCCGCTTGTGACCACTGCGCCGTCGAGAGTGACGGAGCGCAGATCTGGCACGCATTGTCTGGATTCTGGGCATTGGCCGGATAACAGCTCCCATTGATGATGCAGCTGTTGTCAGCCAGGCTGAACGCGCCGAAGGCCCTCGCTGGGTCGCACACATCGCACGCGTTCAGCGGATTGCGGTCGCTCGCCGCGAAGCACACGCCATTGATGAGGCAACGGTTCGAGGTGATGGCGTGGGTGCAGTCGCGCGCGTTGACGCACGTGTCATTCGTGCAGGTCAGGCCGTCGTCGCACGCGGCCTCGTCGACCTGGTCGTCGCAGTCGTCGTCCGCCCCATTGCAGAACTCGGCGCGCGGTGTGGGCCCGACGCATGTCTGCGCGGCGCCGTCGCACGCGAGCGTTCCGCGACACTGGCCGAACGTGTTCTGGGTCAAGCACGCGCGCGCGCCGAGGTTGTCGACCTCGCCATCGCAATCGTTGTCCTCGCCGTCGCAGAGCTCTTGTGTGGGTACCTCGGCGGAGCACGCCGAGAGCCCGAGCGGGGTGCAGTTGCGGGTGCCATCGCAGCTACCAGCGTCATTGGTCACGGCGCAGGTCGTCGAGTAGCCGAGGTCGGCCCAGCTTGGCCGACAAGCGCACTCGCCGATGGATGGCACACATTGTTTGGCCGTGCCGCCGGTCGCCAGCGGCGCGTTGACGCAGCTGAAGCCATTGGGGCAGGCGCGGGTGGCGCAGCTCGTCCCGCAGAAGCTGCCGCTCGCGCCCGGTGGCTCCGCGTCGAGATCACCGAGGCAATAGGCCGGATAGGGGTCGCTCGGGTCGTCACACTCGGCGTTGGCGCGGCATGGTCGGCACAGGCGCGAGTGTCGTGGCACGCAGATGTCCTGCGGCACGCCGAACGTCGTCACAGTGAGGCAATCGAAGTTGGAGGGACACGCGCCAGTGCACGCACGCGTGCAGATGTGACCATCAAGGCCCTCGATACAGAGCCCGTCGTCGCAGTCGCTGTTGGTTTCGCACGCGCAATCAAATGTTCGACAACCGCCATCCGCGGAGTTGTCGACCGTGTCGTTCGCGGCCGCGGTGTCCGAGTCGGGAATCACCTCCGCGGCCGTGTCCTCCAGCGAGTCGGCGCCGGTATCAGACGCGGAGTCGACGCCCGTGTCCGGCGTCATGTCGACGATGGTGTCCGGCGTCGTGTCGACGGCCACTTCGGGCGCGCTGTCGACGGCGGTGTCGGGCGTTGTCTCGACTGTGGTCTCCGGGGCTGTGTCGGCGGTCGCGTCAGGCTCGCCCTGAAGCGTCTCGTGCGCTTCCGTCGTGGCGGCATCGCGCGCGTCGCCGGGCGAAGAGATGTCCGTCGAGCTGTCGGCAGCCACGTCGAGCTCCGCCACGGCCTCGCGGCGGTCGCCGTCGCACGCAACCAGGGCGATCAATGACAGGCACGCCCGAGCCAGGCGGTTCGGAGCTGAAAGCGTTGATGCATGCATGCAGGCCTCATCGAGTCGAGTGGTCCGGGTCGACAGCGACATTGTCACGGTCTGCCCTCGGCGCCTGTATCGCGATCGCGCCAAAGGCTTTCGATTCCGCGCCAAGCAGGGTCGACGCGTTGTGGTTCGTCAGTCTAGCTGCTAGCTCTCGAGCATGCGTGCAGTCGCCGCCGTCTTGATCATCTTGTCGGCATGCAGGGTCGAGTTCGACCTCTCGGACGCCGAGATGTCCTGCCGCTCGGAGGCCTGTGAAGTTGCAGACGCGACCGCGCCAGCTGTCGACACGGTGGCCGACGACGAACTCGAAACGTTTGCCCCCGACGACGTTGACGAGGCATTCGTGCTCGACACGCTCGACACGCGTGAGGTCGAAGCTCCGCCCGACTCGGACGTTGCCGGTGACGATAACGGGCCCGACGTGTCACTCGATGAGCGCTCGCCCGAGGTCGTGATCGTCATGCCGCTGCTGTCCGCTTCCCCCGTGCGCGGCCCGCGCGGCACGTCGTTCACGCAGACCGGCGCTGGATTCACACCCGCGGGCGCGGTGACGCTGCACTTCCAGGTCCCTGATCTCACGACCACTTCGCGCCCGCTCACGGCCGATGCCGAAGGCGCGTTCGAGCACGTCTATGATTCGACCGGGGCGGGCTTCGGGACCTATCGGGCGTGGGCAGTCGATGACACGACGCAGCTCGAGAGCGATGTCGCGACGTGGGTCGTCGCACCGACCGTGACGATCTCCCCGTCGATCGGCCCGCCTGGAACGAGCTTCTTGCAGCGCGGCCTGGGATTCTCGCCGCACGCGACCGCGCAGATATTCCTTCGCACGCCAGCCGATCCGCCTGAGCAGGCACCGGTCGCGATCGAGCTCGACACCGATTGGGCTGGCAATTTCACGCGCGTCTTCGACTCGGCTGAGGCGCCCCTGGGCGACTATTTGTTCTGGGCCATCGATGCGGCTACCGGGGCCGTGGCGGAGACCGCGACCTTCACGATGGTGGCGCCGTGAGCCGCGGCTGGTCGCGCTGGCTCTCGGCGCTGAGCATGCTCGTGTCGCTGGCGGCGTCCGCGGCGCGTGCGGCCGAGCCGGATCGCGCGACGCTGGCGCGCTCTGCGTTGGATCGGGCAGAGCGGGCCATGTTGTCGAAGGACTTCGTCGCCGCGGCGCAAGCCATGGAAGATGCCTTCAGCTTCGATCCAAACCCACTCTGGCTCGGCAACGCGGGCTACGCGCACATGATGGCCGGCCAGCAGGACCGGGCGGTCGACAGCCTGTCGATGGCGCTCGCGGATCCGCGACTGCAAGATGATCCGCGCGCCAAGGCGGTCGCAAGGCTGGCCCGGGCGAGCGCGGCGCGGGCGCACGTGTCCCAAGCTGTGGCGGCATCCGCGCGCGGTGACTTCGTGAGCGCTGCGCAGGCGTACGACCGCGCCTTCGAACAGGTCGCGCTAGCGGCCTACGTCCTCGAGTCCGCCATCTTGTGGGAGCAGGCCGGGAACCTCGATATGGCGCAGCAACGATATGAAGTCGCGGCGGCGCGCGACGGGCTCACCACCCAGCAGCGGCGCCATGTCGCCGAGGCGCTGCCACGGATCGCCGCGCTGCGTGAACGCTCCGCGGTCCGGCCGCCACCTGTAGCGCCCGCGTCACCACCGCCTGAATCGACCGAAACCGCGACGGCGGGGTGGATCCTCGTAGCCTCGGGCGTCGCGGTGACCGGCCTCGGGGTTGCCGGCTTCCTGCTGAGCGACGCGGAAGAGCAGGCGTTCTACAAGGAGGCGTTCAACACCGAGGGCGAGCTGCTCATGAGTGGCGACGAGATCGACTCGCGGGAGGCGACCGCGACCCGCTGGCTCAACGTCGGCGTCATCGGCGCGATTGTCGGTGGGGCCGCGCTCGCGACCGGAGTCGTGCTGGTGCTGGTCGGCGATGGGCCGGGCTCGCACGCCGAGGTCCGAGTGACGGCGGGACCCCAGGCAGGTGGCGGCTTCATCAGCGCTCAGGGCAGCTTCTAAACAGGCTCGCGCCCATCCGGATCCATGACTGTTGACCGCGGATCCGGCGAGGATCAGGATGCGTCGATCACTCTGGATGGTGGTCATGGCGCGCTCAAAGACTGGTGAGGCGATTAGTATTAGTATTAGTATTAGTGGCGCGGGGCGGACACCGACGGCTCGGAAGAAACTCCGCCGATTTATTCGGGCCGCCGCGAAGCGATCGGATCTTGCGGCCTGGCGGCGTGGCCGCTCGGTGCTGGGGTACATCGAGGGCACAAGAGTGATTCAACTCGCGGGGCAGCTCGACGTCACGCCCCGCGCGATCAACCGTTGGCTCCAGTGGTACGAGGCCGCCGGTGTCGCGCCTTGTGCATGAGGCGTCCGCAGAGCGGCGCCGGACCGGCTACCTCGGGATTGATTCCGCTCGATGCCCTTCAGAGCGCTTCGTTGACGACACTTGGACCACGGGTAGGTCGTTGGAAAAACTGGAGGTCGCTCGTCAGGTTCGTACCTGCCAAGCTCCGAGCCTTTCTCGGCGAACCCCGCGGGAGCAAGCGCGCGGCAAAGGCCCAGGAATGGACATGGAAAAT
>Ga0209591_10006015_pt1 | contig 13507 bp, 6 predicted proteins | sample MAT01_FD_187207 | JGI IMG/M metagenome (GOLD analysis project Ga0209591, IMG submission 187207) | Freshwater microbial communities from Lake Fryxell liftoff mats and glacier meltwater in Antarctica - MAT-01 (SPAdes) (version 2) | ecosystem: Environmental > Aquatic > Freshwater > Ice > Liftoff...
GGCCATGCGTCACCCGGCATCTACGCGCGGGCGTTTCTCGAAGGCCGCCTGACTGAAGAACATCTGCGAAACTTCCGGCATGAAATGCGCGAGGGCGGCGGGTTGTCGTCGTACCCGCACCCGTGGCTGATGCCCGACTTCTGGGAATATCCGACGGTCTCGATGGGCCTCGGCCCGCTCATGGCCATCTATCAGGCCCGGTTCAACAAGTATCTCGAGAACCGCGGGCACAAACCCGTTTCGAACCAGAAGGTCTGGGCGTTCCTGGGCGATGGTGAGACCGACGAGCCGGAAGCGCTGGGCGCCATCACACTGGCGACTCGCGAGAAGCTCGACAATCTGATCTTCGTCATCAACTGCAACCTCCAGCGCCTCGACGGTCCGGTGCGCGGCAACGGGCAGATCATTCAGGAACTGGAGGCCGTGTTCCGTGGCGCCGGCTGGAACGTCATCAAAGTGTTGTGGGGCTCCGAGTGGGACGAGCTTCTCGCCCGCGACACAGAGGGGCTGCTCGTCAGGCGCATGGGCGAGATCGTGGACGGGGAATACCAGCGGTACGTCGTGGAAGACGGCGCGTATCTGCGCAAGCACTTCTGGGGCGCCGACCCGCGCCTTGAGGCCATGGTGCGTCACCTGTCAGACGACGACCTCAAGAAGCTGCACGTGGGCGGTCACGACCCGGTGAAGGTGTATAACGCCTACCGCGCGGCGATGAATTCGCAGGGGGTGCCCACCGTGGTGTTGGCCCGTACGATCAAGGGTTATGGCCTGGGCGAAGCGGGTGAGGGCAAGAACATCACGCACCAGCAGAAGAAGATGAACGAAGGCGACCTGAAGCACTTCCGCGGCCGCTTTGGCATTCCCATTTCGGATGAAAAAATCGCGGACGCGCCGTTCTACCGTCCCGACGACGCCAGCGCCGAGATCCAGTACATGGCCGAGCGCAGGAAGTCGCTCGGCGGAGCGGTGCCGCGCCGGGTGGTGAAGGCCGGGCTGCTGAATGCCAAGGTGGCCACGCAACTCGACGGGGAGTTCGAGGAGTTCTTCAAGGGGTCGGATCGGAAGGCTTCGACCACGATGGTCTTCGTCAAGATGCTGACCAAATTGCTCAAGGACCCGACCATCGGCAAACTCATCGTGCCCATCGTGCCCGATGAAGCGCGCACGTTCGGCATGGAGTCGCTCTTCCGCGCGGTGGGCATCTACTCAAGCACGGGCCAGGTCTACGAGCCGGTGGACATGGACACGCTGCTCTACTACAAGGAAGCGAAAGACGGGCAGATCCTCGAAGAGGGCATCACTGAGGCCGGCTCGATTGCCTCGTGGATCGCGGCGGGCACGGCCTACGCCGCGCATGGCGTCAACACGATTCCGTTTTTCATCTTCTATTCGATGTTCGGCTTCCAGCGGATTGGCGACTTCATCTGGGCTGCCGCCGATGCGCGCTGCAAGGGATTCATCCTGGGCGGCACGGCCGGACGCACGACGCTGGCCGGCGAGGGCCTTCAGCACCAGGACGGCCAGAGCCACGTGCTCGCGCTGTCAGTGCCGACCTGCCGTTCGTACGACCCGGCATACGCCTACGAACTGGCCGTCATCATCAAGGACGGCATCAAGCGGATGTACGTGGATGGCGAAGACACCTTCTACTACATCACCGTGATGAACGAGCAATACGCGATGCCGCCGGTACCGCCCGGCGACGACGTGGCGGCCGGCATTATCAAGGGGCTCTATCGCTTCAGCGCGTCGAAGAACGCCAAGGCCAAGCTCAAGGCGCAGTTGCTTGGCAGCGGCACCATTCTCAACGAGGTGATTACGGCTCAGGGCATGCTCGAGAAGTATGGGGTGGCGGCCGATGTCTGGAGTGCCACCAGCTACAACGAACTCTATCGTGACGGCCACGCGGCCGACCGGTGGAACCGCCTGCATCCGACAGAGGCGCCCAGGGTGCCGTACGTCACCCAGTGCCTGGCTGCCACAGAAGGCGTGATTGTGGCGGCCTCCGACTACCTGAAGAGCCAGCCCGGCATGATCTCGCAGTGGGCGGGCCGGCCGCTTGTGACGCTGGGCACCGACGGATTCGGCCGATCAGAAGACCGCGCGTCGCTGCGGGACTTCTTCGAAGTTGACGCGCGCTACATCGTGATTGCCACCTTGTCGGCGCTGCAGCAGCAGGGCAAGGTCGACGCCTCGGTGGTCGCCAAGGCGATCAAGGATCTCGGCGTGAATCCCGAGAAGCCGAACCCCGCGATTTCCTAGGAAGACGAGGTCACGAGCACACATGGCACTGGAATTCAAAGTCCCCGAACTTGGGGAGAACGTGGAAAAGGGCGATGTCGTCCGCGTCATGGTGAAGGCCGGCGACGTGATCGCAGTCGATCAGGCCGTCTTCGAGCTTGAGACCGACAAGGCCACCATCGAGGTCCCATCGACGGTGGCAGGCACGGTCGGTGAGGTGCGAATCAAGCAGGGGGACAAGGTCAAACCCGGGCAGGTGGTGTTGACGTTTGCCGCTGCGTCGGGGGCCGGTCAATCGTCGGAGTCCCGGAGTCCAGAGGTCCAGGGGGCTGTCGGGGTCCAGGGGTCCGGGAGCCACGAGATCCCGGAGTCGAAGGCGCCTGCGGCCGTGGTGAACATTGCGACGGCGAGGCCGGTAGCGGCCGCGGTTGTGGCCGCCGCGCCGGTGGTGGCGGCGGGGCCCGTCGAACTGGCGCTGTCCATTCCGGCGGCCCCGTCTGTGCGACGTTTTGCGCGCGAACTCGGCGTCGAGATCGCCCAGGTCACGGGTACGGGGCCGGGAGGGCGCATCGGTCAGGATGACGTGTCGGCCTACGTGAAAGGCCAGTTGACGTCTGGGGGATCGACGTCGGCACGAGCCCACGTGGCACTTCCGGACTTTTCGAAGTGGGGCGTCGTTGAAAGCAAGCCGATGTCGAATATCCGCCGAAAGACGGCGGAGCATCTGTCACAGGCCTGGCAGGCACCCCATGTGACACAGAACGACAAGGCTGACCTGTCGGGCTTTGATTCGTTCCGCGACGCGTCCGGTGCGCGGGTCGAAAAGGCCGGTGGAAAACTGACGATCACGGCGGTGGTGATCAAAGTGCTGGCCGCGGCCATCGATCGCTTCCCGCAGTTCGCGTCCTCAGTGGACATGGCGAACGAGGCGATCGTCTACAAGCAGTATCGCCATATCGGGGTGGCTGTTGACACGCCCAGTGGACTGCTGGTGCCAGTCATCCGCGACGCCAATGCCAAGACCGTCACGCAGATTGCGGTCGAACTCGCGGCCGTGTCGCAGAAGGCTCGCGACAAGAAGCTCAGCCTCGATGACATGTCAGGCGGTGTGATGACGGTGACCAACCTCGGCGGCATCGGCGGCACGTCGTTTACACCCATCGTCAATCGGCCTGAAGTGGCGATCCTCGGAATGTCGCGCAGCCGCATTGAGCCTGTGTGGCACGACGGTCAATTTGTCCCGCGTCCGATGTTGCCGCTATCGCTGTCGTACGACCATCGCGTGATCGACGGCGCCGACGCGGCCCGCTTCCTCCGCTTCGTCGTGGAAGCGCTGGAACAGCCGCTGACGATGATCCTCTGAAAAGTGATGCCCCGCAGGACCACAGGAGGCACGCAGGCGGAGAGTCAGGGTGTTCACAGGCCAACGACCCTGTGTCTCGGCGTCTCCCGTAATCCCTCGTTCTGAAATGACAGCAGTCAATAGCCAATTCCCATGTCTTCAACTCAACTCGTAGTCATTGGTGGCGGCCCAGGTGGGTACGCGGCGGCGTTTTATGCGGCAGACCTCGGGATGCAGGTCGCTCTGGTTGACATGGAGCCCAATCCCGGCGGTGTGTGCCTCTATCGCGGGTGCATTCCCTCCAAGGCGTTGCTGCATGTGGCGAAGGTTGCGAGTGAAGCGAAACACGCCACGAACTGGGGCCTGACGTACGCCGAGCCGACGATTGATCTCGACAAACTCCGGTCGTTCAAAGACGGTGTGGTGTCAAAACTGACCGGTGGCCTCGGCCAGTTGTCGAAACAGCGGAAGATTACGTTTATTCAGGGCAAGGCGTCATTCGTGGACGCGAAGAACCTCAGCATCGAGCTGGCCGCCGGCGGGACGGAGGCGCTGGCGTTTGAACACGCGATCATCGCCACCGGCTCGTACCCGACGCCGATTCCGGGACTTTCGATCACAAGCGATCGTCTGATGGACTCGACCGGTGCGCTCGACCTGCCGGAGATTCCGAAGACGCTGCTGGTGGTGGGCGGTGGTTACATCGGCCTCGAATTGGGGTCCGTCTATGCCGCGCTCGGCACCAAGGTCACCGTCGTGGAAATGACCGACGGTCTGCTGCCTGGCGCCGATCGTGATCTGGTCGTATTCCTGGCGCGGCGCCTTGAGACCACGCTCGACAAGATTCTGCTCAAGACGCGCGTGGTCAGCATGAAAGAGGGCACGCAGTCGATCACGGTTTCGATGGTCGGGCCTGACGACGCGAAACTGGAACAGGAGTTCGACCGGGTCCTCGTCTCGATCGGCCGGCGTCCGAACTCCGCCGTGCCTGGGCTCGACAAGACGGGCGTGGTCGTCGGCGACCGCGGCTTCATCACCGTCGATTCGGCGATGCGGACGGGCGCGCTAAACATCTTCGCGATTGGCGACGTGGTGGGAGAGCCCATGCTCGCGCACAAGGCATCACACGAGGCGAAGGTGGCGGTCGAAGCCATTCTTGGGCACAAGGTGGCCTTCGAGCCCCAGGCCATTCCGGCCGTGGTCTTTACCGATCCCGAAGTGGCCTGGTGTGGCCTGACCGAGAACGACGCGAAAAAGCAGGGCCGCAAGGTGGAGATCGCCAAGTTTCCCTGGGCGGCACTGGGTCGCGCGCTGGCCATCGATCGGCCAGACGGCATGACCAAGCTCGTGATCGACCCCGAGACCGAACGCATCCTCGGTGTCGGCATCGTGGGCGCAGGCGCCGGTGAACTCATCGCCGAAGGCGTGCTCGCCGTCGAAATGGCCGCGCTCGCGAGCGACCTGAAACTCACGATCCACCCACATCCAACGATGTCGGAGACACTGATGGAAGCCGCCGAGGTCTTCTTCGGCCACTCCACGCACGTCTACCGGCCCAAGAAGAAGGCCTAGTTATTTCACACGAGGCGTGAAGGGCTGAAGGTGTCCGTAGCGCGTTTGGTTTCAAGCGCGCGGGCGCGGTCTTGCGCAGATTGCGTCAAGCGTGTCGAGGTGTGAGACCCAGACTGGGTACCAAACACCAGCAGCCCGGACCAAGCCTCCGATGGAAGCCGCGCCTACAGTTCCTTCACGCCTCGTGTGAGTTCCCGCGTCGTGTGATAATCCCCTGCGAGGTATTTCATGTCCGTGCCCTCCGTGCGCATACGTCTTCTTGTCCTCCTGTCCGTTCTCGCGATCGTGCCGGTGTTCGTGGCCGCCCAGCAGACTCGCTCGGCTCCTGTCGCGGCTCCCACACCTGATCTGGTGAACGCCAAGTTCGAACGTGACCCGAAGCAGGCCATCGACGAGGAGTACACAAAGAAGATCAAGGAATACACGACCGAGTCGTTTTTCCTGTCGCCCTTCGTGGATTACCTGCCCGCGTCGAAGACCGTGCCGACGCCGTCGGCCGTGCTCGGGAACATCGCCGGTGCGCCTGGCAAGTTGCCGTACTCAAAAGAAGTGCACGACTATATGCGCCTGCTGGCGAAGTCGACGCCGCGCGTGCGGGTCATGTCGATTGGGACCTCCGAAGAAGGCCGCGAGATGATCGCCGTCGCGGTGGCCTCCGAGGCCGTCCTCGCGCGCTACGACGCCAACAAGGCGAATCTGGAGAAACTGGCCGACCCTCGCCTGATCAAGATGAACGACGCCGAGGCCCTGCGACTGGCCGCCGAGACGACGCCCGTGTATTACATCACCGGTGCGATTCACTCGCCCGAGTCGGGGTCGCCCACCGCATTGATGGAACTGGCGTACCGGCTGGCCGTGGATGACAGTGCCTACATCAGGAACATCCGCGATCATCTGATCACGCTGATTACGCCGGTGGTCGAGACCGACGGGCGCGACCGCATGGTGGACCTCTACGAATACGGCAAGAAGTATCCGGATCGCACCGTGCCCAACCTGCTGTACTGGGGCAAGTACGTGGCGCACGACAACAATCGCGATGCCATGGGCATGACGCTGAAGTTGACTGAGAACGTGCTCGGCACATACATCGATCACAAGGCGCAGGTGCTCCACGATCTCCATGAATCGGTGGCCTACCTCTACGACAACACGATCGGCGACGGGCCGTACAACGCGTGGATCGATCCCATCCTGACCAACGAGTGGCAGATGGTGGGCTGGCACAACGTGAATGAAATGACGCGTCTGGGCATGCCGGGCGTCTTTGCGTTCGGCACCTTCGATACGTGGTCTCCCGGCTATCTGATGTTCATCGCCGCCACGCACAACGGAATCAGCCGGCTGTATGAAACATTCGGCAACGGGGGCAATGCCGATACGCGCGAACGAACGCTGCCGCCGACCCAGACCTCGCGCACCTGGTACCGGCAGAATCCGCCGCTGCCGAAAGCCAACTGGTCGCTGAGAAACAACAACAACTATCAGCAGACCGGTCTGCTGGTCTCACTCGGATACTTTGCCAACAACCGCCGCCAGTTCCTGTGGAACTTCTACGAGAAGAGCAAGCGGTCCATTCTGAAAGCGACTACCGAAGGGCCCGCGGCCTACGTGCTGCCGGCCAACGATCCGCGCCTGGGCACGCAGGCCGAGTTGCTGCGGATACTGCAGAAGCAGCGAGTGGAAGTGTCGCGTGCCATCGGTCCGTTCTCCTTGGAAGTGCCGTCGCGGCCTTCGACAGGCTCAGGGCAGGGCGGTGGCCGTGGCGGTCGGGGTGGCGGGGGAGAGGCTGGTGAGGGCGGGGAGGCTGAGCCGGGCGCAGGCGCTGGCCGCGGCGCGGCACGGCGTACCGAGAAGCGCGACTTCCCGGCCGGCTCCTACATTGTCCGCATGGATCAGCCGTATTCGCGAATCGCGGATGCCTTGTTTGATTACCAGTACTGGTCGCCCAACGACCCTCAGAGTAATCCGTACGACGACACGGGGTGGACCTTTCCCGAGGCGTTCAACGTGCAGGCGATCCGTGTGATGGACACGCAGGTACTGGAGATTCCCGTCGAGAAAATTGCCGGGGCGGTGACGGCCGCAGGCGGGGTGCAGCGCGCGACTGATGGGGGCGCAGCGGCGACGGGCACACCCGCGCCAGTTGCGGCCGCCACGGCATTCGCCATCAATCACAACGCCGACAACGCGATCTTTGCGCTGCGCTACCGGATGCCGGCTGCGGATATCGCCGTGGCCGAAGAGCCCTTCGAAAGTGGCGGGATGAAGTTCAACCGCGGGTCGTTTATCCTCCGCAACGTCAGCCAGGCCGATCTCCATCGCGAGACCACCGCGCTGGGACTGAAGGCGTTCCCGCTCGCGTCGGCGCCGACGGTGAAGGCACACCCGGCTCGTGCCGCCCGCGTCGCGCTGATGCACACGTGGACCAGCACGCAGACTGAAGGGTGGTGGCGCATCGCCCTCGACAACGTCGGAATCCCGTACGAGTACATCTCGACGCAGGAAGTGGCACGCGACGCGAACCTGCGTGCGAAGTACGACGTGATTCTCTTTGCGCCCGGCGGCGGCAGCAGCCAGTCGATCATCAACGGCATGCCCATGTGGCGCGGTCCGATTCCGTGGAAGAAGTCACCCGACACCCCGAACATCGGCACGTACGCGCAGACCGACGACATGCGGCCCGGACTCGGGTTGCAGGGACTGATGAACCTGCAGGCCTTCGTCAAGCAGGGCGGCGTGTACGTGGGAGCCGTCAGCAGCGCCACGTTCGCCCTCGAGAACGGGATGACGCACGGCGTCTCGATGAACACTCCCGGCACTGGTTCGCGTGTGGTCGGCAGCCTCCTGCGCACGCAGTTGGTGGATGATGCGAGCCCGATTGTGTATGGCATTCAGGATCGCCTGGCCGTGTATAGCGACAGCGGCGCCAGTTTCAGTGTGAGCGCCACCGGCGGCGGTGGCCGTGGCGGCGGGGGCGGTGGTGCCGGTCGCGGGGGTGGTGCGGGCCCGCGGGCTACAGGACGTGGCCTGCCTGATGAGGTGGATTCGGTGCAGGGCCGACCGGCGCTCGATCCCCGCTTCGAAGCCGCGCCCACGCCCCGTGTGGACGCCTGGGCCTACGCGTTGCCAACAGACGAGCAGTTGCGATCGCCGCTCAACATCATTCCGCCGCAGTATCGGCCCCGCGTGCCACTGCGATTCGCGGACCAGAATCAGCTGCTGGTGTCTGGCCTGCTGCAGGGTGGTGGCGACATCGCGCAGCGTCCAGTGGTCGTTGATGTCCCGATGGAGCAGGGGCACGTGGTGCTCTTCGCCAACAACCCGCTCTATCGCGGGTCAACGGTGGGCAGCTACGCGCTGGTGCTCAACGTCATCGTCAACTTCGACAACCTCAACGCCGGGCGAAAAAACGACATTAAATAAGAGCGTGAAATCTCCTATCCGCCTGAGGCGATCCGGAGGTCTTGAACCTTTTTTTCGCCATCGGCGATCGTGAAGGCGATCGACGCGGCGGCGAGTTCTTCGAGCAGTGCCGGGTCGCGCAGTTCTTCGGCGCCGATGTCCGTGACGGCGGCGATGCGATACACGCCGGCCGGCAAGTTGGCAAAGGCGAAACGGCCGTCCGTACCTGGGCGTGTCGAGCGCACGCGGCGTGTGGAGCCCCAGAGCGCGCGGTCTGACGGGAAGAGCACCACCGTATAGTCGGGTGCGGGACGCCGGCTGGCGTCCTGCAGCGTGCCAGTCACCTCCTGGGTCCGGTTGGTGAACGTAAAGACCGCGTCGGTGATGGTGTCGCCGGCCGCCAGATCGAAGGGCGCATCCACGGCGTCCTTGCCTTTGATGACCGCCGACTTCAGGATCCAGTTGGCCTCGGGTGTATTGAAGTTGGCCGTGACGCGATAGCGGCCCGGCACGACGCCCTTGATGCGTACGCCTCCCGACGCCGAGACTTGTGTCGAGTTGCCGCCGATCCCAATCATCGCGTTGCCGTCGGCAGCAATGAGGTTCAACCGGGCGCGGGTGAACAACGTCGGCGGGTCCACGCCGTCCGCGTCGAAGGCCATCTGCCCGACGATGGTCAGGCCTTCCTGCAGAGCGAGCGTGACGCCGCTGATCGGCTGGCCGTCGATGTCCACATCGGCACTCGCCCACAGCGGCGACGCGCCCTCCTGATTCACCCGTGCGCTGATGGTGTAGGCCCCGGGTGTGATGCCGGCATACGAAAAGCGGCCGTCCGGGCCCACCCTGCGGTTGGCACTGGAGATGTTGATGATCGTCGCCGAGCCGCCCCCGGTCTGCCGCGGCAGCATGAGCAGGTCCACCGCTTCGAGTCGCACCGATCCTGGGCCGAGCACGACGCCGTCAATGGACGCCGTTCGAACGAATTGCACGGAGACGTCTACGCCCGAGCGTTCTTCTCCGGCTTTCAGCGTGATCACGCCAGCCTGCGCGGCGGTGAGCGCGCCCGGATAAAACACAGCCGTGTAACCCATCGTGGCCGGGGGCTCGGCGGGTTCGGTGGGAGTGGCCGGTTGCTTCACGGCTTGCTGCGCCGCCTGGAGATCCGCCTCGGTCATCCGGCGGATATCGCCCCATGCGGAGTAACGCGGCGTGGCGGAGATCAGGTAGTCGCCGGCCGGCAGACCGTAGAGGCGATACACGCCGCGGTCGTCGGTGGTCTCGCCGACGAGGCCACCCGCCATGGGCACGTTCGACAGTGTGCGCTCGCCGTTGACGATGCGCACCTGTTGCGCGCGGACGTTGGTGCCCGGCGCGGGCTGGCCGTATTCGTCCATGATGCGGCCGGTGATGACGCCGCCTCGGGACATGCGCATTGGCAGATTCTGTGTGCGCAGGGCATCCGTCAGATTCACGGGTGTGCCAGGTCGGTCATGCCGACGCGAGCCAAATGCCGTACGAACAAACCCGGGTTTGGATGCCTCGATGGTATAACTGCCCAACGGCAGACTCGGGAACACGAATCGTCCGGTCGCATCCGTATACGTGCTGCGCGGATCACCGCTCGAGGCGAGTGCGCGCACGAGCGCCCGCCGCACGGGCTGCGGCGTCTCTTCGTCGGTCACGATGAGCCCCGCAATCTCGCCCACGATGCCCGAGGTCACTCGCGTGTCGCGCGATGGCGGCTGCTGTCCAGCCTGCGCCCACACGGCCGCACTGGCCGCCCCGGCCACCACACCCACGAGAAGAAGGCGCCGCACTACGAGGGTCCTTTCACGGAGGTCAGTGTCACTGTGCGCGCATCTGCGTCGCCGATGCGCACCTGCGTGGCGCTGCGCGCCATGGTGTCGAGATATGCCGGGTCCTGCCACGTGCGCGGCGCCGACCCTTCAATTGCGACCACGTGATACTCGCCGGGGGGCAGCGGACCAATCTTGAAGGTGCCATCTTTGCCGGTGCGCGACGTCTTGAGTCGCCGTGGCTGCGAGCCGGTGTCCACCCAACCCGACGGATCGACCGGGAACACGATCACCGAAGCCGTGGCGTCTGCGTTGCCCGAGCCGTCGCGCACGGTGCCGTTCATTTCGGAAGGGCGGTCGGTGAACGCGAGTACCACCCCGCCCGCGTTCTCGTCCTTCAGCTCGACGGCAGTCTCGGTGATGTCGCGGCCGCCGAACGTCGCCGATCGTAACGTCCACCCCTGCGGGGCGCCGGTCACTCGCAGGATGTACCTTCCGGCCGGCACGCCCATCGTCTTGAACGAGCCCGTTTCATCCACGCGCCCACGCGCGGTTGAGTTCAGGCCCGCCGTGCGGCCGTCGGCCGGCTCGAGTGTGATGCCGATGCCGCCGCGTGCGTCCGCTGTCGGCTGCGCGGTGCCTCCCTGGAAAATGACCTGGCCACTGACCGCGAGTCCCTCGCGAAGGGCCACCGTCATTCCGGCAAGCGCCCGCGTCGTAACGCCCACCGGCACTTCGGCCCAGAGGGTCGGTTCGGTGGGCAGCGGCGCGGCACCGGCGGGCCGCGCGGCGACGAGTTCCTGAGTAATCACTCGCACCTGGTCGTCGCCCATCGAGAATGACATGCGCTCACCGGCGCCCAGCGCAAAACGTGGTGTGCGTTGTGCGCGAAGCACATACTGGCCGGCCGGCACCGTGGTGAACTCGAACTGACCGTTCGCATCCGTCGTGGCAGTCGCAGCCTCGATCGGGGACACGAGGTCCTCGGCATCGGCAGGGATCAACTGGAGCTGAGTGTTTGCGGCCGGACCGTCGGGGCCCACCACCATTCCAGCGACGCTGAGCGCGCGGACCGGTGTGAGGCGGAAATCCACGGCCGTCCGTTCTTCACCCGGCCCCAGCGCGATAGCGGTGGCGCGCGATGCCGACAGTGCGCCGGTAAAAAACTCGGTCTGGTACGTGAGCGGCTGGCCTTCGGCATCGGTCCCCGCTGGCGGGACGCCGCCGTCGGAACTCGACGTCACCATCATGTTTCCGCCGCCCCCGCCGATGGCCGTCGCCTCGACGCGCATCGTGAAGGTGGCAATGCTTGCACCCATCGATCGTTCGGTTTCCCGCATGCCACGCATCATGGCGTCGAGCGACGGCCGCTGCGTCAGTGGCAATACCACGACGTATTCGCCGGGCTCGAGCGCCCCCATGCGGAACTGCCCGCGGTCATCGGTGGAGTCGAAGCCACTCTCAGTCAGCCGGCGCCGGCCACCCGTGTAGTCGCGCCGCAGCGCCCGCACGGGGGCGCCGACAAGGGGCTCGTTGTTTTCGTCCAGGACTGTGCCAGCGATGGCCGCGTGACGCCACACCATGATGTCGGCGGTACTTGTGCGCTGAGTGTCGGTGAGGTCCACCGCCATTGGTGTGCCGCCTGGCCGTAGCCGTCCGTGGGCGCCATCAACATAGCCAGGGCGGGTGGCGGTGAGCGAAAAACTGCCCTTCGGCAGGCCTCGGTACGCGAAGCGCCCCTGTCCATCGGTCAGCACGCGCTGCGGCGCGAATCCTGGCAGCGACAACGTGACAATCGTTCCAGCGACCGGGTTCGTGCCGTCGGCCTCCACCACGCGGCCCATGACGACGCCGGTGCCGATCTCCAGAGGCTTGGTGCCCCCGCTGACCCCGGGCCCGATCATCTCGCTCATGGTCGTCATGCCACTGCTGCCACTCGTGACGACAACCTGTCGGCCGCCAGCGGCGACCACCTGAATGGCCACGACGGCCAGGGCGAGCACAAGCGCGCCTCGTGTTCTCGTTGTGGGACTAGGCACCATAGGGACAAACCTCATATGCCGACTTTAGACGCCTGAGATGGCTGCCGGCTGTAAAGAGAAGGTTAACGCGCTCGCGGGTAATGGCGAAATGTCAGAAACGACTGAAATGGCGAAATGTCTGGAGTCATTTCGCCATTTCGGTCATTTGTGGCATTTCGTCATTTTCAAGGGTGACATGTTCCGAGCGCTGCATACGGGTCTGAAGAGTGTCATCCGGCGGCCGGCACTGGCGGTGGCAGTGGTCCTGCCACTTGCGCTGGCAACGGCCGTGAGCGCGGCGCTCTTTGCTATCGCCGATGGGCTTCTGTTTCGTCCGCTTCCACTGGCCAACGCTGACGATACCGTCGTCGTTTCACTTCCGACAGGACCGCGGCGATCGAAGCTGGCCGATGTTGTGGTCGATCCGGCAACGGGTGATGGCTACGTGCGCGCCTTCACGTCCTCCCCGCTGTTCAGGTCCACCATGGCCAGCGCACCTGGCGGCCGGTTCAACACCAAACTCGCATGGGAGACTGGCCTGCGGGCGTCATCATCGGTCAACGGATCATGGTTGCCGGTCGCAACGTCGTGGTAGTCGGCGTGATGCGTCCGGGTGCCAAGTTTCCCGGCAGTACGGACGTCTGGACGCCGCGCGGCGGTGGCCGGTTCTCCCAGTTGCGAGGCTTTGCTCAGCTGGCTCCAGGGGCAACCATCGAACAGGTTCGCGCCGCAGTTCCACTGCTCGATGTACTCTTCATTTTCGGTACTGCCTTGTCACGGCTGCTCCTGGCGTGGGTGCAGGTGGGCGGATTGATACTCACCAGCGCTTCGGACCGGCGTCGCGAAATTGGCATCCGGATGTCACTTGGCGCCGGCTTTCGGCGAATCGTCTTGCAGTTCGCCGCAGAGTCGTTCTGGCCGGCTGGAGCTCGGTGGGCAGGCTGGCGCCGACGCCTTCCGCGCTCATACCGAGCGCGTGGCGGCCATGACCGAACACGTCAGGGCGCTCCCGTTTGTCCGATACGCAACGCCGCTCACTTTCGATGGACGGCCGATTGATCCGATCCCTGCCAGGATCACTGCCGGTCGTTGTGGTGAACGAGACTTTATCTCGCCAGCTCTCGCCGATC
>Ga0209591_10006017_pt1 | contig 13505 bp, 6 predicted proteins | sample MAT01_FD_187207 | JGI IMG/M metagenome (GOLD analysis project Ga0209591, IMG submission 187207) | Freshwater microbial communities from Lake Fryxell liftoff mats and glacier meltwater in Antarctica - MAT-01 (SPAdes) (version 2) | ecosystem: Environmental > Aquatic > Freshwater > Ice > Liftoff...
TGGGAGCGCGGCGCCGCCGAGAGCCAGATCAGCCTCCACGAGGACCAGCAGTTCGCCTCCAGTGTCGGCTACCTGCGCAGCGTCGGCGTCCTCCCCCGGACGTAAAGCAAGCGTCCCAGCCACGTTACCGGTTTCATCGCTCGCTGCAGCCTAGCCCTATGCCGCGGCCCTGTTCCCTGTCCCCTGTTCCCTGCCTAAGACAAGGTTCAGATGCGCGTTACCCTTCCCGTACTGCCCTCACCCCCACCGCTGGCGCGGTTTCCCCCTCTCCCGCGCGCGGGAGAGGGGCCAGGGGGTGAGGGCCAGGGGGTGAGGGCCATCTGGCAAACGGTCACGTACATCGCCGCAGGGCGAAACCTTGCCTAAGCCGATAATGCAGGACCCAATTCCTACACCCCCCTCTCCCATCTCTTTACATATCGTGCTAGAATAGCGGCGCGTACTACCGCTACGATTCGTTCACACCAAATCGAGCCGCGCCTGATTCTATAGCCGCCGCGCTGTCTGCGGCGTAAGGAGTTCCCGATGTATCCGCGCAGGCATTTGCTGCCCCTGCTGTCGGCCCTCGCCCTGCTCCTTGCGCCGTTTGCGCTTGCGCCCAAACAGGCGGAGGCGGCAGAATTCACTTACTACGTCGACACTCTCAGTGATACCAGCGGCCCGACATCGGGCTGCACCGAGCAAGATGCTGACGGCGATTGCAGTCTGCGCCAAGCTCTCACTCTGGCCGGCGCCACCAATGCCACTGATGTAAAAACGATCTCCTTCGATCTCGTCACGTCCGGGCTGGTTGGTGGCAGCGAACCTTGGGAGTTTATTGTCAACAGCCCTGATGGACGCTTTCCAGAGATTAAGTCGAACACACTGCTCGATGCAGATATTGTCACCATCCCTCGGATTGTGGTGAATGGCAACGGACAAGATGTCGTCTTTAATCTTACCGGGAGCAATAATCAGATTAGCGGCCTGAGTATTATCGGCGCCACCTCCTCGGGCGGCGTCTTCCGCGGAACCGGCATTTACATCAGCGGCGGCAACAATCTGATTAGCCGCAACTATATTGGCATCAGGCCCAATGGGGCTGCCGCTCCGAACTTCACCGGCCTCCAGATCGACGGTGGCAGCAATAATACTATCGGTATTACTGGTGGTCCAGTGGTGGCGAACTACCTTAGCGGCAACACTCAGAATGGTATCATCATTCGCAACGCCGCGAACAATGTACTCGTCAACAATATTGTCGGTCTCTACGTACCAAGCTTCTCGCCCTTTACCCTGGCGTCACGGCCAAACGGCGAGTACGGTGTGCAGATCACCAGTTTTAGTGCCGGAACTTCACAAAGCAACCGTGTCGGCGGGACCACGCCAGCTCTCGCCAACATTATTGGCGGCAATGGGCAGGCTGGTATTCAGCTCTCCGGTACAGGTACAACCAGTAACACAATCCAGGTCAACTACATTGGTATCGACCGTGACACCGACGCCGATCTAGGAAACAGCGGCGACGGCATCAGGATCGAGGATGGCGCGAGCAACAACACGATAGGTGTTCTGAGCAGCCCGCTCGTCGTTAGCGGTAATACGGGCTACGGCGTGCTGATCCGCCCCAACGGCGTGAATCCGCCGAACGGCAATCGCTTCACCGGCCAGATCTACATCGGCACCAACCGAGCGGGAACGAACGCGGTGCCCAATGATCTCGGAGGTATGCGCATTGACGGCGGCAACGCCGGGGCCTCAAATAACGTCATTCAAGGATCGGGCAATAGTCTACGGATCGCCGGGAATGGCGGTATCGGTGTACAGATCGTCGGCGCCACAGCACAGAATAACCGCATTGAGGGCGCGTTGATCGGGCTTACACCAGCAGGTAATCCTGCCGGCTCGACGCTACTGCCCAACGTTCAGGGCGGCGTGCTCGTCAATAACGCCCGTGCCACCACGCTTGCCGGCAACACGATCTCCGGCAACAACCTTTTCGGCGTACGGCTCACGGGCGCCCTCACCACCACCCTCACCGGCAACTTCATCGGCCTCAGCCTCAACCGCGAGGTTGTGCAGGGCAATGCCGGCCCCGGCGTAGATGTGCAGACCAGCCGCAACACCCTGATCGGCGGCGTGAGCAGCGCGGACAACTTCATCGCTGGCAACGTCGGCCCCGCCATCGCGCTCAGCGGCACCCAGGCAACCAATACCTTCAGCACCACCGTGCGCGGTAACCAGATCGGGCTGATCCAGCAGGCTGGCCCCAGTACATTTTATCTTGAGCGCGGCCCTAACAGCGGCGAGGGCGTGCGCGTCTCCGGCACAGTGCGCCAGCTTACCCTGGATAGCAACTTCATCGCCGCTGCCGCCGACACCACCGCCACCGACTACCCCGCCATCCTCGTGCAGGGCGACAGCAGCAGCAACCCCGTGACTGGCGGCCTGAGCGCCACCAATGTCGCCACCGTTACGATCAGCGGCAACCGCATTGGCTGGCTGCCCGCAGCCGTTGGCAGCAGCCTGCTCGCCTTCCCCAACGCCGACGGCGTGGTGGTGAATGGGCGCGCCCAGAACATCAACATTCTCACCAACACGATCAGGCTCAACGTGGGCGCCGCCGTGCGCCTCAGCGATGTGCTCACCGTGACGGTGCGCGCCAACAATCCCGTTACGCGCAACATCGGCGGCGGCATCATCGCGGGCGGCGCCTCGCGCAACCTGATCCTCGCCAGCAACGTGATCATCGACAGCGGCAGGAGCCCCGCAGGCCTTGTGGTGAACGCCGCCGCCGACGGGATTTTCCTCGATGGCGCAGCCACGCTCACCGGCGCCCAGATTCTCTCCAACACGCTGCGCACCAACACCGGCCGCGGCATCGCGCTCCAGGGCGATGTGAACCGCGCCACTATGCGCTTCAACAAGCTCGCCCAGAACGGCGGCGCGATCAAACTGGTCGCCTCCACCGTGTACCCCGGCAGCGGCGCCGACCCCGACACCCAGGCCACGCCGAACCACGGCATCGATGGCCCGATCGTCGATCTGAACTTTGTCAACCCGCTCAGCCTGCGCATCAACCAGTCCGGCGTGATCGAGGGCTACGTCTACACCAGCACTGTGCGCACCGAGAGCGGCCTCACGCCCGCCTCGGCCTGCATCACCTGTACGATTCAGGTCTTCCGCCCAGAGACGCTCACCTCCACCGAGGAGCAGGGCTGGCTGCCCTTGACTACCCTGCCAGAGAGCGGCGGCAGCACCCCGCGCGACCTGATCACTGTGGCGGCGAATGGCCGCTTTGTGGCCCGGCTGCTGAGCCCGCTGCCCAAGCGCCTGCTCTTCATCGCCACCGATGGCTTTGGCAACAGCTCCGAGTTCACCACGCTGCCGCTTACCGCGAGCCTGCTGCTAGAGCCGATCTCGGCGCTCGCCACCAGCGCCGCTCCCGGCGACACGGTGACGTACACGCTGCGCCTGCGCAACAATGGCACGGTTGGCTACAGCAACCTGCGCCTCGCAACAGGCGGTACGCTGGCGCGCTGGGGCCTTACCACGGTGCCGATCACGAGTACCGACTTCGCCGTGGCCGCCGGGGCCTCGCGCCTCGTCACCGTGACCCTGAAGCTGCCCACTGGCTCTGACCCCAACGTGGCCTTTGGCAAAAAAGATACCACGACGATCACGATCACTGGCAGCCCGCCGCCTGTTACGGTGACGGCGCGGCTGGAGACCACGGTGCTCGCGCGCCCGGTGATCAGCGTGACGCCACGCAGCAGCCTTGGCTCGGGCAAGCCGCAGACCGCCGTTCCCCACGCCTTTACGATCAAGAACGACGGCAATGTCACCGTTACCTTGAACCTGGCCTACCGCACGGTTGACCCAGCCAACAGCCCTGGTGTCTGGTCCACGAGCATTAACTCCACCACGCTCACGCTGGGGCCAGGCAAAGATGCGCGCCTCGGCCTGTCGGTGACGGTGCCCGCAGGCGCCTTGCAGAACGTGTCGGCCACCACCTTCCTCACCGCCACGCTGCCCGCCAGCGTCACGCCGCCCTACCCGGCCCAGACGATCGTCTTCAGCGCGACCACGCGGGCCGACCTCAACGCGAACGCCGATATTTTCCCTGAGGTCGAGGCGCAGGGTGTAGCTGAGGGCCAGGTGATCCTGACCCACAATGTTGAGAACAAGAGCAACGGCACGGCGAAGTTCTGCCTCGACTACTTCACCTCTGGCCAGAGCAGGGTGCGCTTCGAGTCGGCCACCAACGGCTTCGTGGTGGACAGCCAGGGCTGCTTCACGCTCTACGCCGGCGCCGACGTGAACCCGGCGCTCGGGCGCTACAGCCTCGCCCAGTTCCGTGCCATTGTCACGATTGATCGGCGCCTGACCACTGGCAACATCGAGACGGTGACGATCTTCCTGCGCCGTGGCTCGCCCACCGGCGAGACGATCAGCGATGCGCTGGTAGAAGACAGGATCCTCATCACTGGGGGGATCAAGGTTCCGCGCATGTGGCTGCCGCTGATTTACAACGCGGGCACGCAGTAGGCTTTGGCCCTCACCCCCGGCCCCTTTCCCTCAGGGGGAGAGGGGAGCATCTGGATCAGAGCCATCCGGTGCCCCCTCTCCCGCTCAGGGAGAGGGGGTTAGGGGGTGAGGGCTGCGCGGCAGGGGAGCGTACTTGAACAGTATTGGTTCTAAAACTATCCCAAGGAGGAGCACCGTGCCATCACTCCGACGCCATCTTCGCCTCGTGGTGCTGCTGGCCGTGCTGCTCTCGGCCGCGCCGGCGGCCCTGCCGGCCCTCGCGCAGACCTTTGCCGTTACCCTTGTCGGCGACGTAGACGACAATGTGGCGGGCGGCTGCGGCCCCGATGGCTGCACGCTGCGCGAGGCCATTCGGCTCGCCAACACAAGCCCCGGCGCCGACACAATCACCTTCAACATCCCCGGCGCCGGCCCGCACAGCATCTTGCCCGCCTCGTCGCTGCCCGCGATCAGCGACGACGGCACCACGATCGACGGCACCAACCTCGCCACTGGCAGCGAGCACACGATCGTGCTCAGAGGCGACCTGCTCTCGCTGCCCGGCGTGGGTGGACACGGCCTTGTACTCAGCTCTAGCAACAACGAAGTGCGCGATATGGTGCTCGGCGGTTTCCTGCTTGGAGACACCGATTTTACCAGCGGCTCCGCCATCCTGATCGACGGCACGCTCGACAGCGGCAACGGCGACAACAACCGGCTCTACAATAACTGGATCGGCCTGGATGCGAATGGCACCAGCGCGCTCAACAGTGCGACCTACGGGGTGCGGATCGGGGGCGATGCCGACAACAACAGTATTGGTGGCACCGGCGCGAACCAGCGCAATGTGATCGCGGGCGGCGGGGTTGGGAATGTAGGGATCGGCGGCGCGGGCGAGACGGGCACGAACGACGGCAACCGCATTGTGGGGAACTATATCGGCACCAATGCGAGCGGCACCGCGCAGCCCACTGGCGTGAATATTGATCGCACCCAGGCCGGCATAAACATCGACACTGGCGCCAGTGGCACGCTGATCACGGACAATCTAGTGGGCGGAATGCTGCCCGGAGCTGCGGCGAATGCGGTGGTCGCTGGTATCTTCGTCGTTGGCTTCGGTACCTCGCCAAACAGCACCCGCATCCCAACTGGCACTGTGATCCAGCGCAACCTGATCGGCGTCAATAGCGCCGGCACGGCTATCCCTAACCGCGTCGGGATCGTGATCGGCGGGGGGCCGCGCTACGGTCCCTACAACACCACCATTGGCGACCCGACCAACCCCAGCGGCGGCCGCAACGTGATCGCGGGCAACAGCGTGCGCGGCATTGAGGTCGGCGAGACTGGCTTTAAGTTTGGCGACGTGACGATCGCCGGGAACTATGTGGGCCTCTCGCCCGCCGGCAATCCGCTGCCCAACGGCACCGCAGGCCAGCCTAGCGGCGAGGGCATCTACATCGGTCGCTATGCCACCGGCGCCGCCGGCGCCAACCCCGTCGTCACGATCGGACCCGGCAATGTGGTGTCTGCGAACATTGCCTTCGGACTGCGCCTGCGCTCCGGCGGCCACAGCGTGCGCGGCAACTTTTTTGGCACCAACGTCGCAGGCGCCAGCTCGGCGCTCGGCAGCACGGCCAACGGCGCCGCCAGCATCTGGATCGAGAATGGCGACGGCATCACCGTGGGTGGGAGCAGCAGCGCGGACCGCAACGTGATCGCCTTTGGCGGGTCGGCCCAAGGCCGCGTCGCCGCAGGCGTGCTGATCGACCCCGACGCCGCCAATGCAAGTGGCGGTAACTGTAGCGGCCTGTGCAGCACCGGCGGCCACAGCGTGCGCGGCAACTACATCGGCGTGCGCGCCGCCGGCGATGCCGCCCTGAATGCCAGCCTTTCCCAGCAGGCCGACACCGAGCTGATCCGCATCTTTCGCTCCAACGGCAACAGCGTCAGCGGCAACGTGATCAGCGGCGGCGCTGCGGGCGTCAGCCTCGGCGGCGTGATCGCCGCGGTCGCCTACCCCGCCAACAACAACATTGTCAGCGACAACAAGATTGGCACCCGCGCCAGCGGCCTCACCGCGCCCAGCACCGGCATCGGCAACCGACAGGATGGCGTGCGGCTGCTCGCTGGCACTGGCAACCGCATCGAGGGCAACCTGATCGCCTTCAACGGCAGTTCTTCGTCTGTGGGCCTCCAGGCGTATCACGGCATCCTGGTGAGCGGCGTGGGCGCCCCAGCAAACGACAACGACATTCTTGCCAACCGCCTGGTGCGCAATGGCAACGCGGGCGCCGGCAACGGCGTTCACGTCGACACGGCCACCGCGATCACCATCTCGCGCAGCGAAACCAGCACGAATACAGGCAGAGGCATTGTCCTGCTCAGAGGCGGCAACGGCGGCCGGGCCGCGCCCATCATCAGCGCCGTGAACCCGGGCACCCCGCCCACCGCCACTGGCTCCACCAACGGCTGCGATGGCTGCATCGTGGAGCTGTTCACCAGCAGTGTGCTTGAGGTGGACGAAGGCCCGGTCTTCCTGGCTAGCGGCACAGCCACAGGCAGCAGCTTCAGCATCGCCGTCCCCGGCTGCCAGCGCTACCTCACGGCCACCGTCACCGACGCGGCGGGCAACACATCGCCGTTTAGCGCCGTCTTCGATGCCGTGGCGGTGGCGGCGTGTACGGCGCCGCTCACGCTTACGCTCGGCGCGGCCTCGCCCGCGAATCGTAACGTGGCGCCCGGCAGTTCCACGATCTACAACCACACCCTCACCCACAACGCGCAGGTGCAGCGCAGCTACACCATCCAGATCACCTCGACCCTCGGCTGGGCCAGCGCGCCGACCATTGTTACCCTGCCCGCCGCTGCCGCTGGCGGCAACGCCTCGGCCGACTTCAGCGTTACGGTGAGCGTGCCTGTGGGCAGCGCGAATGGCACCCAGGATGTCACCACGCTGCGCGCCGTACTTGGCAGCACCGCCAGCTCGGCCCAGCAGACCGACACCACCACGGCTCAGGTCGCCGCTCAGACCCCGGCCGCCCCCGCCGTGTCGCCCGCGCAGACGAAGCCTTTTGCGCCGGGAACCGTGACGTTCACGCACATTGTTACGAACACGGGCGACCTTGCGGGTGTCTTCGAGGTCGTCTCGCCGCAGCTGGTCGGCGCGCCGGCGGGCTTCAGCATCGCCTCGGCCACGCTCGGCCTGACCAACATTCCTGGCCGTGGCACCACCACGCTCACGATTGTGGTGAACACTCCGGCCACGCCGCCAGCGCCCGGCAATATCATCGTGCGCTTCAAGGTGGGCGTGGTGAGCGGCCAGCAGACGGGCCAGGTTGATGATCTGATCACGGTGGCCGCCGTGCGCAGCTTCACCTTCACGCCCGACGCGCCTCAAACGAAGGCGACACCTGCGGGCTCCAATGTCTTCTTCGACTATGTGCTTACCAACACCGGCAACGGCGCCGACAACTTCACGGTCGTTGCTGCCACCACTGGCGGCGGCAACCCACTGACGCTCGTGGGCGTTACGGCGACGCCGAGCCTCACAAACCTGGCGGCGGGCGCCGTCTCGAACGTGCGCGTCACCTTCCGCGCGCCCTCGGGCACGGCGGCTGGCGATTACGGCGTCTCCGTTACGGCGCAGGGCACGGGCGGCGTCAGCCCGCCGGCTGCCGTCACACGCACGGCCACTGTCACCGTCACGGGCGGCGGCTCTGCCACCATTCTCCCCGGCGCTGGCACGCCCAACCCGGTGGATGTGCGTAGCGTGGCGGGCACGGTGACGTTCACCAACATCGTCACCAACACGGGCAACGCGACGGTGCCGATCACGGTGACGAACAGCTTCCTGGCCCCGGCGGGCTGGAGCGCCACGACCACGGCCACCACGTGCAACACCACGGTCGCAGCGGGCGCCACCTGTAGCTTCACCGTCGTGGTGAGCGTGCCTGTGGGCGCTGATGCAGGCAGCTACGACATCACCGTCTCCGCGACCGCCGACAACAGCGGGCAGCCAGGGCCACCGCTGAGCGTCACGGCCACGGCGATCAACCGGGTGAACGTGCTGCGGGTGCGCGGCGTCGTGCTGGCGCCAGATCTGAGCATCACCGGAGCGCCGAGCCAGGTGCTCACCTTCACCCACACCCTTACCAATACCGGCAACGGCACCGACAGCTTCACGCTCGGCTTCAGCGCCAGCACGCCAGGCTGGAACGTGATCGTCACGCCCACGCTGGCCCTGAACGTGACGCGTGGCCTGACGCGCACTGTCACTGTGACGGCCCGCGTCCCCAACGTGATCGGCGCCGGCACCACGAACATCATCACCGTCACGGCAACAGCACAGGGCGGCGCGGAAAGCGACAGCGTGGTAGACACCGCCACGGTGGCGAGCATCACGGCGGCCGATCTGTCGCCGGGCACGCGCAAGAACGTGGATGCCGGGCAGAGCGCCACCTTCACCCACATCGTCACGAACACGGGCACCACCACGACGGCCTTTAGCGTAGCGGCGCAGGACAGCGGCGCCGGCTGGAGCTCGCTGGTGACAGGCAGCCCCACAGCGCCCCTGGTGCCGGGGGGGACGGCCACGGTGAGCGTGCAGGTCACCTCGCCCACCAGCGCGACCATCGGCGTGACGAACACCACCATGCTGCGCCTGTTCGCCGATGGCACCAGCGCGCCGCTGCTGGACGACGAAGCGGACATCACGACGGTGGGGCCGGCCTTCGGCGTGCTGCTAACTCCCGACAACATCGGCGCGGCGGCGCCAGCGAGCACGGCGGTCTTCACGCACACGCTCACCAATATCGGCACGACGCAGGGGCTCTTCAGCCTCACGGCGCTGGAGGCGAACGGCTGGGCCACAACGGTGACGCCGAACCTGGTGAATCTGGGCGCCGGCCAGAGCCTGGTGGTAGAGGTGCGTGTGCTCCTCCCCAACGGGCTACGGGCCAACACGTCCGGCTTCGCCCGCGTGAGGGCGGAGCTGGTGGGCGATCCGACGGTCAATGACGATGCTACCGACAGCATCAGCGTGCTGCTGGTGGCCGGCGTGGATCTCTCGGCGTCGCAGGTGCGGGTGGTGCAGGCGGGGCCGCCGCAGAGCCTGAGCGGCCTGAGCGTGTACAACAGCGGCAACGACCTCGACACCTTCGACCTTGTGGCCACGGGGGTGCCCGCCGGCTGGACGGTGACGCTCACGCCCAGCACGGTGCAGATCGACAAAGACAGCCGCTTCCGCGTGGCGGTCGAGGTGATCGTGCCGGCGAACCTCCCGCGTGACAGCATCGGCAGGATCAGCGTGGAGGCCCGCTCGCGCACCAACAGCAGCGTGCGCGACAGCGTAGAGCTTACGCTTGTCTACCCCGGCCCAGTGGTGCGGCGCACCTTCTACCTGCCGCTGCTGGCGCGGTAGGCAATAGCCGATAGCCGATAGCCGATAGCCGATAGCCGAACGTCTGCCCGAGCACCGTCCACCGTCCATCGTCCACCGTCATGGCTCATAGAGAGCGCCCAATGCAAACCATCCTCGCGCTGCACGGTCCGAACCTCAACATGCTGGGGCGGCGCCAGCCGGAGATCTACGGCAGCACGACGCTGGCCGAGATCGACGCGGCCCTCGCGGCGCGGGCTGCGGCGGCGGGGCTGCGGCTGATCTGTTTTCAGTCGAACCACGAGGGGGCTCTGGTGGACATGCTCCAGGGGGAGGGGTGGACGGCGGCGGGGATCATCATTAACCCTGGCGCCCTGACGCACTACGGGCTGGCGCTGCGCGACGCGCTGGCGGCCCTGAGCGCGCCAATCATCGAGGTGCATCTCTCGAACGTCTACAAGCGCGAGCCGTTCCGACACAGCTCGCTGGTGGCGCCGGTGGCCACAGGGCAGATCGCGGGCCTGGGCTGGCGCGGCTACCTGCTGGCCCTGGAGTGGCTGGTGGAGGAGCTGAAGAAGTGAGGGGTGACACGGTGACACGGTGACAGGCCTCGCTACGCTCGGCTGACACGGTGACACCTAACGGCACCGATAGGTGTCACCGTGTCACCCTGTCACCGTGTCACTGTGTCACCGTGTCACCGTGTCACCGTGTCACCGTGTCACCGTGTCACCGTGTCATTCCTCCGGCGGCAGCGACGTGGCGAGGTCGTAGACGAGCACTTGCACATCGAGGCCTTCGCCGATCAGCAACTGGAGCGTGTACTCCTGGGTGGCGGCCTTGATCGCGGCCTCGTCGCTGGCGGGGGCGTAGGCGCGCAGGCTGGCCTCCTCGTCGGAGACGCGTGTCACGCGGATGACGGCGCTGGGGCTCGCGGCGCTGATCTGTCGGACGAGCTCGTCGATAGCAACTTCAAGCGACATGGGCACTCCTCCGAGGGTGTGCTAGTGTGGCGATAAACGGCCACTACTATACATGCTCGTGCCGGATTCGGCAACCGTATGGGAAGACCGACGAGCGACGCGAATGTCTGGACTACGAACAGCACGAAGTGGCACGAACAGCGCGAACGCGCATGGCCGGTTTAGCGGTGGTTCGCACCCATTCGCGGCTTCGTGGTCCAAAGGGTTCGGGCGCTCAGGGAGCAGGGGTTGGGGGGTGAGGGCCAGCCGCCTGCTCGCGCACAAGGGCGAGCGCGCGGGCACGTGAGCGCACCAGGATCTCGAGCTCCTCAAGCAGCGTGAGCAGGCGGCGGTAGTCGCGGCGCAGCGCCTGCTCCTCGGCCTGGTCGAGCTGAAAGCCTTTGGTGAAACCCAGCCACTCGTCGAAGCTGGCGCCAGGGGTGGGTGCATCAAGCGGGCGAATATCGTCGAGGCGGCGCCAGAGCTGCGCCGCGCTATCGGTGAGGAGGCGTATACTATCGATGGCCATAGATCCTGTATTCTGGCTGCAAAGTTGGCTGCATGGCCAGCGGCTCGGCGGGCGATCTGTTCCATCGTCATGGTAGCGGCCCTGACGCCCGCCTGGATCGGTCGCAGGGTTTAACTTGCCCTCAGTCGGTCGAAGGGCACCAGCCGGACGTGCGGCCGTCGGCGGGCGGGGGTTTCTGGTATACTCTGGTGGAGAGACGACCACTAGCGATGTGAGTATGACGCAAGTTTTTCAGATCCGACGGCCCGATCCGCCCATCCCTAATCAGACGGCGGAGCCACGCCCGAGCGCCGCACCCCAGTTTCACCCTCGTCAGCGCTTCCTGCGCGTCTCGGCGTTTTTTCTCGGCGTGCTGATCCATATCTACTTCTGGGATGTGTTTCTGGCCCGCTTCAGCCTGCTGCGCTGGTACGTGCGTCGCAGCGCCCCCCAGCGCTGGACGCGCATCGCACGCGTGTTCCGGGGTATGGCCCTGGAGCTGGGCGGTATGCAGATCAAGCTCGGCCAGTTCCTCTCATCGCGCGCCGACATTGTGCCCGAGGCGGTGCGCCGCGAGCTGGCCGGCCTGCAGGACGAGGTGCCACCCGCGCCCGCTGGCCACGTGCTCGAGGTGATCATCGCAGAGCTTGGCGCCCCGCCCAGCGAGCTTTTCCTGCGCTTTGATCAGGAGGCTGTGGCCGCCGCCTCGCTTGGGCAGGTTCACTTCGCCACCCTGCGCGATGGGCGCGAGGTTGCGGTGAAGGTGCAGCGCCCCTTCATCGAGCAGATCATCGAGGTGGATCTGAGCGCCGTGGCCTGGGTGATTCGCCTGATCAAGAACTACCCGGCGATTAGGCGCCGCGCCGACCTGGACGCCCTGCTCGCCGAGTTCGCCAAGGTGCTTGTGCAGGAGCTCGACTACGTGCAGGAGGCCAAGAACGCCGCCATCTTTCGCGCCAACTTTGCGGGTGTGGAGGGCATCCATGTGCCCGAGCCGGTTGCCGAGCTTACTAGGCGCCGCGTCCTGGTGATGGAGCGCATCAGCGGGATTAAGATCAACGACCTGACCACCCTGGATGCGCTCGGCGTAAGCCGACTGGAGCTAGTCTCTCGCCTGAACAATTGCTACCTGAAGCAGTTCTTCATCGATGGCTTCTTCCACGCCGACCCGCACCCCGGCAACCTGTTTGTGCGGATCGAGCCTGAGCTGCCCGCCGTGGCCTACACCAACGGTGTTACACCCCCGGCGGCCACCAAGCGCGATGGTGTGACGTCTAATGGCCGTCGAATCGGCGATTTCGAGGCGCACACCAGCGCCCCCGGTCGGCCCTTCACGATCATCTTTGTGGACTTCGGCATGGTCGGCGTGCTGCCGCCCCAGACGATGGACGTGGTGCGTGGTGGCGTGGTGGGCCTCGCCACGAACGACGCCGAGCGCATCGTCGACACGCTCGACAAGCTGCACATGATTTTGCCCGGCGCCGACAAGCGTCCGATCGTGCAGGCCGTGCAGATCCTACTGCGCTACTCGTTCAACCGCACCATGCGCGAGATGACGAACATGGATGTCGAGGCGATCTTAGCGGAGACCCGCGATATCGTCTACGATCTGCCCTTCCAGATCCCGCAGGATCTGCTCTACTTTGGGCGGGCCCTGAGCATGGTTGCCGGCCTCGCCACCGAGATCTGCCCCGACATCAACCTGTTCGAGGAGCTGCGCCCCTTTACGCTCAAGCTGGTGAGCCAGGAGCGCGCCAGCAACAGCTGGCCCGATCAGGTGCAGAAGGAGCTGCGCGAGATCGGCCAGATCCTGCTTGCCTTGCCGCGCCAGATGGATAGCTACTACAAGGCCGCTAATCGTGGCGAGCTCTCCACGCGGACGGACTTTACGCGCCTTGAGCGCGGCATGCGCCGGGTGGAGCGCTCCACCGACCGTCTGGCCGGCGGTATGATGGCCACGGGCCTGTTCCTCGGCGGCGTGCAGCTGCGCACCCGCGGCTTTGCCAAGGAGGCCGACCGCGCCTGGACCGCCGCCGTCGCCGCTGTGCTCTGGGCGATCTGGCCGCGCGGCGAGAAGTGAGCCCATCTAGACCGCGAACCGTTTGGACCACGAACCCTTTGGACCACGAAAGCCGCGAAAGGCCGCGAACCA
>Ga0209591_10006019_pt1 | contig 13504 bp, 15 predicted proteins | sample MAT01_FD_187207 | JGI IMG/M metagenome (GOLD analysis project Ga0209591, IMG submission 187207) | Freshwater microbial communities from Lake Fryxell liftoff mats and glacier meltwater in Antarctica - MAT-01 (SPAdes) (version 2) | ecosystem: Environmental > Aquatic > Freshwater > Ice > Liftoff...
TCCATCGCTTCATATAGACCATTGACCAAATCCAGATCGTGCGCAGAAGTCGTGACAAGCCCCAGCTTTGCCCGCATTGCGTCTAGCCAGAATCCCGTATATGCCTCAGCGAAAGCTTGTATCTCGATGGTGGCAAGCCGAATTGCCTCCTCCTGATTGTCGTCGATCAAAGGCAGCAGTGTTTCCGCCAAGCGCGCCAGGTTCCATTGCGCAATGGTGGGCTGATTACCAAAGGCATAACGTCCGTGCTGATCAATGGAACTAAAAACCGCTTTGCGATCATAATCGTCGATGAACGCGCAAGGGCCGTAGTCGATTGTCTCACCGGAAATCGCCATGTTGTCGGTGTTCATGACACCATGCACAAAGCCCACGGTCATCCATTTTGCCAACAGCGCGGCTTGGCGTTGGCAGACGGTACGCAGAAATTCCAGATAAGGGTTCTGGGCTTCAGCAAGCGCTGGGTAATGGCGTGCAATCGCATAATCCGCCAATTGCTGCACTTTCTCGGTCTCGCCGCGCGCCGCAAAGAATTGGAAGGTGCCGACCCGCAGATGGCTGGCGGCAACTCGTGCCAGCACCGCACCCGGCAGCGGCGATTCACGCCGAATGGTCTCGCCGGTGGTGACAGCCGCCAGGGCGCGGGTGGTGGGAATGCCCAGGGCATGCATGGCCTCGCCCAGCAGATATTCGCGCAGCACGGGGCCTAACACGGCCTTGCCATCACCGCCCCGCGAAAAGGGAGTGCGACCCGACCCTTTTAGATGAAGATCACGGCGTTGGCCGTGGCGATCAATCAACTCGCCGATAAGCAGGGCGCGTCCATCGCCCAGTTGCGGGGAAAAGCCACCAAATTGGTGGCCGGCATAGGCTTGGGCCAAAGGGGCTGCTCCGGCCGGGCTAAGGGAACCCGCTAGCATCGCCGCCCCTTCAGCACTCTGCAAGACTCTTGGATCGAGTTGCAACTCGTACGCCAGTGTCTCATTCACCCGGATGATGGTGGGTGACGGAACTTCTGCCCCTTGCCAGGGCACATAGAAGCCATCGAGCTCGCGCGCATAGCTATTATCAAAATTAATCTGAATCGCCAAAATCGTTTCTCCTGTAACCTGGCAAAGCCGGAACCAAATTTTAACGCAAAGACGCAAAAGTGCAAAGGTGCAAAGTTTTTCTTTGCGCCTTTGCGCCTTTGCGTTAAGTTTTGGTTATTTGTACCTAAATTAGACATCATACCTTTTTTTACGCTGTCGTTACGCAATTATTACGGCAATATTAAATGCCACAAGGTCGATCAAGCAACGTACCCAGTGTGCCCCAGAAACGGCACCAAAGCGATATCTATCGGATTATACCGCAAAAATATGTTCTCAAACAATCAGTGTAGAGCAAATTTGGACGGCGTAGGATCAATCACTGCGTGATACCCTTATCTGAGTTCACCTTTAGCGAGCGTGATAACGGGCAAAAAATGACAACTGCTGAAAGCGCATACCTGCCAATATCTGTTCTACCCGCGGCTGGCTTAACGTCCCGATGTACTCACCTAGCTGCGTTTTTTCTACCGTATCGACCTGCGAAACGACGATGACACTTTGCCTGGGTAGATTTGCTTCGCCTGCCTCCAGTAATACATTGCCAGGTTCAGTCGCCCGCTTTTTATTCGATGTCATGGCGCACACAACGACCGTACTAATGCGGCTGCCGTTAATCGCATCATCCTGAATGACCACATAGGGATGGGGATAGCCCGCTGCCGACCCGCCCGGCGCTTCTGACTGAAGCCAATATATGTCACCCTGCTTGATTTCCATTAACGTTTACCCCGTTTTCCGGTCACCAGTAAGGCCACCATCAGGATCAGGCCAACCGCAAAGAGCAGCAAGCCAATGCGCCAACTGCTGGGCGCAAACCAGAGTTGTACGATCGATTCGCCGCTTGGCACAGCCACCGCGCGCAAGCCACCGTTGACCTGAAGCACTGGTGCCGGCGCACCGTTGACAGTCGCCTGCCAGCCAGGATACCAAACTTCGCTCAACACAAGATAAGATGGCGCAACGGCCTGGACTTGCCCACTGATGGCGTGGTTGCTGTATGTAGTGATTGCTGCGGCTTGTTCTTCCGGCAGCGGCGTCAGCATGTTGAGGTCACCCTGCCCATCTGCCAGCCAGGCCCGAGCCAGGAAATCTCGGTTCTGATAAACAGCGAGTTCGCCTGGTGCGTCGAGTGCCAGTTCAAATTTCCCCTCCGGCAAAGGCGTGCCGTCACGGACGATTACATATTTTACGTTTAGCATGTCATATTGGCGCGTCTGGCGACCGCCGGTGTTTTCCCACAGCGTTTGCCAATGGCGCAACACGAGCGGGTTCGCAATCCCGCCTACATCTTGCAACCCGACCAGCGCGGCGGTGTCTGGTTGCCATAGCCCTTCAATATCCGTACGTGTGTCAATGCGAAAGAGCCCTGGATCACGCTGTAGAAATTCTACAATTTCGGGATGCTGATAGCCGACCGTTGGGTCAGACGGGCTGATGTCGGTATAGGCGCTGGTGGCCGACAGATCAAAAAAGAGCAGGCCGAGCATGAGCGCGCAAAAGATGCCAGCACTGATCCAGGCCGCCCGCCGCGCCTGGATCAGCGCCCAGGTTGCCAGCCAAAAGCCGGTCGCCAGGGTGATGGCCAACGCGGCGACAGAGGCGCGCAGAAAGCTGGTTTCATCTTGTTGGGTCAAGAGCAAGGCGGTGTAGAGCAAGGGTGTGGCAATGCCGGCGAGGATGAAAGCCACAATTTTGAGTACATTATGGAGAGTGGCGTACGATGTGCTGCGGGCTAAAGGTGGCGTGGCCACGTTTTGAGCGAGGCTGTCCAGACCGCTCGCCGCCAAGACAGCGACGCCGAGCGTCCAGAGGATCAAGGCTCGCGCCGGCGCGCGCAATTGGTCGAAGCCAGGCAACAGCAGCGTCAGCCAGCCGTGAAAGATGGCGTAGATACCCAACGCTGTGATCAAGCCAATCAACGCCAGCGCGAGCCAAGGCCACAAGTGGCGGCGCCGGCGCGCATCGACCAACACGAGGCCAGCCAGAGCCAGAATCATGGTTGCTACCCCGGCGTACGGAGTTTCGACGCGTTGCCAGAGCCCCCAATGCAGGGCAGGGCCATGACCAAAAAAGCCCGGCGTGAGCAGACCAATCGCTTGGGTAGGGGCTAGCGAAAAGCCGACCGTGTCTTGATAGGTAAACTCGCTCCGCTCCGTGTATTGGGTTAGCTCTAGCGCAGGCAGCAGGATGGGCGCGCTGAGTAGGCCGGTTAAAATCAAGATGAGGGCAGGGGATTGGAGACGTTCGTGAGCCTCAGTCGAACGATTGGAGAATAGAGATTTTACGGATGATCTGAGCGTGGCTGGCGGTCCAATCTCCGTTTGCCAGTCTCTAATCTCAGTCCCCCACCAAGTCAACGTATAAATCCCAACCGCCAACCCAATGTAGAGCGTGCTCTGCGCATGACCGGCATAGTTGGCCACGGTAAAGAGCAGAGCTGCGAGCGCGGTCCAACGCAGGCTACGCCGTGCCAATCCAACGTGATAAGCGGCCAGCACCCAGGGCAACCAACTGAGCACTGCGATCAGATTGAGATTGCCCAAGTGGGTCAGCAACGGGTCACTCAATTGAAAAGCCAGTGCCCCTAACAGCGCCGCCGGGCGCATCACCGGGCCCGGATCACCTAAAGGGAGCGTCCGCAACAACACGTAAACACCCAATCCCGCCCAATAAATATGTGCAATCGCCAGCCACTGCATCGCCCGATAGTCAAAATCTGGCTGGATCAGAAAGAGCAATAGATTGGGCGGATAAAGGAAACCGGCTTGAATATCGCTGATAAAAGGTGCGCCGCCATAGAGGTGGGGATTCCAAAGCGGCAACACGCCCTGCTGAAGTTGGCTGGCGGCAAAGCGATAGGTGGGAAAGAGAAAGCTGACCAGATCGCCCCCGTCGGCGGGCTGGTAGACATCGCCGCTCAGGGTACGCCAAAAGAAGCCACAGGTGAGCAAAAAGAGCACGCCACCGGCCAAGATGTCTAAGTATCTTCCTGGCGGCTGCACTTCTGCGAATCGCTGTTGTTCACGCTGGCGCAGCCAACCGATCAGACCTAGCCAAACCAGGCCGATGAATAGCCATAACAAAGAATTCATAGGGTTTTGCGCATGAAGTTGCCATACTGATTTCGCCGCGCTAACGATCAGCGGTAAAATAGGGTAAATGTTAAGCCCTTTTGTGGTAAACAGGTAGACAGGGATACAGGTAGACAGGGGCGTGCAACCTATTTACCTGTATCCCTGTCTACCTGTATCCCTTCATTACTCCGTACAGTATACAGGCAAGCCCAGCAAGTGACAAGGTATTGCCTACCCATTCTTGCCGAAGGGATGATCGATTGTCGCACCCAACACCCGAACGCGAATTTACCGAACAACAACTGCGCTATTACACCGGTGAGCGCGGCTATCGCATGTACATCGCCTACGCCGGCATTGTCTATGATGTAACCGATTGCCCCAAGTGGCGGCGCGGTCTGCATGAAAATCAGCATTGGCCCGGCCAGGATTTGACTGCCGAAATGGCCGATGCGCCGCACACTGCCACGGTTTTTGATCACCCTTGTGCCAAACGCGTGGGGCGCCTGGTGGAGAAAAAAGCATGATCATTGGTATCCATTTGGCAACCGGGTTGAAATGCTTGAGCAATTGCCTTAAATTCTTATTTTGTGATAAGATTAGACGATTATTGAAACTCAGATCGCGATTGTCTTAACATTTTAGGGAGAGAAATCCATGAAAAGACTATTTAAATTTCTATTTTTTGTCGCTCTGATCGGCGCGGTTGCCTATGTTGTTCGCATGCTAACCGCCCCACCAGAAAGCGACTTTGCAAGCAGTGGCAGCGGTGTTTTGCCCAAAGAGCCGCTCAAATCATTGGACGACGCCCCGCTGGGTGGGCAGATCAGCCCGGAGCTGCTGAAAATCCTCGTCTGCCCAGAAGATAAAGGGCCGCTCGAACTGGTCGACAATGGCAAGTTTTTGCTCAACCCACGCAATGGTTACAAATATCCCATTCGCAATGGTATCCCTGTGATGCTGATCGAAGAAGGCAAGAAACATCGCGATCCGGGCTTTAGCAGCAATGGCAGTGGCGCCGCCCAGAAAAGTGCACAGAAGGCGTAGGCGGTAAATAGTAATTAGTGGTAAATAAAGATGTAGAGAGAACAGACCAGTTAGGCGTCTCTGTTCTCTCTATTTTTGTAATACCATTAATCCGCTAGATCACGGATTAACGCCATTTGTTCTTCGCGGCCAATTCGTGTAGACTATAGCTAAAGATTTAACTCGCACCTGTGCACCCCATTTCTTCATCTATTTCGTGTCGGCTTACCCAAGGTAAAGGGAGCTAGGGGACGGTTCCGCTCTAGCCCTCCGATGCAGAGCGGAATTAGGCGTGGTAGTAAGTGTACAGTCGAGTTTTCGCCCAAATTCTGTCATCCCAACCCAATCGGTATAGCAACAAAGTGTAAAGAAATAAAAAAAGCCTATGCGAATGCCCAAAAATCAACAAAAAAAAGAGCGTGGAAACAGGCCTGGCGTTATCGGTCAGCCGACTTCGCACCGTCAATTTCTTCACGGCATTAATATGATTGCCGATCTACTTGCCCCCACATTAGGACCCAATGGTGGCCCTGTTGCTAGCGGACCAGACGCTGGCAAACGGGTGGAAATCCTCGACGACGCCGCGACCATTGTGCGCCGTATTATCAGCTTGGGTCGCCCTCAGCGCGATATCGGTGCGATGATTATGCGTAACCTGATCTGGCGTGTAGGCCAGCGGGCGGGGGATGGTGGCGCCACTGCTGCCGTGCTGGCACGGGCTATCTACCAAGAAGGTCTGCGGCTTAACAATGCCGGCTTCAACCAGATGCGTCTGATTCGTGGCATCGACGAAGGTGTGCGCATTGCCACCGAAGTCTTGCAAACCCAGGCACGCCCGGTGGTTGGTGAAAATGAACTAGCCGCCGTCGCCCGCACCATCACCAAAGATAAAGCGCTCTCGGCCGTGTTGGGCGAGATGAGCTATCTGCTCGGGCCAGATGCACATGTGATCATCGAAAAGTATGTCGCGCCCTATCTGCACCGGCGCTATATTGCCGGTGCCCACTTTGGGGCCGAGATCTCCAGCATGTACTTCTACACTCAGCCGGATCTCAAGAAAGCGGTGCTGACAGCGCCGGCGTTGGCGCTGCTCGAAGAACGCTTAACAACGGCAGAACAAGTGATCCCGTTGATGGAAGCTGCCGTACGCGCCGGTGCCAAAGCGTTGACAATTGTTGCGCAAGAAGTTAGTGGCGGCGCCCTAGGTGCATTGGTTACCAATAATCAAGCGCCCGAAGATAAGAAGAAGCTCTCGATCGTGGCGGTCAAACTGAAAGCGGTCGGTCAAGAGGCCAAATGGGCGATGACCGATCTGGCTTTGCTCTCTGGCGCCACCATTCTGGGTCCCAATACGCCGCGCAAAGCCGCCCATGCGCGCACGGAAGATTTAGGTAGCACCCAACGGGTTGAATTCCTCAATAATGGTCTGGTTGTTATGGCCCACGATGCCAACCGAGCGGCAATCCAGCAAGAGGTGACCAGTCTGCGGATGCGCGTCGATTCGCTGACCCTGGATGACGAGGATCGGCCCAAGCTGATCAAGCGGCTCGGCACCCTCACCGGCGGTGTAGGCGAATTGAAGATCGGGGCGCATACCAAAGGCGAACGTGAAATGCGCCAGGCGCAGGCCGAACGTGCACTGAAGGTGCTCTCTTCCGCCCAGCGCGGTGGCGTTGTGGCTGGTGGCGGCGCGGCGCTCTTTCACTGTATCCCGGCGCTTTGCCAGGCCGCCGACCAAATGAACGGCCAGGAAGAGATTGCGCATGGCATCCGGTTGCTAGCGCGGGCATTGGCCGCGCCTCTGCGCCAAATTATCCGCAACGCCGGGGTAGATGCCAGCGAGTTGATGATGCAACGCGTGCGCGATGCTGGCCCGCAAGCTACGTTCGATGTCTTCAGCGGCAGTGTGGTCGATGCATACACCGCCGGCGTCTTGGATGTAACTGATATCGTCACCAAAGTGCTGCAAATCGCGGCCAGCGGGGCCACGATGGCGCTCTCAACCGACACCATCGTCTATCACCGCAAGCCACAAGAGAGCATGACCCCGTAGTAACAACTAATTGTTAACGGTGAATAATTAATAGTTAATTATTAATTGTAAATGTTCGTCTATAATGCAATTGACAATTAATATTACAGCGCAAGGTTCCCTGTATTTGAAGAGGCAAGGACGAGTAAACCACTGCTGTAATCAACACCAACCTTGCGCTGTAATATTAATTATTAACTATTAATTATTCATAATTCATTATTAAGAATCCTATGCCAATCATACTATCACTCGCTAAAACAGAAAAAGAAATATGGGCCGCCGGTCCGGAAGGTCTCTTCCGGATGAATGGTCATGGCCTGGAAGCGGTGCCACAACCGCAACAAGAATTAGCCTGCTGCGCGACGGATGGTGCGCGCATCTTGGTGGGTGGTCTGCCGCATGGCGCCGCCTTTAGTCTGGATGCTGGCGGCAACTGGCAGGCCGCGTGGATGGACAATGTGGATGCCAGCGTGCTCTGCTTGATCGCTGACCCGCGCATCACAGAGACGGGTACGCTGTTGGCTGGCACGGCTGGCGGCGGCATCCTCCGTTCGCACAACCGCGGCCACAGTTGGGATGTTTGTAATTTTGGCTTGCGCGATTACACCGTGTTGGCGCTGGCGTGGGCGCCGTCTGCACCCGAAGACGCCTGGCCACGCTGGGATGTCGTCTTTGCCGGCACCGAAGAAGGTGTCTACCGCTCGCCGAATGGTGGCCGCGGCTGGCGCCGCAGCGAAGGCATCGAAGGTGTGGTGCAGACACTGGCCGTTGGGCCAGATTTTCACACCACCGGCATTGTGCTAGCCGGCACCGAGACGCTGGGCTTATGGCGCTCGACCGACGGCGGGCGCACGTTTGCCCCTGTCACCGAGGGGCCACAGCGCGTCGATGCGCTGACGTCCACGCCGGATGGCTGGTTGCTCAGTGACGAAACGGGACTCTGGCGTTCAATAGATGGGCAAACATGGACAGCCGTGCCCGATAGCAAGCCGGCGCTGGTCTTGCTGCATACGGAGCAAGGTGTGTGGGCGGGCGGCGAGAACGGGGTCGAGTTAGTGACCCTCTAATCAGTTGATCGACCATTGACGATTCACAGACGCAACGAAAAGAAGCCGGACAAATTTGTCCGGCTTCTCGTATTTGACAGCCCCTCCTTGAGCGCCAGGCCGCCATAGGCACTGTTAACCGTTGTGCAACGGGAACGAAATCAGCTTTATAAATTGAAATAAATTGACGGTTGAAATTGAAGCGAAGTTCGTCTATACTGTCAGGCAATCCATGCTCCAATTTTTTGACAATTCACAGTGGTACCATGTAAAGCAGGAAAAATTAGATGACAAATTTTTGTATCTAATTCTACTATCTCCGCATTTTGGATGGCAAAAGCGCAGCCTAAGCGCATTTTTTGACCACCTAGACAGTACATTTGCGATCTATCACCATTTACCAGAAATTAGGCCCTACAAATGAAGCCTAATAGAGTTGTTCGGCCACAGCGTGCAGGATTATCATGAACAACCTTGGATATGATATCTAGTGATGAAAAGAATGCCATTCTCAAGCACATGAGGTATTATCACGGAGGGCCACCTGATCCCAAGCCTACATTCAATGATTTGATTCCCTATCTACCGCAGGTATTTGAGAAAATTGCGTCGAACCTGGAACGCTATATCAAAAACCTTGAAGATGGAAAAACGATCTGAATAAGACGGGGTTGCCACTCAACATGGGCGTGAAGCTGACAAGCTTTGCTTCGCTTAGGGATATCTTCGGCTTGTCAAGTATGTTTCCGCGTATCTTATCCCAGCAGGGTGCAGTTTACGCCTAGCGGTCGGCGGCTTCCTCGTCAAACACGTAACAACAGCAAGTTGCCAGGACAAACCCCTAATTGCACCTTGAAGCATCTTCAAAAGCTTGCTGAAAAGATAAAATGCAGATAAGATAAAACGCTTATACCGTGGCGAGGCGGCATAAGTGCCCAGAGTTGATTCAGCTTGGTTGTTGAAGCTCAGGCATTTCGTCTGGCTTAGAAGGCTTAAATTTACCTTTAGTATCAGGCGGCAACTTGGTAAGAGCAATTAAGCGATCAACATCTATACGTAGATCGATCACCATCGTTTGGAGTTTGACCAAATTCTGCAAGATGTGGCCGACAGCCATTTCTGGCTGCATATTTTCCAGTGTCCACAACTTCAATAACTCAGTTGGCGTTACGGTACTCATGCGTTCTCCTTTCTCGCCTCAAATCAAACGAACACATTGTTCACTTTGGACGAACATTAGTATATCAGATTGAAAATAGTTTGTCAAATTTGTTCGTCCAAAATGAACAAATAAATAATCCATACGGGGCGCTGGATGAAGCGATTGGGAGAAAAACTAAAAACGCTCCGACAACGACAAGGATTAACGGTACGTCAATTAGCAGTGGACTTGCATATCAAGTCCTATAGTCATATTGCCGACATGGAAGCGGGGCGCAATCTTCCTTCGGTGGAATTATTGGTCAAGCTAGCTGATTTTTTTCAAGTCACCACCGATCAGTTATTGCGAGATGAATTGGAAATATAACATCATTAAGAAACAAAAAAAGCCGAACATTACATACACTTGACGCCTGCTGCGATCACGCGCATTCCTTGTTGGCGGGTGCCCTCTGGGCGCGCTTTGTCGTTTCATGGTTGGCAGAGTGGATTCCCCGCGTTCGCAGGTACAAGTGATGCAGGCGTTCGGCAATTGACAATGCGACGGGCAGGGTAATGTCAAGCCAGTCAGAGGATAGGCTCCTTTCGTTTTGTGTGGCTTGCCGATGCCGCGAAATATTGCTCAGGCGAGCCACACAATCGGTACGCGCCCAGTGTTCAGGGAAAGTAAGAGTATGGTATAATCTATGAGAGGTAAGGGTGTCGAATAGACAAGTTCGATGAAGGATCGTCATGATGGCAACGGGACAAGAATTGCATGATCGGGCGACGCGGGAGCTACCGCTCACGGAAATAGAGCAGGTACAATTAGACGAGTGGTACGCACAACAAGATGAAGTGGAGAGCCGTCTACTCGGTGTAGAAAAGTCACCTCAAACGCTGGAAGTGCTGCAAACCCAAATCAAGGTTGCGCTTTCACAAGTGGCGCTGATGACCCAACGCATTCAGGATCTGATGAGCCAGAATGAGGAATTGCGCCGTGAGGTTGCCACGCTGAAACAGCAATTGACACAACGACTGACTGTGCATGCTGTATGAGCACGGTTGATGAAGCACGCTTGATTGTCCGCACGCGTGCGGACTTTGTTTGCGAATTTTGTAGAGTGACAGAAACCGATACCGGTGGCGAATTAACCGTCGACCACTTTCAACCCAAGACGAAAGGTGGCACCGATGATTTGGAGAACCTACTCTATTGTTGTGTCCGCTGCAATCAGTATAAGGCGGATTACTGGCCTAGCCAGCCCACAGCGTTGATGCTTTGGAATCCACGTCAGGAGCCGATGGCAATTCATCTCTTGACGCTGGCAGATGGGACACTCTACCCAATTACATCCGTCGGTACGTTTACGCTCCAGCGACTCCGGCTCAATCGTGTGCAGCTTGTTGCCTATCGTCTGCGGAAACAGCAACAGCAGGAAGAAACGCAATTATTGCTCCGCTACCATGAAATCCTTCGGATGATAGAGCAGTTACACAAACAACAGGTAAATTTGTTAGAGGAACACAAGTCATTGCTTGCTCAACAGCAAGAGATCCTACGATTGTTATTGCGTAGATAACACCATAGCTATTTGCAGTTGCTCGCCGCCGAACATGCGCTGGTGCGATTCGTTTGCTCGAAACTGCGCCCAGAGGGCACCTGAGTCAGAGGATGAGTAGCGAGGGGAAATCCGCTTAACTGTGTGTCGATGCAGGTGAAACTCCTCTCCTTCAGGTGAGGACGCCCAGGAGGCACCCAAAGCATTTCCCTCTTGCGTGCGCATGGCAATTTGTTTTTACCGTGCCGCCCCGAGACAACGCCATTCGCCCTCTGCGCTCAAACAGGGTTGTAACGGGCGAACGGGATTATGGATTGGGCTTAAGCGGCGGCTGTTCTAACTGACGCGCCCAAAGGGCACCCGGTTTTTCCAGGTCGGTGAGGCGTTGTGCGAGCGTGAGCAGGTTTTGCAAAACGTGACCGACGGCTTGTTCAGCGGTCAGATCACCTTGTGTCCACCGGTGTAACAGATCTGGTAGGCTGTAGGTTGACATCGTTGTATCCTTTCTTGTTGCAGCGAATCTGTGTTACCCAAATCCAGAGAGTAACAAAAAACGGCCACCTCCCAACCATAGGGTTGTCAGGCAGCCGTTGATTTGATCGCAGCGCACAAGGCGGATACAATAAATCCTAGCCACCCAGACTGTTGTCGCAGTTTGGAGGGTCAGCCGCCTTGAAAGTGCTTGCTACACTTAGAGGCGGCGTTTTTTGCTAGCAGGCAGTATACACGCACTGCCATTCCCTGTGCAAATCGCAAAAATCGGTGCTGGCACTTTGCTACTCTATGTGCTAGGCTTCTGCTTCTGCCAATCATGTGTGGGGCACATCACAAACGGCCGAACATCGGGGCAAGCCCCAGCGTGGCTTATCAGTTGATACATTTGACGACATCACGACCGGCGCTCTGACAGCGCCGGTCATTTTTGTTTAGGATATGATCGTTTACGGTCATGAAACAGCATTCTGCCAATCTGGGGGATGCTTACCCAATATATGTAACATCTGACGCAGGTTCATGACGCCTTCTCGGTTGAGTTCCAGGCGAGCAATTGTAGCCCGACCCGTTGGCGTTAAACCTAATAGCAGGATGAAATCGATATTCCAGGCAAAATGCTCAAGCCAACGATGGTGCCGTGGGTGATAGAGGGCCACGCTTTCGCCTGTGACCGGATCAGTAGCAGTTGTGCTGGTGAATTTGCGGCTATTGCAACCAAAACAAGCATAAGCGAGGTTGCTATCAGCATTCGTACCACCTGTTGCACGCGGTATGATATGGTCTACAGCGAAAGGGTCAGCTGCATAACGAACCTGACTTACGCAATATTCACAACAATATCCGGCGCGCGCAGCAACGAATTGTTTTTGTTCAGGTGTTAGCCGTGGTTCAGGCATAAGCAGGGGGACGAATGCCTAATTGCTCAATCAGGTTATCAAGCGTGGTAGCGCGGATTTGCGCTAGCTTGATCAAGGCCGCTATCCGCCGTACATTCGCTTGTTCGATTTGCTCGGTGAGGGCAATTAACGCTGGCTGCTCGTCTGATTGTAAGGTTTCGTCTGCCAGCTTGCGCGCTAACTCATGGTAGCGCTGCCAAGTTGTTGCCGGCAAGCCAAGGTTGATCTGTTGGAGTAAGGCTGCTTCTGATGCGGGTAAGGCCGATTGCCTTGTAGAGAGGTGCCATTGCAATAACTGCACAATATAGGCGTCGGTAGCAACGCCTTCACGCTGGGCGACTTGTTGCACCTGTCGCGCCAATGGATCAGGCAGTGTAAGCGTAATACTCATGGTGACCTCACTTGCAACCGAACATCCCACTTTAGAAGGAATATTCTAGCATGGAACATTTGTTGCAAGCAAACTTCAAAATTGGGGATTGGCAAAAGGGAGCTACTGTCACTATAGTGGAGGTTTGACAATCGTTGTCAGATATGAGCAACTGGATACGGATATTTGGGTTTTCCATGCCTTCCAGAAGAAATCAAAGACAGGGATCAAAACCCCGCAAGAAGAAATTGACCTGGTTAGCGCACGTTTGGAACGATTGAAGGATCTGCTAGCATGAGCAATGAAGAGATTGAACTGGTCTGTGGCAGCGGCAATGTCTTCCGTGACTTTGGCACTGCCAATGCGGATGCAGAGCAATTACGTAGTATTCTGGCCGCGCAGATCATCAAAGTGCTGGATGAAAGAGAATTGACCGTGCGCGCAGCCGAAGGGCTGACGGGTATCGCCGCAACTGACTTTTCCCGCATCAGACGGGCAAATCTAGGGCGTTTCACTATCGATATTCTGAATCGACTCAACCGCCATGTAGAAGTTACCGTAGTCGTGCGGCCATTCTCAAGTGTACAACAGCATTCGCCTGTTGTTCCAACTACATAAATTAGCTGGTGCTTTATTTGAAGACATCACGACCGGCGCTGTCAGAGCGCCGGTCGTTTTTCTTTTGATGCGACAAATTGTCATCTGCCCATTAAGCTGTGCGCTTGGTTTAATTATATGGATAGTTCTGCCTCAAGCGTGGCTGGTG
>Ga0209591_10006022_pt1 | contig 13500 bp, 6 predicted proteins | sample MAT01_FD_187207 | JGI IMG/M metagenome (GOLD analysis project Ga0209591, IMG submission 187207) | Freshwater microbial communities from Lake Fryxell liftoff mats and glacier meltwater in Antarctica - MAT-01 (SPAdes) (version 2) | ecosystem: Environmental > Aquatic > Freshwater > Ice > Liftoff...
GAACAGGAAGTTCGGTAATACGGGTTTGTAATCGCCCGAAATTCGCACCGCGATGCGGTCGCCGAACTGGGCTTGGTTCCAACTCGGGGAACCCGATTTCGTTACCACCGATGGCGGCGTTGCGTTTAAGCTTGTCATGTCGCAGGGGAACACGGATACAGTGTATGTCGTCAGCATTTGCTGCACGGCGGACGATTTCGAATCGGTATATTTCTTGACCGAGGGGAACGTGGTCGCCCCGTCAAAGTAATCGACGGTGTCGAAGTTCGTCGGTTTGTTCACGTTCACGACGGCATAACGCGCACCATCGCGTGCCGCGTTCGTCACCACGTGCAACATTAATAGAAAGCGGCAATATTCGAGGATGCCGAACAGGAAAAGCAAGAACACGCTGATAACGACCGCGACTTCGACGGTCGTCGTTCCTCGGCGTCGGCGAATCGGTGAACGTGCGATCATGACAGATTCTCGAAAAGTATGGCTGCGCAAGGCGTGTCAAAAACTACCACGTCGGCAAATCGGGGCTGATGGTAAACGGATCGTCGTTGAGCATCTGCCAGTCGACCTGATAGTACACAGACGTCGGGTTCACAATGCCGAGGCTCACCCAGCGCACCTTCGCGAATGGAATCGTGACCGTTACGCGAAAGCGGTCGTTCTTCTGCGCCTGATGCGGCTCCGCAGCGGATCCCGTCATGAATCCGAAAGTCGTATTCACGTCGGCTTTCACAAGGGTGGGCAAACCACCCGTTGCCAGCGACTGGAAAACCGTGTCCTTGACGTTCGGCGTGCCTGAAGAAATCGAGATCAAAGTGAGGGTACCGTCGCTGTTGATCGTACGACCCTGGGCCGCGACGCGGGCACCTTCCCGGGCTGCCGTCGCTACGACTTGCTGCGCGTAAACGAGTCGCCCGATCTCCCAGACGCCGATCATTAACGGAACGACCAGGAACGCGAGGGCGACGGCCGCCTCCACGGTGGCAACTCCCGCCCGACGCAAAGACTTCTGTTGGTGTGTGAACATCATGGCTATACGGCCCTGCGAACGCATAAACTCCGATTTGGGAAGCGAACGTTCCCGTGTCGAAACTTAGAACACGTAAACGTGCGGTGCGCACGGCTCGCGTAAAAAATCCGGGCAGGCACGGCTGTGGTGATTGTCGCAATTATCCTGTCGAGCGATACCGGTTTCAACCTGGGACGGAATTCAGATTGTGTCAGTCGTAGCAGTGCCGCACAGCAGATCGTGTCCTAGTCTTGAGGGCCACCCGCCCACTGCGGGCCTGCTGTTCCGTATGCCGTGTGATCTGGAATGACGAAACCGGAAACCCTGAACGCGATTCTGTCGCTCGTTCGCCGTAGCAAGCTGGTTCCTGAAGACCAGTTGCGCGCGTTCCTTGCAGCATCGCGCGATAAGCGGCTGGTGGACCTGACGCCGGATACCTTGCTCAACGAGATGGTCGAAGCGCAGCTGCTGACGTCGTATCAGGCGGAGCAGTTGCGAAACGGGCGTTGTCAGGGTTTTCGCCTCGGGAACTATCGCATTCTGAATCGCATTGGCAGTGGTGGCATGGGTCAGGTCTTCCTTGCCGAAAAAGACACCACGGGGATGCGCGTCGCCATCAAGGTGCTCCGCCAACAGGCTTACAAGGCCCCGATGGCGTTCGAGCGATTCGCCCGCGAAGCAATGATCTCCGCGCGACTCGCGCACCCGAACATCGCTCGCGTTTTCGATTTTCACGCGGGCAGCAAGCCGCCGTACATCGTCATGGAGTACATCGACGGTGTCACCCTGCAAGCCGCTATCGCCAAAACGGGGCCGGTCGCCTGGGGCGAAGCCGCATATATCGGGCAACAGGTCTCGCTCGGTTTGCAACACGCCCACGAAGCGGGCCTCGTCCATCGCGACATCAAACCCGCAAACCTGCTCGTCGACCGGCACGGCAGCGTAAAGATTCTCGACCTCGGCATCGTTCGCGTCGAAGGCGACGAATCGATCACGCAGTTGGTCGACGAGCAACTCATCCTCGGGACGATCGAGTATCTGTCCCCCGAACAAGCCGTCGATAGCCACCACGTGGACATTCGCGCCGACCTGTACAGCCTCGGGGCGACGCTGTACTTCCTGCTCGCCGGTCAACCTCCGTTTGCCGGCGGGTCCGCACGGGCCAAACTCCTGCAGTTGCATTCGGTCGCACCCGAACCGATTCGAACGCACTGCCCGGAAATTCCCGATGGCCTCGCCGCGATCATCCATCGTCTGTTGGCGAAAGCCCCCGACGACCGTTACCCGACTCCGAGGGCCACCGCCGCCGCGCTCGCGCCTTGGATGGAACTCACCGATGGGTTCCCCGCACGGTTGTTCCACGCCAATAAGACGGCATCGCACGACTGTCTCACGCCGACCGAAACGCATCGCGAGGTTACGGCGAACCTCACGCCGCTCCCGATCGTTCTGAGCGACACGTCGCCGGGTTCCGTCATATTCGCCGAACTCACGCCGGCGACGCAGGTCGTCGATCAATCGACAATGTGTGAGCAAATTCGCGAGGCTTCGGAAGTCGCGCCGGCACTCCAGCACATTGCGGATCCCTTTGCCGCGTGTCCGCCGATGACCCCGCGCCGAAAGCGCAACGTGTGGCTTGCGATGTGGTGCGTGCTCGGATTGCTGGTGTTTGCGGGCAGCTTCCAAGTTTACCGAATGATGCGCGCGACATCGACGATCGTGCCCTCGGCGCGTAACTAGCCCAACTCAGATTTTCGACCGCTGCGAATTGTTCGCGGTGGCGATGCTCCTTCCGCCTACTCGGTCATCGACGAAAATGCCGTCCCCGACCACGACCGATCAACTTCTGGCGAACATTCAACGGAGCGGCCTGATCGCGCCGGAGGAGCTTGCGACCGCGCTCGCTGACACGCCGGACGATGGCCCGCTCGCGGTGCTGGAACGCCTTCAGACGGTCGGGATGCTCACGAAATTTCAGGCGAGCCGCATTCGCGCGGGTAAGTACAAAGGCTTTATTCTCGGCGATTACGTCATTCTCGATCAACTCGGCGGCGGCGGCACCGGCCAGGTTTACCTCGCCGAACATGCCGTCATGCATCGCCTCGTTGCGCTCAAAGTGCTCTCGATTGACGCGTCCGTCGATCCCGTGGCCCGCGAACGATTCTTCCGCGAAGCCCGTGCCACGGCGGTACTCGACCACCCGAACATCATTCGCGTGTTCGACCTGCGCCGCGAATCGACCGTCTTCTATTTGGTGATGGAGTTCATCTCCGGTATCAGCCTGCAACACCTCGTTTCGCGGCACGGTGCCCAACCGTGGAAGTGGGCCGCCGAGTACGTTCGACAGGTCGCGCTCGGCCTGATTCACGCACACGAACACGGCTACATCCACCGCGATATCAAACCGGCGAACTTGTTATTAGCCCGCGATGGCACCGTGAAAATCCTCGATCTCGGCCTCGTTCGCGAAGTGGAAGGCGAATCGAAATTGACGCAGCAAGTCGACCGCACGATCTTGGGTACGGCCGATTATCTCGCGCCGGAACAAGCCGTCGATAGCTCGAAGGTCGACGTGCGTGCGGACATCTACAGCCTCGGTGCGACGTTCTATTATCTGTTGGCCGGGCACACGATGTTCCGCGACGGACGGACGGCGCAAAAGCTGATGTGGCAGCAAATGACTGCGCCGACGCCGATCCGCGATCTGAAACCCGACGTGCCCGCCGGCCTCGCCGTCGTCCTTCATGCCATGCTCGAAAAGAAGCCTGCCGACCGTCCGCAAACGCCCGCCGATGTGGCAGCACTCCTCGAACCGTGGACGCGGGAGCCGATCGATCTGCCGAACGCAAAGTGGATGCCGACTTTACCGAACCGCCGCGGCCTGACGGGTTCGTCCACGCATGTTCCCGTGTCGACCGACTCGCAACTGCGCGCGAAAAGCACTTTTAATCCCAGCTTGCCCGGTCGTTCCCCGACGAAACTGCCGAAGTTTCCGACGCCGGTTCTGGAACTGCCATCGGTACCCGAAGTGTCTGCCGATTACGACGTGCCAACGTTGGAAGATCGCAGCGCCCAGACACCGCGCACGCTCGGTGCGAAGCCGGAATCCAAGCTGCCGCACCTCCCCGTCATCACCCGCGCGTCGATCGCCCCCGTACCGCGCTCGCCGATCCACAAAGGCTGGAAAGTGATCGTCCTCGCCGTCGCCATCGCCGCCGTTCTCGGAGCCGCCGCCGCTGCCATCGCGCTGCATTTCATTCGGTAATCGCGGTTGTGCTTTCGCGTACAATGCCCGGATGCCACGCAGCGATTTCACTACGACGCACTGGAGCATCATCCTCCGCGCGGGTAAAGCCGACGGTTCTGGAGCGCGCGATGCACTGGCGTTTCTGTGCCAACGGTATTGGTACTCACTTTACGTCTTCTTGCGGAAAAAAGGCGTCGATCCCGAACGTGCCGAAGAGCTTCTTCGCGAGGCTCATCGGGAAGCACGCCCTCAGAGGATCGACTGATGACGAGGCAACGTGTGGCGGGTTCGGACTGAACTCGATTTCACAACGCGATGAGCGTGCGTTTCACTTCGGGTTTGCGGAGTTTCCAGATTTGACCGTCCATAATGAAGTGGTGCAGATTGATGAACGCGATGGTCAATGCCGTCGCTTCGGTGAAGCCGGTCAGGCCGGAGTTGACCATGAGCATCGGCGTCAGTTCGTACATCAGGAACCCGAGGACGATCAGCAAGCCGTAGTAGCGGAGGAACACGCGACCGGTGGCTTCGCTCGGCTGTTCGTGGGAGTGCGACACACTCGCTTTCTGGCCCTGCAAGTGGAAGTACGTTGTAATCATCAGGTACTGCAAACAGTGGAAGAACGGCACGAAGTTCACGAACTCTGGCGTGTTCGCGCCGAGCACGAACCAGACGCACTGCGCCGCAACGACTACGTGCGACACGCCAGGAAGTGCCTTGCCGTTTCGCCGATATAACCGCACGTTCAGCACGGCATACGCCACGATTCCTAGCCCAAACGCGATTTTCGAGGCCAGTGCCGCCCATTCGGGCAAGCCCAACGGGTGGATCGCCATCGTTTCCCCGAACATCATCGGTGCCGCCGCGACATTCTCGATCGAGCACAAAATCCACAGCCACGACGTCTAAATCGGGGCCATGAGCAACCACTTGTCGGTGCGATTCAGCCCGAGTTTGGCCTTCCCGGCGAAAATGAGCGCGATGCCGTACGTCTGCCCGGAGTAGTGATACCCGCTAATTAACAAGTACAATTTGAAGTATAGCGGTACGCCATCACCACCCACGGCGAGCGCAATTCCTGCCAGCACGGTCAGCAGCAGCGGCGCGACGAGGCAACTCCACCAGTATTCGCGAATGCTACGGATACTGCGGTATGCACGGGCGTAAGTGGCGGCGTAATGTGGATAGTTGACGGCATACGACGCGATGCCGAGCAGCGCGATCAGTGGGGCGGCAATTCGCCCGTCGGATACCGAAAGTGGCGAGAATGCGCCGAGCAACCAGAACGCGGGCAGCGCCAGCAAGCTGAGTCCGCCGAGCGTCAGGACATCGTAGCCGATGCCGTACAAGCCAGTTTTCGCAGGCAAACGCGGCGGTGGCGTGACATCGACGGAGCGATACGTGAGTTCCGAAGCAGTGGCTGTCGTCATGTTCCGTCTCTGGATGGTGCCAATCCCGACGGAAGTGTAGTTCACAAAGTGATCGTTCGCAGAACGGAAACAGAACAAGTCAATCGGCGTCGACGGCGGCCCACTCGGTGATGTCGGTGCGGATGTGAGGGGTACATTGCGTGGTTTCCCAGGCGGTGCGGTAGGCGGCGGCCCACGCGTGGCCGAACTGCGGTAGCGTGTTCAGCGGGACGTACGGATATTCGCGGTAGATCGCGACTTCATCGGCAGTGTCCGCGAAGGCAGTTCGGTCGTCGATGGGGAACGCTTCGTCGGCACATTGGCGGAACGATTCGCCGGCTTCGCCCGGTGGGGTGCCCAGCACGGTGAGGCTCGTTTTGGCCCACGGACCGTTGCCGACGACGCCGGGTGCCGCATCGCGATAGGCATCGACAAATGCGCGGACGACATTCGCGTGCGTTCCGAACTTGGCGGCAAACATCGCCGTCAGATCGGTTTCGCCGAGGCGGGCGTTGAGGAACATGCGGCACTGTTCGCGAAGGACGCGCATGATTTCGGCTGGGCCGTCGCCCGAATTCAGGCAGGCTTGGTAGAGGCCGCCGAACGCGCGTTCGATACCGGTCTGAATCCAGAGTTCGGCTTCGTGCAAATCGTCGTCGTTGAGAATTTTCAAAAACTGCTGCGAGGCGTCTTCGACAGTTGCGCACCCGACGGGTGTGACTTGCCGCTGCCCGATCGGGGGCATCGGTTGTTCGATGTCGGACACGAAGGTCAATTGCAGCGACTGGATACGCTGGCGGCACGCAGCGATCTCTGCACCGAGTTCTCCGAACACCGTTCGCAAGTGGTCGAACATGCGATGGATTCGCCGGTCGAGGATCGCCCGGTAGTGGGCCATCGGGTACGTGCGGAGAGCATCGCCGAGTTCGGCCGCACTCGCTTTCTTCGACCCTCGTTGCGGGTGAACGTACGCCATCAGCAGATCGTATCCCGATTGCGCCGCCCGTTCGGATTCGTAGATACTCTGTTCGCTGCGCGTCTTCTGATCGACGAAGTAGGCGTTGATCTGCTGGATCGCTTCTTCCGCGCCCGCAAGCCGGAACTTCGGATCGTCGACGAGTGCGTGAACGGCATCGTGAAGCATCGGTACGACGTGAGCAACGACTTCGCTCGCCCGGTTGCGGATCGCGTCTTCGATATTCGGCGGGATGCGGTTCGTACCCGGCGTCCCGATCAGTCGATTGACTTCGTCGACGGCATGAAGGATCCGGTTCGCATCCGGCGTGCGGGCCAACCAGCCTTTGGGCTGCAGCGATTCGGTAATCCGGGCCAACATGGCATCGATCGGCTCGGTTGTCGAATCGCTCACGGCGGCATGGAGGTCGGCCAACAGGGCATCGCCCGTTAGCATTCCATTCGCCATTGTCTCTTGCACCCATACCGGAATGCGTTCGCGGGACCGGCTGAAATCGTGGGAAATCCAGTGATCGACGACGACACCGCAAAGAACGCGGGCCGTGCGATCGACGATCTCCCACCGCGGCCAGTCGTAGCGGGAAAGGCCGATCGCCCGCACGGCCACGCCTGCGGTAACGACCGCAGGCACGGGCCTCGACGCATCGGACACACGCCCGAACGGGCTGAGCATTTTCAATCGCAGCCAACCGGCGACGGTGTCGAACGCATCGAGGTTTGCCACCGCTTCGGGGCGATTCTGGTTCAGCACCGTTCGCGATCCGGGCTTCAATTTACTGCCGCTATCGCGGGCCAACCGCGTTTGGTAGCTCGTACCCGTCGGCGTGCCACGGCGGGTATTCAACGGCGTACTCGGCGTGTGTGAACCGGCCGGTGTGCTCGTCGAAACCGAAGGCGGCGGTGCGGGCAGCATCACGATGTCGGTGAACGGCGGTTCGGCCTCGTATACGCTAGCCCCGTCGTCGTAGACCGCTTGAAACGTTGCCCCCATCCGCGAGTAGTGGTTCAACTCGGTCAGCGAAGCGTACGTATTTGCACGGCTCAGCGGATCGAGCGAGTCCGTGTTGTCGTCGGGCGGCACGAGGAATACGCCGGTGATTTGGGGCGTCGCGTAGCCGAGGAACTTGAGCCTCGCCCTGACGGCATAGGCCAAATCGAGGAACATACCGCCACCCGTGCCGCCGGCTAAACTGGCGACCAGGAAAACGTGCGGGCGGTTCGTGTGCAGTTCGAGGCCGGTATTCGCGAGCGTCGCGGCCAGCGCGTCGTCGCTCGTTGCCAGTTCGAGTTCCTCGGTCATCCGCTGCAAGAGTGCGCGCTGGTGATCGCAAAACGCGAGTCGGCCCAGCGTGCGCAAGCCCATCGTCACCGGTGTGCGCGGCAGGCGGTGGAGCAGTTGCGAATCGAACCAGCCTTCGACGAGCGAGCGCCCGTTGGCACGAGCCTTCATGTAATAGGCAGGTCGATTCAGCTTGGCGGCAAACACTTCCTCGGGGCGTAACGCGGACAGTCTGCCGTTGCGTTCGGCGGTCGCGGCTTCCAGCGTATCTGGGTCGGTATCGATGAACAGCGTGCGGAGGCACGGGGTATTCTGGGCGGAGCCGTAGCGTTGTGCGGTTTCCTTCCGCACCCGTTGCAGCACTTCCAAGCCCGTTTGGCCCAAACCGATCACCAGCGTCGGGCGGATCGGCCCGTGGCCCGTTTGTTCGGGCGGGGCGATGCGTGCCGATTCCGCAACGGAGACGGCCCGCGGTATCGGCGTGTCGGTCCGCATAAAGTCCGACCTGGACATCGCCTTCGAGCCGGGCGTCGCCGCGAAAGCGTTCGAATCGCTCGTTCGTGCGAGATGCAACGACGAACCGCCCAGTAGCAATTCGGATAGCCGATCCGCGCTGGACGTGGTCACAAGCTCCGATTCGGCGATGATGATCGACGTGGCATTCGGCGGATTCCGAAGGGCTTTCACGAACTCGAAGCAGTTCGGGAAGCGTTCTTCGGACTTTTTGGCGAGTGCTTTCCGGAGTGCGATGCGGTCGCCGGGGGGCGAGGGCGCAAGGTTCGGCGGGGCCGTCAGATGCTGCATGAGCAACTGCTGCATACTCGAGCCATCGAACGGCCGTTGGCCCGTAAGCAATTCCTGGTAGACGCAGGCGAGGCTGTACTGATCGCAGTACCGGCTGGCGACGCCATCGAAGGTTTCCGGGGCCGCATACACGGGCGTGATGCCGCCGGTGACTTCGGCGAACATGCCTTCGAGGTCTTTGACCTGGCCGAAGTCGCCCACCTTGACGTGGTTGTACTGGAGGAAGATATTCTGCGGCTTGATGTCGAGGTGCAAGAGGCCGTGTTCGCCGTTCATCAGGTCGAGCACTTCCGCCGTCTCGGACATGTACGTAAGGAGTTCTTCGCGCGGAATGCCGAGTTGCCCCTTTAGGCGATACTCGCGGAAACGCTCCCAGAGGTTGCAATCGGCGAGTTCCATCACGATCAGGAGCCGACCTTCGATGATGTCGTAGCGATCCAGCGCGAGCAAGAACGGGTGGCGAACGGATTTGACGCGCTTCAGCGATTTCAGTTCCTGTTCGGCGTAGCGTACGAGGTCGTTATCCTTGCTGCGCAAGTCTCCGTGGATGATCTTGACGGCTTTGAAGATGCCGCCGGGCGCTTCGCACTTCCAGACTTCGCCGAAACCGCCACTACCGATTCGGCCGATGAGCCGATAGCCGGGCACCGGCTCGCAATCGGCATCGAATCGAACGGACATGATCTGCCTCGGAACAGTACAGGGGAGGACAACGGAAGGATACGAACTACGGGGTACCTACGCTCGGCCAGGCAATATCGGTTCGGGTATGCGGCGGGCTTTCGGCGGCGGCCGCGTACGCTTCGCGGGCATGTCCGGCGAGTTGCGGCACTTCGTTCAGCGGCAACAGCGGATACTCGCGGATGAACGCAATGTCGTCGGAGAGTACGGCGGGTATGAATCCGATGCCCGGCAACGTCGCTTCGACCAGATCGCGGAAGCGGTCGCCGTTCGGTCCGAGCGGGCAGGCGAGGATCGTCGCTTCCATCTGCGGCTTTCCCGATACACTCGTCAGGTCCGGTGCGGCTTCCTCGAACGCCTGAATCAGCATCTTATCGGTCCGTGCCCCGACGTCGCGGCTCCGGAAGAGCATGGCGACCGGGTCGGATCGTTCGAGCCGCATATCGAGGAAGGCGTGCGATTGCGTCGTAACCAGTGCGGCAAACGACGGCGCGTATTCCGGCTTCACGCACACGTTCACAAGGCTGCGAAACCGCTTCGCAATTTCTTGCTGCAATCCGCTATCGAAGTCGAGAATCTCCTTCGACGACAGCGACGCGAGGAACAGGTCGGACGCGCCATCGACGCCTTCGACGCCCTGTGGAAGGATCATCCGGCCGGGGCCGGAGTGAAACGGAACCGGCTTCTCCGCAGGAACGAACGACTGCCCGATTTCCACGAGGCGGGAGCGACACATGCCGATTTCCCGCGTGTACTCCGGTACCGACGACAACAGCGAACGATAAATCGCCAGCGTGGCATCGAGGACCAGCAGTTTCAGCCGTTTGGTCGGGTACGACTGGAACAAGTCGAACAGTTCGCTGGTGACGGTCGCTCGCCGCGTGCCGATCATCCCGAGGCCGCCCGACAAGTTGCCGATCACGGGGAAGATTCGCGAGTAGGTGTCCCAGACTTCGCGGACGAGCCCATTTCGCACGCCCGTCAGGCCGTCGATCGTTCGCTTCAGCCGTTCGGTAATCTGCGAAAGCACTTCCTCGGTACCGGGCAAGCGGTACTGCGGTTGCTCGATGAACGAAACCGCCATCGCCGAAAGGTGCCCCTCGGCTTCGGTTGCGAGTGTCTTACCGCGTCGGTCGAGAACGGCTTTGAGCGTACCGACCTTGTCGCTCTCGTGTTCGGGCTTTCCGACCACGTTCAGGATCTGTTCGAGCACCGCAACGGCGGCCTCCGCATCGAACCGCGCCGCACCCGGCGTTCGCTGCCGAAGTGGATCGACGAACGCCTGAAACACGCGATCCGGTTCTTCGCGCAGTGCGTCCTTGATCGCTTTCTCGAATTGGCCGACGACGACTTCGAGTTCGAGGTTCCGCTTCTGCCACTGGTCGTCGAGCCACGCCTGAATCGGTTCGCGCAGGTGCGCGGCATCTTTCGCCGTCCAGCGCTGAATCAGCCTTTGAGCGAAGCTCCGTGTCGAAGTCGCCAGCAGTTCGTTTCGCGGCCAGTTGATCCGGTACACGCCCGTCGATTGCACGACGGAGATTCCTTCGCGGTTTAGGTCGAACGCTTCCTTGCGGATCGAATCGATCGTGCGGCCTGCGGTCGTGAACAGATCGAGATACAATGTGCGGGCGATCAGCCCCGCGGTCTTCGATTGCTCGCCGGACGTATTTCGATTTTCGCTCTGGACGAGGCCGCAACGGCTGAACGGGCCGTCGCCATCGGTAATCGATGGCTCGGAGTTATCGAAGCGGACGGTGTAACGCGAACGACCCTGATGGAAGTGATGCAGCTCCGTGAGCGCACCGAACGTGTTTGCGAGGGCCTGCCCCTTGGCCACGGTGCGATCTGCCGGCGGCACGAGCAACACGCCGACCGTTTCCGGGCGGACGTAGCCGATCTGACGAAATTCGTTTTTAATGATGTAAGCGAGGTCGAGGAACATGCCGCTACCGGTGCCCCCCGCCGTCCCCGCAATTACGTAGGCCCGCGCACGATTGCTCGACATACCGAGGCCCGTGCGCGACACGGCTTTGTCGATCGGCTCGTCGGAAAGGAACGTCTCGATCTCGCTGCGGATGCGCTGCGAGATCATCCGGTAATTGTCCACGAGCGCGAGACGGCCATATGCCCGCACGCCCGAGGCCGCCGCGGGATCGCGCGGCAACTTGTACAGGATGCCCCGCGGCAGCCATTGCTCGACAGGCGGAATGCCATCGCGCTGAAGGTAATGCGCCGAACGGTTGAGGCGTGCTGTGACGATCTCCGTTGCGGTGAGCGGATCGCCGGCGAACTGTCCCGATACGGCCAAACTCGCCGATTCGGGATCGGTATCGATCGCAAGGAAGCGGATGTGCGGCAACGGTTCGGGGCCGAATCGCTCGCGGATCATCCGCTTCATCACGCGAATCGCCAGCATCCCGTAGTGGCCGACACCGACGATCAGCGCGGGCAAAATCACGCCGTTTTCCGCGCGTGCCGGCGGAGCCAGCCCGAGGCTGTTCATCTTCGCCGTCTGCACGACGATCGGCCGTTGCAGCGTGATCGTCAGATTTTGCGGGGGTCCGTTCTGTAGCGTGTTGGCGTTGGCGGCCTGCGGCGTGACCAGTTGCGGCGAGCCGAGGCGACCCGAGGTATTTTGCGGACGCGGTGTCCGGCTCGCGGGGCTGCGGCTCGGCGTCACCAGCGACACCGTCGGACGTGGGCGCAGACCGCCGAGGTCCGCGAGGTTCCGGGTCGCCCCGCTGTCCACCACGGCGGTTGGTCGCGGCGCGGAGGGCATCGAGGGTATCGGCGTACGCGGCGGGATCGGCGCCTTCTCGATCACCGTTGTTTGACGCAATGCGCGAATCAATTCCGTGCAACTCGGCCAGCGTTCGTCGGGATTCTTCGCCAACGAGCGCGCGATGTGCGGACGATCCGCCGGAGGCAACGCATCGAGGTCCGGCACACCGTTCAGGTGCTGCATCACGAGTTGCTTCGTGTTGCTTCCGTTAAACGGTCGCGTGCCCGTCAGCAGTTCCTGGAACACGATCGCGAGGCTGTACTGGTCGGTAAACCGGCTGACGTAGCCTTCGAATGTTTCCGGGCCGGCGTATACGGGTGTCACGCCGCCGGTGATCGTTCCGCGACACCCCTCGAACATTTTCGCCAACCCGAAGTCGGCGACCTTGATGTGCTTGCTCACGAGGAACAGGTTCTGCGGCTTCACATCGAGGTGCTGAATGTGATACGTGTCGTTCATCAGGTCGAGCGCCTCGGCGGCTTCTTCCATGTAGCGCAGAAGCTCTTCGCGCGGCACGCCAACCATCCCCAGCCCACGGCACTCGCGGAACCGGTCCCACAAGTTGCAGTCCGCGAGTTCCATCACAATCATCAACTGACCGTCGATGATGTCGTACCGCTCCAGCGAAAGGATGTACGGGTGGCGAATCGTCTTCACCCGCTCCATCGCCTTTTTTTCTTGCTCGGCGGCGCGAATGTTCTCGTCGTCGGAATCGTTCAGGTCGCCGAAGACGAACTTGATCGCCTTCATCAACCCGCCCGGGGCTTCGGCCTTCCAGACTTCGCCGAACCCGCCACGGCCGAGCCGCTCGATGAGCCGGTAGCCCGGTATCGGTTCCTGGTGGCTAGCTAAGGGAGCAGGCATCGGGCGTCCGGAATGTATACACGGCTGAAAACACCGACGGCGAATCGTCGCCCGTCACAATCGTTACGGGTATCTAGTTCGACAACGGGTGTTTTGCAAAGCGCACACGTTCCGCTCATCCGGTAAATTCGCCATACGAGCGGAAAACTGTTGCATCGTTCGCGCGGAACGTAAAATTCCACCCACACGAGAACCCCGAGATCGGAGGATGCACAAGTTATGGAGGATATCGCATACGCACTGTCGATTCGGCAACCGTGGGCGGCGCTGATCGTCGCGGGTCACAAGACGATCGAAGTCCGCACCTGGAGTACGCAACGGCGTGGACCGATCTGGATTCACGCCAGCAAGCTTCCCGACCCGCGCGCCGAAGCCTGGGCGCACATCAACACTCCAGACCTCATGATTGCCGCTAGCCGGATCGGGGGGCTGATAGGGATCGCCGACCTGATA
>Ga0209591_10006023_pt1 | contig 13499 bp, 11 predicted proteins | sample MAT01_FD_187207 | JGI IMG/M metagenome (GOLD analysis project Ga0209591, IMG submission 187207) | Freshwater microbial communities from Lake Fryxell liftoff mats and glacier meltwater in Antarctica - MAT-01 (SPAdes) (version 2) | ecosystem: Environmental > Aquatic > Freshwater > Ice > Liftoff...
AGTTCATCCAGAAGATGCGCAACATGCTGCCGCCGTGGATGCCGATGGTGGGCATCGAGGGCGGCCGCATCAACATCGTTCCCGTCGACTACGTGGCGGATGCCATCGACCATCTCGCCCACAAGAAAGGGCTCGACGGCAAGTGTTTCCACCTGACGGACGCCGCGCCGCATCGCATCGGTGAAGTGCTGAACATCTTCGCCAAGGCAGCGCATGCGCCGCAGATGACGATGCGCCTCAACGCGCGGATGTTCGGCTTCATTCCCGCGCCGATCCTGTACGGGTTGGGTTCGCTGGCGCCGGTCAAGCGGATGATGCGCGCGGTGCTGCACGACCTGGGCGTGCCGAAGGATGTGTTCCAGTTCATCAACTGGCCCACGCGCTACGACAATCGTGAAACAGTGAAGGCACTCAAGGGTTCGGGCATCAGCGTGCCAGCGCTCGAAACCTATGCGCCGAAGATCTGGGACTTCTGGGAGCGCAACCTCGACCCGGATCTTTTCATCGACCGCAGCCTCGCAGGCAAGGTGAAGGACAAGGTCATCGTCGTCACCGGCGCGTCGTCGGGTATTGGCCGTGCCACCGCCATCAAGATGGCGAGTGCTGGTGCCAAGGTGATCCTGGTGGCGCGCGGCGAGGAAAAGCTGGTCGAGACGAAGAAGGAAATCGAGGCCGCGGGAGGCCGCTGCTGGATGGTCACGGCGGATGTATCCGACCTGGCCTCGTGCGACGCGCTGGTAGCGCGCGTGCTGAAGGAACACGGCACGTGTAACTACCTCGTCAACAACGCAGGGCGCTCGATTCGCCGCGGCGTGATCAATTCCTTCGATCGCTTCCACGACTACGAACGCACGATGCAGCTCAACTACTTCGGCGCGTTGCGGCTGATCATGGGCTTCCTGCCGACGATGATCGAACAGCGGCAGGGTCACATCATCAACATTTCGTCCATCGGCGTGCTGTCGAATGCGCCGCGATTCTCGGCGTATGTGGCATCGAAGGCGGCGCTTGATTCGTTCGCGGCCTGCGCATCGTCGGAGTTTCTCGACAAGGGCATCAATTTCACGACGATCAACATGCCGCTGGTGCGCACGCCGATGATCGCGCCCACGAAAATGTACGAGCACGTGCCGACACTTTCGCCGGAACAGGCGGCCGACCTGGTAGTGGAGGCGATCGTCTACAAGTCGGTTCGCATCGCCACCCGCCTTGGCATCTTCGGCGCGATCAGCCATGCCGCCGCGCCGCGCCTCACCCAGATCATGCTCAACACGGCGTTCAACATGTTCCCCGATTCGGCTGCGGCGCAAGGCAAGAAAGGCGAGAAGGCGGAGCAGCAACCGCTCAGCCCGGAACAGATGGCATTTGCACAAATTACGCAGGGGATTCACTGGTAGGAGTCGCCGGAGGCCGTGTAGGCGAGGCTTTTAGCCTCGCGATTCAACTGTCGCGATGCCTTGTAGGCGAGGCTTCAGCCTCGCAGTGAAATTGTCGTCATGCCCGCGAGGCTGAAGCCTCGCCTACACATCGCCTGCACATCGCCCACGTCACGCCTGCGCTGCACGTGCCTTGCGGATTTCTTCCGCCACATGCATCCACACGCTGCGGTCCCCGAGTAGCGCGTTGTGCGCGACGCCCGCAACAGGTACGTTTTCCGCCCAGTCGAGGCGCGAGGACGTTTGCGGCGTGACCATCGAGTCATGCCACGACCACAACGACACCACGGGCACCTTGCCCGCGTAGCGTCCCGGCTCGTCGATGCCAGCCAGGAATGCGCTGCCGGGTCGCATGTCCCGCACGGCGGCGCCGAACATCATGTACGCGTGGCGGCTGCCGTGGAACGGCGTGCCGATCGCAATCACCCGCCGTACCAGCGCGCCGCCATGCCGCCGCAGATAGGCGAGGCTGACCAGCCCGCCCATGCTGTGTCCCACCAGCACCACCTGCGCGGCGCCGGTGGCCTTGCGGATCTCCGCAATGCGCGTGGCGATCTGGTCCGCGAAGGAGTCGATGGACGCGAGCGGCGGTCCGTAGGAGATCGCGTATACCGGCCCAATGCCTTGCGCATCGAGATAGCGCTTCATGCCGCTCCAGACGCCGGCGTTGCAACCCACGCCATGCACCAGCAGCACCGGCATTCGCGCCGGCGCGGGCGGCGGATCACGGACCAGCCAGCGATAGGCGATCATCTTCGGCGCCGATTGCGCCAGCGCGACGAATTCCATGACGAAGAGGCGCGCACGTTGCCGCCATCCCAGCGACGGTTCACCGGGCCGGGCTGCGCGCATCCACCAGCCCATCGTCACCCACAGGCACGTGAACAGGAAGGGTACCGCGAGATAGGCCAGCGGCAGGCCGATCACGAAGGGCCACATCGCCGCGCCCTGCGCAACCGCGTGCGCCGCCCAGGCGATGTACGCCGCAACACCGGCGGCAACCAGCGCTCCCAGGGTGATGGCGGTCCACATGACCGCGTCAGGCGGGCGGAGGCGCGGTCCGACGGACGTCAGACCGCGGCGGGAACGAGCGACTTGCGAAAGCGGTTCAGTTGCTGCACCGATTCGAAGGTCTCACCGAAAAGCGAGGACAGGTTCTTCAGGATCATGCCGATCACGCGCTGCTCCCACTTCGCGTCGAAGTGGATCTGCTCGTCGAGCCAGCGCTCGAGCCACGAAGGATCAGGCAGCTTGCTCTGCACGGTGTCCTGCGGAAACATGCCCTTGTTTACATGCAGGTTCGTCGGATGCAGAGGCTTGCTGGCGCGCGCGGCGCTGGCCATGAGCACGCCGATCTTGGCGAAGGCCTGCTTCGCCCCCAGCCCGCCGCGTTCGATCGCCCGCCGCATGAAGCGCAGGTACGCACCACCATGTCGCGCCTCGTCGCGCGCGATCAGCTCGTAGATCTTCTTGATCACCGGCTCGGTGTGCCACTCCGCCGCGCAACGATACCAATGATTGAGGCGGATTTCGCCGCAGAAATGCAGCATCAGTGTCTCGAAGGCCGGTGCCGGGTCGAATTCAAAACGAACGGCGTGCAGTTCTTCCTCGGTAGGCACGAGATCCGGGCGGAACCGCTGCAGGTAGTCCATCAGCACCAGCGCGTGCTTCTGTTCCTCGTAGAACCAGATCGACATGAAGGCGGAGAAATCGCTGTCGTGCCGGTTGTCGCGGAGGAACATCTCGGTGGCCGGCAATGCCGCCCATTCCGTGATGGCGTTCATTTTGATGGTGCGGGCCTGTTCGTCCGTGAGCCGGCTGGCATCGAACTCGTGCCAGGGCACGTCGGTGTCGAGACTCCAGCGGACTGCTTCGAATGCCTTGAAGAGTTCGGGATAGAGCATTGGGGTCGAAGAATGTCGAGAAAACAGCATATTACCTGTCGGCGGCGCACCCGTCCCGCTTACCGGCACGTGGCGATTCGACGCACCTGTGGGTGCCGCGCCGGAATGGGCTGCCCGGGGCCTTCACAGGCGGTCCACGGCGGCCAGCATCGCGGTTGCGGTGGTCCTGATTGCAGACCGTTGCGGCGCATCCAGGCGCTGCGCATTTTTTGCCATCAGCGCGGTGCGCGGGTTAGCCGCCAGCGTGTCTTCGTGGTCCAGCAGAAAGCGCCAGAACAGCACGGTCACGGGACATGCGCCGTCGCCGCTGCGCTTCGCCGGATCATAGCGGCAACCTTTGCAGTAGTTGCTCATCCGGGCAATGTACTGGCCGGATGCGACATACGGCTTACTGGTGAAGCGACCACCGTCGGCGAATAACGCCATCCCAGTGGTATTGGGCCGTTCGACCCAGTCCACCGCATCGACATAGATCGCGAGATACCAGTCGCACACCGCCTGCGGCAGCACTTGCGCCAGCAACGCGAAATTACCGGTCACCATCAGTCGCTGGATATGGTGCGCATAGCCGTGCTCCAGCGTCTGTCCGATCACCTGGCGCATGCAGTTCATCTGCGTGTCACCGGTCCAGTACCACGCTGGCAGCGCGTTGGCGTGGCCGAAGTGGTTGGCGTGCGCCATCTGCGGCATGTCGCGCCAGTAGACGCCGCGGATGAACTCGCGCCAGCCCAGCACCTGCCGGATGAATCCCTCGGCGCTGGGCAGGTCGGCCCGGCCGTCACGCCAAGCCGCTTCAGCGGCGGCCACGACTTCGCGCGGGTTGATGAGCTTCACATTGAGCGCCGCGGCGAGCAGCGAATGCCAACCGAAGGCCATCCCGGTCCACATCGCGTCCTGATGGACGCCGAAGCGCGGCAGGCGCTCGTCAATGAAGGCGCCAAGTGCCGCGCGGGCCTGCGCCGGCGTTACCGGCCACGAAAACGTGGCCAGCGAACCTGGATGATCGGGGAAATGCGTCTCCACGTCGGCCATGGCCTGTCGCGTCAGCGCATCCGGCGCAAAGCCCGGCGGCGCGGGAACGGGCCCCGGGCCGCGCGCGCCGAAGCCTTTGCGATTCTCCGCGTCGAAATTCCAGCGCCCGCCGACGGGTTCGGCGCCGTCGATCAGCACGCCGGTCCGCTTGCGCATCCATCGGTAGAAATACTCCATCCGCAGCGACGCTTTCGTCCCGGCCCACGTGGAAAATTCCTCGCGCGAGCACAGGAAATGGGGGTCGGGCTTCAGGTCGAGCGGCACATCGGCCACCGCACAGGTGCGCTGCAGGTCCTCCAGGACCCGCCAATCGCCCGGCTCCACCGCGACAACTTGGGCGGGCGCAAGGCGGGCGATGGCATCGCGCCATGCGGCCGTCAGCGAGTCGTGCGGATGCGTGCCGATGTGCAGGTATTCGACCGTGAATCCGGCGTCGGTCAACGCGGCAGCGTAGTGCCGCATCGCGGCGAAGAACAGGGCGATCCGCGCCTTGTGGCTCCACACGTGCGCAGCTTCGGCGGGCGCCTCGACTAACAGCACCGTATCGCGCGCCGGGTCGAGCCCGGCCAGCGCCGGCGATTGCGGATCGAGCTGGTCGCCCAGTACGATGACAAGCGTTCCCCCGCTTGGGCCTGCACGGCGGCCGCTCATGGCGCCGCGCGCCGGCGACACGCGTCACTGCAGTACTTGACCTCGTTCCAGTTTTTGGCCCACGCCCGGCGCCAGGTCATCGTGCGGCCGCAAGCCACACACGGCTTCGCGGGAAGATAGGACTTGTTGCCGCGAAAACTGCGCGGCACGGCGGGGTTGGTCACGCGCGGTGACGCCTGCAGACTCGAGTGCAGTCGGCTATTGTGGTTGAGGCACGTAGTGCGTGCGCCAGCTGCGCAACGCATTGATGATCGAGGCGAGGTCCGGGATGAGGACGATGCCGGGAATCGTCTTGCGGATGCGGCGAGTCATCTCGCCGCCGGCCCACAGCGTGACCGGCGCGGGGAGCTGGCGGCGCAGCGTGACCAGCCCGTCCGTGGCTTGCCGCACCTGGAAGGCCGCGGAGAAGGACAGCGCGACGATGTTGACCTTGTGCGCCAGCGCGGCGCGGCGAATGTCTTCGAGCGGCGTCTGGGGTCCCAGCGAAATGCATTGCGCCGACTCGGGCACCATCATCGCCTCGACCATCAGTAATCCCAAGGCATGCTGTTCGGACGGAAAGGTGGTCAGCAGCACGCGCGGCGAACCGACCTGCCGCGGAAAGGCATTGATCGCGGTACGCAGGGCCGCCTGCAATTGCTCGGTATAAAGATGCTCCTCGAAGACTTGCAGCTCCCCGCGCATCCACGCATCGCCGACCGCCCGGTTCAACGGAGTGATCGTGTCGAGGACGAAGCGTTGCAGACCATGCCGCATCACGAGGTTGGCCAGCGTGTGCTGGAGCGCGGTGCAGTCATGCGCCTTCAGCATCGACAGCACGTCGTTCTCGAGCGCAGGGGCCAGCTGGTCCTGCCGCGCGGGCGTGCGCGCATCGGCCAACGCATTGAGTTCGCCGTGCGAAAGGGTGATGATCTTTCCGGGGCGCATGCCCACGTCCATCAGCCGCTTCATCGCGCGCAGCTTGCCGATGTCGGCGGGCGTGTACTGGCGCTCGCCATGGGTGTCGCGGTCGGGTTTGGGATAGCCGTATCGGCGCTCCCACATGCGGAGGACATCCTTGGAGAGCCCCGTCTCTCGTTCGACGGCGGTGATGTTGAGCAGCATGCCTTGCACTTCAGCGATTGTATTCATATTGTCCAGGACATAGGGTTGACATGAATCGGATTTGCCTCTATTGTACAGCCTTGGAGACGCCATGTCCATGAACAAAACCGCTTCTGTCTATGACGATTTCACCCGGTCGACGTTAGCCGGCGTAGCCCGGGCCACGCGGCGCTCGCTGGTGCCGGCACTTGCTGTCGCGCTGTCGGCGGCCGCCTTCTCCTATGGTGGGATCGCTCAGGCCCATCCATATTTTGACGAGGTGGCCGTCGCTGGCGCGCTGTCCTCGACGCTTCCTGCGAGCTGGACGCGTTCGACAGCGTCGCCAGTCCGCAACGGCCTTGTCTACCTGGACGAAACATCGATTCGCCACGCCATGGCGCCGCCGTTTCCGGCCGTATGGATGCAGTCCAGCGTGACGGGCCCGACGGTCACCACCACGGCGTGCCCGGCGCTTCTGCAACACTCGTTCAACCTGCTGCAGACGGGGACGCCGCAGTCGCTGTGCCGCTACCACGGCAACGTGGTGCTGGTCGTCAACACGGCCAGCCAATGTGGCTATACCGACCAGTACGGTGGCCTGGAGGCGCTCTATCGGAAGTACCGGGCCCGCGGACTGGTCGTGGTGGGCTTCCCGTCCAACGATTTCGGCGGCCAGGAGCCCGGCACCAACAAGGAGATCGCCGAGTTCTGTCGAACGAACTTCGGGATCGAGTTCCCGCTCTATGAAAAGTCGGCGGTGTCGAAGCTGTCAGCCAATCCGTTCTACGTCGAACTGGCCAAGTCCACCGGCCAGTCCCCCAAATGGAATTTTCACAAGTACGTGATCGACCGTGACGGCAAACCGGTGGCGAGCTTTACCAGCGGGGTCGCGCCCGATTCGCGCGAAATCACGCAGTTGCTCGAGAAGTTGCTGGCGCAGAAACCCTCGATGGTGAAGGGTTGAATCCGCACTCAGCTACACCACGTACCAAAATGGGTAACCGGGCGCCGTGAGCGCCCGGCGTCTCCCACTCCGCTCCGGCCCCGCGCATGATGGTGCCGGCAGCTCCTAAGCAGCAGGACCGTTCGCCGGTAGCGCGGACGGCACGTCCGTGAAGGGTTGACCATGAACGCTCCGGAAAAATTCGTCCTCCCCGATACCCAGGCGCTGCCCGATGGACGCCAGCTGCCCATCCAGAAGGTTGGCGTCAAGGGTTTGCGCTATCCGATCCAGCTCCGTACCGCGGACGGGGGCGTGCAGCATTCGGTCGCCGAGTTCGCGATGTACGTGGGACTCGCGCACGACGTCAAAGGCACGCATATGTCGCGCTTCGTCGAGACACTGGAAGCGTGGGGCGAACCCCTCGACGCCGGCGCGTTGCGCCGGATGTTCACGCAGATGCTATCGCGACTGCAGGCGCGGTCGGGCCAGGTCGAACTGACGTTTCCGTACTTCATCCGCAAGGCTGCACCGGTGTCCGGTGTCGAGAGCCTGCTCGACTACCAAGCTGCGCTGACCATCGCCAAGGACGCCGACGGACCGGTGCGCGTCACCGTCGCCATGACCGCACCGGTGACCAGCCTTTGCCCATGCTCGAAGAAGATCTCGGACTATGGCGCACACAACCAGCGCTCGCACCTTACGCTGCGGGCCGACGTGGCGGTGGGCGAAATGACCTTCGAGGAGCTCGCCCGAATTGCCGAGGACGAAGCCTCGTGCGCCGTGTACGGGCTCCTGAAGCGCCCGGACGAAAAGTGGGTCACCGAACGCGCCTACGACAACCCCAAGTTCGTCGAGGACCTGGTGCGTGACATTGCTCTGCGCCTGCAGCGCGATCCGCGGATCGGCCGTTTCACCGTGTCCAGCGAGAACTTCGAATCCATCCACAACCATTCTGCGTATGCAGAAATAGAAGGTCGCGGCGCCGCACTGATTGATTGAGTTCCCGGCTCCGCCGTCCCATACCCTTACCCCCACGCCTCATCACCCGGACTATTCCATTGCGCATTGCGATCGTCGGATCCGGTATCGCCGGCCTCGGTACCGCGTGGCTCCTGCACCAACAGGGCCATGCGGTCACCGTATTCGAAGCCGCATCGCGGCTGGGCGGACATACGGCAACCGTCGACGTGACGGTGGACGGTGCGACGTTCCCGGTCGACACCGGGTTCCTCGTCTTCAATGACCGGACCTATCCGCGGCTCAACGCACTGTTCGCGCAGCTGGGTGTGAGGAGCGTGGACAGCGAGATGTCGTTCTCGTGCCGCGTGGATCGCGCCGGGATCGAATGGTCGGGTACTGACCTGCGCGCCGTGTTCGCGCAGCCGCGCAATGCCTTGCGGCCCGCGTTCTGGCGCATGCTCCGCGACCTGTTGCGCTTCAATCGCATCACCACTGCGCTGCACCTGCAGGGCGCCGTGCCGGCAGTCCCGTTGGGGCAATACGTGAAGTCCGAGCGCTACAGCGCATCGTTTCGCGACTGGTACCTGTTGCCGATGGCGGCCGCCATCTGGTCCGCGCCGCGCCGCGACATCCTCGATTTTCCGTTGCCCGTGTTCCTGCGCTTCTGCTACAACCACGGCCTGCTGCAGATCACCGACCGGCCGCAATGGAAGACGGTGACGGGCGGCGCACGGACCTATGTGGAGAAAATCGCCGCATTGTTGCCGGACGTGCGCGTCTCGTCGCCCGTGTCGCGTGTCGTTCGACAAACCGGTGAGGTGATGATCGATTCGCCGGCAATGGCGCGCGAGAAGTTCGACCACGTGGTTCTGGCGTGCCACAGTGATCAGACTCGCACCCTGCTGCACGACGCGTCGGTCGAGGAAGATCGCCTTCTGGCCGCCGTGCGCTACCAGGCCAATCGCGTCGTGTTGCATACCGATCATGCGTTGCTGCCAGGTTCGCGCCGTGCCTGGTCGGCCTGGAATTATCTTGCAGTCGACGATCCGCATGGCCAGCGACCCGTGGCCGTGTCCTATCTCATCAACAAATTGCAGCCGCTGCCGTGCCGCACGCCCGTCATCGTCACGCTGAATCCGCCGTTCGAACCCGCACGTGAATGCGTGCTGGGCGAGTTCGAGTACGCGCATCCGCTTCTCGATGGTGCCGCGCACGCAGCACAGGCTGGCATCGCCGCGCTGCAGGGCCGGCGCAACACCTGGTTCGCGGGCGCGTGGCTGGGGCATGGTTTCCATGAAGACGGGCTGGCGTCAGCGCATGCCGTCGCGGATGCCATCGCCGGCCTCGACGCGCGGACGGTCGACCCTGTCGCCGAACCGATTGCCGCCTGAGCGCGCCCCCATGGCCTCCGCGATCGAAGCCCCGCTGCACCACGCACCCACCATGCCAAGTTCGCCGATGCTGGTGGCGGGTGAGGTGATGCACCGGCGTTCGCGCCCGGCCTGCCGCTGCACGACCTGGCCGCGCTCGATGGCACGGGCGTGCGGCTGAACCGCCGCGGCCTCATCGCGTTCCACGAGCGCGACCACGGTCCGCGTGACGGCAGTTCGCTCTCCGCGTGGATCGCGGCGATCCTCGCGCGCGAAGGCATCCCGGCCGACGGTCCTATCGTGCTGTATGCGTTTCCGCGGATGCTTGGCTATGTCTTCAACCCCGTCAGCTTCTGGGTGTGCCATGCCGCCAATGGCGACATCAGTGCGGTGCTGGCGGAAGTGAACAACACGTTCGGCGAGACGCATCACTACCTGCTGGCGCATCCGGACGGCCGCCAACTGCGCACGGGCGAGACGCTCTCGGCGCGCAAGGTATTTCATGTGTCGCCCTTCTGCGCCGTCACCGGGCACTACACGTTCCGCTTTCACTTCGGGCCGGGCCGGTGGTTGGCGCGCATCGACTACTTCGACCAGGACGCCATCGACGGCGAGCCGTTGCTGGCCACGCACGTCTCGGGCGAGGAACAAGCGCTGACGCCCGCATCGGTGCGCGGCCTGCTGTGGCGGTACCGCTGGTTCACCGTGGGCGTGGTCGCCCGCATCCATTGGCAGGCCGTGCGGCTATGGCGCAAGCGCGTGCCTTTCTTCCGCAAGCCGCAACCACCGGACACGCTGTTGACGCGCAACTCATGACGACTATCGATTCCACCCTGATGCTCTCATCGGCGCGGCTCCCGCCCGCGACGCGCTTCCTGTTCGCACTGCTGCAGCATCTTGAGACCGGCAGCGTCGAACTCACCACGCCCGACGGCGTGATGCGCCGATTCGGTCCCGGCGGCGCACCCGCACCCGGCGCCAAGGCGGTGCCTGCGGTGCTGCACCTGCACGATTGGCGCGTGGCCGCGGATGCGTTGAAGGGCGGCGACGTCGGCTTCGCCGAAGGCTACATGGCGGGGCACTGGGATACGCCCGACCTGACGCAGTTGCTGACGGTCCTGGCCGCCAACCAGTCGGCGCTGGAGCGGACCTTCTACGGTCACTGGTGGACGCGCACGCTGTTGCGCGCCAAGCACTTCTTCAACGCCAACACCAAGCGCCAGGCGCGCCGCAACATCGTCGCGCACTACGACCTCGGCAACGACTTCTACCGGCTGTGGCTCGATTCGACGATGACCTATTCGTCGGCTTTGTTCGAAGGCAACTTCGCACAAACACTGCCCGACGCACAACACGCCAAGTACCAGCGCATGCTCGACGACCTCACGCTGCCGGCCGGTGCGCGCGTGCTGGAGATCGGTTGCGGCTGGGGCGGGTTCGCGGCCACCGCGGCCGCGGCCGGCCATCACGTCACGGGCATCTCGCTATCCGACGAGCAGACGGCCTGGGCGCGGGCGCGGGTCGACGCGGCGGGGATGGCGGATCGCGCCGACCTGCGGATCGAAGACTATCGCAACATCACCGGCACCTACGATGGCATCGCGTCCATCGAGATGTTCGAAGCCGTCGGCGAGCGCTACTGGCCCGCCTACTTCAAGGCCGTCCATGCGGCGTTACGCCCGGGCGGACGCGCATGCGTGCAAACGATCACGATCGCGGAGGACCGCTTCCAGCGCTATCGCACGCAGTCGGACTTCATCCAGCAGTACATCTTCCCCGGCGGCATGCTGGCCTCCCCCGGACGCTTCGTCGATGTGGCGGCGGCGTCGGGCCTGGCGTTGGAGCGCGTGCATGCGTTCGGCCACGACTACGCCGAGACGCTGAAGCGCTGGCTCGCCAGTTTCGACGTCAGTGCGTCGGCCATCCGCGCCTTGGGTTTCGACGAGAAATTCGTACGCTGCTGGCGCTTCTATCTTGCGTATTGCGCCGCAGGTTTCGACTCCGGGACCACCGATGTTGCGCAATACACGTTTGTCCGGCGGTGACGACGTGCGCACGATCGTGCTCGCGTGCGCGCTGCTGCTGCTGACCGGCGGCGCGATGGCACGCACTTCTTCACCGCCGCCGTTGCCGGTCTCAATCATGTCGCTGGCGCCGGCGATGAAGGTGCAAGGCGGCGGGCTGCTGACGTTCTTCGGTATCTCGGTCTACGACGGCTGGTACTGGAGTGCCGCACCTGGGTGGCCGCAGACGGGTCCCCATGCGCTTGACCTCCACTATCACCGCAGTCTCGACGGGGCGAAGATCGCCGAACGCAGTGTCGACGAGATCGCCAAGCTCGGGTTGGGCAATGCCGCGGATCGCACCCGCTGGGGGACGGCGATGACGCGCGTGTTTCCTGATGTGAAGCCGGGCGACCGCCTGACGGGCATCGATGTCGGCACCGGCGCGGTCCGCTTCTTCCACAACGGCAAGCCGATCGGCGAAATTGCCGACACCGGATTCGCCGAGGCCTTCTTCGGCATCTGGCTGCATCCCCAGACCTCGCGCGCCGACTTCCGCCAGAAACTGCTGGGCACGCCGTGATTATTTCGGCCGTCGCGGCCGGTGCCGCCACCGGCACGGCGGCGGCGCCGCTGCGTGCGCCGGCGCTCGTCTCCTACGGCTTGCTCGGCATGCCGCTCGCGATGGCGGCGTTGCCGCTCTACGTGCACCTGCCCAAGTTCTACGGTGATCACCTCGGCGTGTCGTTGACGGCACTGGGCGTGCTGCTGCTGCTGTTGCGACTGGGCGACGGCATCCTCGATCCGCTGCTGGGTGCATGGAGCGATCGCGCGCCGTCGCGCAAACGGTTGATTGCCATCTCGATTCCCGTGCTGGCATTGGGCATGATCGCGGTCTTCATGCCACCGCTGCGTGGCGAGGCCGCGTTGTTGTCCTGGCTGGCGGGTTCGCTGGCGCTGGTCTATCTCGCATTCAGCCTTGCCACGATCAATCACAACGCGTGGGGCGCGGAATTGTCGAGCGATCCTGTCGAACGCACGCGCATCACCGCGACGCGCGAAACACTGGCGCTGGTGGGTGTGGTCATTGCCAGTGTCGTGCCTGCGCTACTGGGCGGCGCCGGCGGCGAGGAAACCGGCCTGCCGCGATTCGCGATCGTGTTCGCGGTGATCTGCGTGGCGTGTGCGATCGTCACGTTGGCCCTGGCTCCGACAGCGCAACGTCTTCCTGCCACGGCCGAACCCCTGCTTGCCAGCATCCGCGTGCCCCTTGCCAATCCCGATTTCCGACGACTGCTCGTGGTCTTCATGCTGAATGGCATCGCGTCGGCAGTGCCCGCGACGCTGGTGCTCTTCTTCATCGGCGATGTGCTGGGCGCGGGACCGCAGCAGGGCGTGTTCCTGACGCTCTATTTCGTCGCCGGTGCGGCCGGCATGCCGCTGTGGGTGCGCCTGTCGGCGCGCTTCGGCAAGGTGCACGCGTGGCGCGCGTCGATGGTGGCGGCCGTGACCGCCTTCGTTTGGGCCGCGTTCCTCGGCCCCGGCGACTCGGCGGCGTTTGCCGCCATATGCGTGCTCTCCGGACTGGCATTCGGCGCCGATCTTGCGCTGCCACCGTCGCTGCTGGCGGACGTCATCGGGCGCCATGGCAGCATGCGCAGTACGGGTTCGTACTTCGGCCTGTGGACACTGGCCACCAAACTCAATCTGGCGCTTGCCGCCGGAATCGCGCTCCCGTTGCTTGCCGCACTTGGCTATGCCCCTGGCAGCCGCGACCCGGCCGCGTTGGGCGCGCTGGCGATGGTGTACGCCGGCGTCCCCAGCGTGCTGAAGCTCGGTGCGGTGGTCGCACTTTCGCGCTTCGATGCGCATTGGAAATTTCGATGAAAAGCTTTCGCGTCGTTGCACTCGCCCTGGTGGCCCTGGTCATGTCCGGTTGCGCCGCCGTGGGTGTCGACACCTATCGCGGCGAGAAGCCGGCACTGGATCTTGCGCAGTACTTCAATGGCACCATCGATGGCTGGGGCATGTTCCAGGATCGCTCCGGGAAAGTGTTGAAGCGCTTTCATGTCGTCATCGACGCCCGGTGGACGGGCAACGAAGGCACGTTGGACGAG
>Ga0209591_10006028_pt1 | contig 13493 bp, 12 predicted proteins | sample MAT01_FD_187207 | JGI IMG/M metagenome (GOLD analysis project Ga0209591, IMG submission 187207) | Freshwater microbial communities from Lake Fryxell liftoff mats and glacier meltwater in Antarctica - MAT-01 (SPAdes) (version 2) | ecosystem: Environmental > Aquatic > Freshwater > Ice > Liftoff...
TTTCTAAATCTGTTTGAACTAGGGCTAACTTTTGAGCAACAGAACTTCTCAAAGCGCATTTCGCTGTGGAGTAAAGTTTTCGTTTCAAGAAATTGTTAGCTGTGGCGTAGCGAATATCGAGACGAATGTTGGGATTGACAGTGCGGATATCAACAAGTCTCGCCCAATTGGGAAGTTGACTCATGCTAACAATTTCTGGTACTAATGGCTCGGTTTCTGCCTGAAAAATTTGCACTTTCGGCGGCTCCTGGGCGCGAATAGATGTTGTATAATTGAGTGTGGTTGTAGATAGTAATACCAGTATAGATACAATTAAATATTTGGCAAATTGGCTTATTTTCATGGTTATGTTAATTTGAGGTTTTATATGAGTTTTTTTAGCATTTCATGTTTTGAGGGATTTTCGCGCTTTTCCGAAAGTCCGACAGGGGTTTAAACCCCTGTCTCATAGCGAAAGTCCTCTAAAAGAGGACTAAAATATTTCTCTAAATTTCTCTGAAAGTTTGATTGATCTTATGAGTCTTTCAGTCGGTTTCAACCGACTTTAGCTATGAGACGGGGGTTTGAACCCCCGGCGGACTTTAGCTATGAGACGGGGGTTCAAACCCCCGGCGGACTGTCGGACAAGCGCGAGAACGCGAGAAAGATAAATCACTTGTCGAACTCATTTTAAATTCTTGTTAATTATCCTCAAATTCCCAAGCGTTGATAGATTAAATCTAAGTGCCTCAATTGGTACTGCGGATCGAAACAATCATCAATTTCCTTGCTCGTCATCTTAGCAGTAACGCGATCGTCCTTAGCAATCAAATTGTAGAAATTGCCTTCAGATTTATTCCAAGCTTCGTGAGCACAAGATTGCACAATTTTGTAGGCATCTTCGCGACTCGTGCCTTTTTCTACCAAGGCTAGCATCACCCGTTGGCTGAAGATAACTCCGCCGTAAAGATTCATGTTTCGCTTCATGTTTTCGGGATAGACTAGCAGGTGTTTTACTAAGTCTGTGGTTTCTACTAACATGAAGTGGGTGACAGTGGAACTGTCGGGCAAAATCATCCGTTCTACGGAACTGTGAGAGATGTCTCTTTCGTGCCAAAGTGCAACGTTTTCTAGGGCTGCGACGGCGTTGGCGCGGACAATTCTTGCCATCCCGGTGAGTCTTTCGGAGCGAATCGGGTTGCGTTTGTGGGGCATGGCGGATGAGCCTTTTTGCCCTTTGGAAAAGAACTCTTCGACTTCGAGAACGTCGGTGCGTTGCAGGTTGCGAATTTCGACTGCGAAACGCTCGATCGATGCTGCTAAGAGTGCTAAGGTTTGGACGTATTCGGCGTGTCGATCGCGCGAAATGACTTGAGTGGATGCACAATCGGGTTCGAGTCCGAGGTTTTGACAGGCGATCGCTTCAATGCGCGGATCGATATTAGCATAGGTTCCGACTGCGCCGGAGATTTTGCCGACTGCAATCGACGATCGCAAATTCACCAATCGAGCTCTGTTGCGAAGGACTTCAGCCAGCCATCCTGCTAGTTTAAAGCCAAAGGTGATGGGTTCGGCGTGAATTCCGTGCGATCGACCAACCATCACAGTATTGCGGTGTTGTTGGGCCTGATAGCGAATAGCTTGGCTCAAATCTTCGACACGTTCTAACAAGATATTGACGCTGGCGACTAATTGCAGCGCCAAAGCGGTATCGAGCACATCGGAACTGGTTAAGCCGAGGTGAATGTAGCGGCCGGCATCGCCTACATATTCGTTGACATTTGTCAAGAAAGCAATCATGTCATGGCGAACTTCCTCTTCAATTTCGAGGACTCGTTTCGGGTCAAAATTAGCCTTAGCTTTGATTTCTTCGACTGCGGCGGCGGGGATGTAGCCGAGTTCGGCTTGAGCTTCGCAGACAGCGATTTCTACTTGCAGCCAGCTTTTGAGTTTGGCGGTTTCAGTCCAGATGTTGCCCATTTCGGGCAAGGTGTAGCGCTCTATCACGGTTGGGAATTAGGGAATGCGATCTCACTATTGTACTGCTATGTGGCACTGGGGATAGGTCTGGTTGGCAGGGGCGATCGGGTACAATAATTCAGTTCGCGATCGCACGGGTGGCCAGAAACCGGGTTTTTAACCACAATATTTGCTGAAAATCCTCAATCTTTGTTAAAAACCCGGTTTCTTTGTCGGCGAGTGTATCCAAGACTATAATTTCAACCCGAAACTTCAGAACCATGAAATATACAGTTGTTATCCAATGGTCAGAATGCGATCGATGCTTTGTCGTGTTTTTGCCAGAATTTGAGGATGTAATGCAGCCGGTAACTCACGGAGATTCTTATGAAGAAGCCATATACAATGCGCGAGAGGTAATAGAATTACTAATCGAGAGTTGTCAAGCTGAAGGCAAACCATTACCAGCAACTAAGAAACTAGAACGATTATTTCAGCCTGTTTGAATATTTCGTTTGTTGCGAATATTGCGTTTATGGCACTAAAAGTGTTATCGTTAAGACAACAACCAAAAAATATATCTTGCTATGTTAAAGCAACAAGCATCGCCAGAGTCAGTTCTGTTTCCAGAAAAAGAAAAAGAAAAAAAATTAATAGACCTATTAGGACAGATACTCAGCCGAGAATCTGCACAGCCAAAATTAGTCACAAGTAACGGAGAAGAGATTCTCCTTCCAGAATCTGTCTGCAATATCCTGCGTCAAGCTGTGCAGGCAATGGCATCGAATCAGGCTGTTTCGATAGTTCGTTACAATCGCGAACTGACGACGCAGCAAGCTGCTAATATCTTAAATGTATCGCGACCATTTATTGTCAAGTTGCTAGATGAAGGAGCAATTCCTTATATCAAAGTAGGTTCCCATCGGCGGATTCAATTGAAGGATTTAATAATTTACAAGAAACATCGCGACAGCAAGCGCCGTAAACTGTTAGACCAGCTAATCGAGATGACTGAGGAAGCTGGTTTATACGAGGAATAGGATTCACTTTTTAATATGCCTAAAATTGCTGTTGTACTTGATGCTTGTGTCCTGTTTCCCATGTATTTGCGCGACATTCTGCTTTCCACCGCCGACGAAGGTTTGTATTTACCATATTGGTCGCAGAAAATCCTGAATGAGGCAATGAACAACCTTGTTAGTGGAGGAAAACTATCGCAGCAAAAAGCCAGGAATCTTGAGGATGTAATCAAAGAAGCATTTCCCGAAGCAATGGTGATAGTACCTCTAGGTTTGGATGAGTTAATGACAAATGACCCTAAAGACCGTCATGTTCTTGCAGCCGCTGTCACCGCTAAAGCTAATGTCATCGTTACCAACAATCTCACAGATTTCAAAGCAAAGGATCTAGATCGTTGGAAGATCAAAGCACAGTCACCTGATGATTTTCTGACTGAACTATTTGACGAACACCAGGACTCAATAATTAATTTTTTACAGGAACAGTCTAAAAAATACAAAAATCCTCCAAAGACTGTTTTTGAACTACTTGATTTTTTTGGTAGAAAAGCAAGCCTCCCACAATTTGCTGCAATATGTTTGCAGAATCTCAATGAGATAAAATAACGATCCCAAACCAAGCTTAAATACCGGCTTATGTCTTAGTCCGCCTCAAATAGTTGTAAATATATTTAAATATTTCCTCAAAACAGCGGACAAACTAAATAACTTTTGATTGCCGGATAAAGGCGTTAACAAAAATTTTTTATTTAAAGATTGTAACCCATTAATTATATCAGTAGATGACAGAGATAAAAACTGTTTAATATCATCTCTAGACATGGGTTTATTCTGCTTACCCCACTCTAATAATATATTTTTTTCCACATCAGATAATCGTCGCCAAATTGAATCAAATATAGATTTAATATCTTCAGTTAAAATTAAACAATCTTCCTTAATAAACTCTGATATATCACCGTCAAATACATCTTTAATTAACGTAGTAACATACTGTAAAAATCTAGGATTTCCCTCATATAAATTAATTAATTTTAACCATGCTTCCTCATCTTTAACCTCCCCCTTGTTTAAGGAGTAATCGGCAGGATAAAACTAGCCTAAACCAAATAATTCTAAACAATGACTAGGATAAAGTTCCGGTTCTAAAGATATCATTTCCTGACATTTTTCCTGACTAATGAGCATAATACAACTTTGATGTTCTATTTCTGTAATCATTTGGAAAAAAGTTTGATAATTTTGATATTCTGGTTGATAATGTCCCGCCAATTGTTGAGGCATGAAAATGTCTTGCAGGTTGTCCAGGATAATCAAGCAACTTTTTTGAGTGAATAATTCTAAGGCTTGATTTAATAATCCTTGAGTATTGCTAATTTGATTGTCTGGGTATAATTCTGTTAATATTTGAGTGAGGATGGAATCTAAAGATGGAGATAATTTCAGGTTTTTCCAGATAATTACATCAATGGGTAATGTGTGGGTATTGATGAAATGTTTGACGAGGCTACTTTTACCAATACCTGTAATTCCTAAAACTGAGATTAAACGAGTGTTGGGGTTTTCTAGCCATTGGTAGAGAGTGGATAGTTCGGTTGTTCTGCCGTAAAATTTGGTGATTTTAGGGGATTGTTTGAGGTTGTGGTAGGATGAGGATAAAGATTGATTATCGATTTGACTTTTGGCGGCGTTATCAGGTGATTGATAAGATGAGCAAAAATTTACATTGTGATTGTTACTTTGGTGATTATTATTTTGGTGATTATTTTCTATGAAAATTGGGGATGATGTTAATTTTAATCTTTCTAGTGTAGGGCAAAAATTAGACTTATTAATATCTTCTCCTAAACTTTCTGATAGATTTTTCCATAATTTGTATCCCACATCTCTCACTCTGGCCTCACTTCTATGACATTCCTCACCAATTTCCGCGTAGGTTTGGCCCTCCCATACTCCTTTGACCACAGCCTCTTGGACATGATCTAAATGTTTTCCTGTGTGGGAAAAGACTAGCCGATCAGCAAATTGTAAAATTTCTGTAATATTCATAGGAGTTAGATAAGTTAAGTATTTTGGGTACTATAACATAGTTTTACACGGCATTTCACGATGATTGGTGATTTTAGGGGAAAAGTGTCTTGGAAAAAGACACGATAAAATAAGGCATTGACAAGATTGACAATTAATAATTATCTTCGTAATATAGAAGAAAAAATGTATTTAACCTAATGTCTCAAATTCAAAATATTTATTACTATTTATGGAAATATATCCAAATTCAGCTAGTCCAACCAAAGCAGTTACTTTTTCTAAAGACAGTCGTTATTTTGTAGAAGCTAACTATCTTGGATTTGTGACGGTAAGAAACGCATATACAGGAGCAATAGAAAATAGATATATGGCACAAACAGGAATTGTGGAAGCTATTAGATTTGAAGAACCGGATGATAAGTATTTAATTATAGCTGGAGCAGGTTTTGAAGGGAATCGAGATTACGGAGTAGCTAAGTTATTGATGTTCCCTAGCGGAAATCGTTTCAGAGAACTAGCTGGACATACAGATGATATTACTGATGTAGTATCTTTAAATGGCTCACACCAGCGGGTAATTACTGTAGGACTTGATCGACGAGTGATAGTTCACGATCTCAGTGAGCCTAAGCAAACTTGGATATGGGAAGGCAGTACACATTCTCATCTAAATGTATGTAGTCCAAGACCAAAGCACTCTGGTCATTTTGCCGTAGCAGGTGATTCATATTACACATATATAATTGATGCAGATCAACGTCAAATTATAGCTAAAGTAGAAACGGTAACGGATAGTAATGGACTAGCTTGGAGTCAAGATGGACGTTATCTATTGGTAGGTAACGATGATTCCCGTGTCGTTTATTTTGACGCTCAAAATAATTGGAAACTCGTAGCAAGTGAACAACTTGGTGGCTCTGCAAAACGTATGATAGTTGATCCCTTTGTTCTCGATCGTTGCTTAGTCGCTTGTTATGACGGTCGTATATGGAGTATCTCGCTAGACCCTGCCAAAGCTTCTTCCTCAGAAGTAATTGTCGATCGGAAACGTGGTCTCTGGGGAAATAATATAGCAGCTAGTTCAAATCGCTTGGGAATTTCCAGTTTCTGCGATCGAGCCTATTTAGTAGAACGAGGAAACAATGGATTAGAAAATCATTTAATCGGTTCAGAACCAAAGCCATCATTCGGAGCTAATTGGGTGGCAATTCATAAAACCTTAAAGCTACTTGCTGTTACCCATGATGATAGTTGCATTCGTATTCGGGACTGCGAAACTGGTCAATTACGCCAAGTGTTCGGTTCTGATTCGCTTTCACTTTACATGGGAGCTTGTTTTCATCCATCTTATCCAATATTAGCTAGTATTGATTTTTACGGAGAATTATGGATTTATGATATCAATACTGGTAAGCCAGTTTGGCACCGCGCTCTTAATTTTGGGCCTGGTGTGACCGTTAAATTTAGCGATTGCGGGAGATTTCTTGCTATTGGATTTTACTCTAAAAATCCTTGCATCTTTGACTTTGGGAATGGTGATAGACCAATTGGTGAATCGATCTTAGAATCACCCAACCAAGGTGTAATTAAAAATGTCTCTTTCACTCCAAGCGGAGTCTTGCTTGCTGCCTGTAGTGATGGATCAGTAGTAGTGTATGTTTTTGATGACCAAACTTGGCGTGTAGTTAGGCACATTCAGGGAAAAATCCCAATGGGAATATGTAATGGCGTCGCTTCATCTCCCGATAGTCGCAAAGCATTTGTTGTTTGTCGTGACCAATCATTGCGAGGTTTTGACTTAGAAACAGGAGAGTGTAAAGGAATCGGATTAGTTCATACTCGCAGTGTGAAAACTGTATCTGTTTCAGAATGTGGTATTTACGTAGCAACAGGTTCATACGATCGATCTATTCTTGTATGGGATTCCGACAGTCTTACAGTCAAATTTCCACCTTTAAGAAATGCTAATTCTGGTATTTCTTGCGTACAAATATACAATTCAATAATTTATTCATGTTCATTTGATGGCTTTGTGTCTGCTTGGTGCGTCAATACTGGCAAACTAATTTGGTCAAAATCTAGTTTAGATTCAAGCCAATGTAAATAAACTTAAATAAATACTTTGATTCATGAAAAAAAGAGGAATAAAACAGTGAGTTATCAAAACAATAAAATAGAATTTATTAAAATACAACGTGGTTCCTTTATCATGGGTTCGACAGATGCAGAAATTGAACGGTGCGTTCAATTTTGGAAAAAAAGACTGGTGGATACTAAGTTTACTGAAGAAGAATTCCGTTCTTGGATTCAGAAAGAACATCCTGCTTTTACTATCAATATATCTCCTTTTCAAATTTCAAAATATCCTATAACTAATGAGATTTATCGAATTTTTTGTTTAAAAGCTGGATATCCGCTTGCTCCGTCTTTAGTACAGGTATTTCCAGAAGATCATCCTGTTTGGGGAGTAACACCTGAAGATATCAAAAATTTTACTGATTTTTTATTCAAAACTACAGGGTTAAAGTTTCGGATGCCCAACGAAGCTGAGTGGGAATACGCCGCGAGGGATCAGCTAGACAGGAATATCCCTATGGCAATGATTTTAATCCTCAATTTGCTAATACTATCGAATCAGGTATAGGCACAACAACTCCCGTTTATCATTATGAAAATCATCCTTCTCCTTTTGGTGTAATAGATATGGCAGGAAATACTGAAGAGTGGGTAGCTGATTATTACAAACCTTATCCAGGGGGTTGTTTAATTTACGATCATCTTGTAGAAAATTTAGGCCCTCAATATCGTATTCTCCGTGGTGGCTCCTTTGCTAGAGGCGGGGATTTATCACGCGGGGCTCGTCGTCACGGGCCTTTTCCAAGTGCTTTATATCAATATACCAGCTTTAGGCTTGTTTGTTCAGAGGACAAATTTGAGCAAAATTATTGTTTATCTATTTCCCTTGAGTCAAAATAAACCTACTAAAATTTAAGTTTAAATAGGAGTTTTACAACTTATGTCATGGCATAAAATCGAATCTTTTGCTGTCAGTAATGATGAACATTATATATATGCTGGCACTATATCAGGGGAAATTTTGACAATTAATACAAAAACTTTTGAGGTACTCATTCGTACACAATCTCATGCTGGTAGAATTTCGGCGATTGCTAGTCATACTTCACTTCCTTATTTGGCTACAAGGGTAGGAGGTTGGAGAGGAAATCTTTGGAAGCAAGATAGTCAAGGTAAAATCAAACATTTATTTGAGATCAACTTGCGTAAGCTAGATAGTAACCATAAGACTTCTATTATTGAAGCAGCAGATCAGGCAATTGCTTTTCACTCAAATACCTCTAGACTGGTGACAAGAAGTAGTCAAAATAGTCTTGTGGAAATTGAATTTGATGAATCAGAATTTAAGATAATTAATTGTCTTAATATCGACCAACGTGATTCCATTGTGACGGTTCGTTACTTGGTAAATTCTTATAAAATTTTAGTAGGTACAAGTTCAGGAAAGGTATTTCTTGTAGAAAATAGCATAGTTCTTAAAATTTGGCATTTTTCTAATAATGAGGATATTCATTGGTTTGAACATATAGGCGGTAATAATTATCTTATTGCAGGTGATTCTAGACAAGTAATTCAGCTAGATACTTCCGGCTCTAAACCACCGTTGATAGGCTCAACCTTTGCTCAAGACGATTTTGAACACATTGCTTACGATCGAGCCACAGGCGAAGCTTTTGCTTCTAGTTTTGATCGTAATATTTATGTAATTGATCCTCTTATTTGTGAGCCAATACGAATACTATGGAAAGCGCCTTTTAAATGTCGCTGGATTTATATTTTGAAGACCTATCCGCATACGCTAATTGTTCAGTGCCGTAATGGAGGCTTGTATAAAATAGACACTTTAACTTCAGACGTAATTGCTGAAATCAAAGAAACTCCTAATGCTCTTTGGACTGCATCAAAGTCTCCAGATGGCAGAATATTTATTGCGGGAGAAGGTAACAAATTTGCTGAGTTAAGACCGTATAATGCTAGCAATATACATCGACGCATGACAAGTTTTGTCTCAGAGCAAGTCGAACTAAAACCTTACTCTAATTCTTATACAAAGCGCCTTGCTGTTAACCCAAAAACAGGAATGTTAGCATTGGGACGTACTGATGGTGAAATTTTTATTTATGATAATGGTACGATCCAGTTCCTTATCAGATTAGATTCGGCAATTCGAGATTTAAAGTTAGATAATCAGTTTCCTTTTCTTTATGTTGCTTGTGAAGATGGTAAGTTAATCAAATTGTCCACTTCTAATGGTTCTCTTGTAGATTCCTGGTATTCATCGTTACCACTATGGGCTTTAGCACTAAACGAAGATAAAAGAATATTAGCTGTTTCTGAACGAGAAGGACAACTAATATTTATTGATTTAGAAACTTTTTTGCCGATTAAATATGAATTAAACCATACATATTCAAAGAGGATGAAATGGGTAGATGAAGATACATTATTATATGGATCAGGCGACAGAATATTAAAATATAATCTTCGCACAGAAACATCTTGCTCTTATGTCAATAACACTGGCAACTCAATTGAGGATTTTGCTTGGGATAACAACAAAAAATATCTAGTTATGATAAATTATAATCGCAGGATTATTCTGTGCAATTATTTAACAGGAAATGTCCTTGACATAGTTTACGATCAGATTGATTTTTCGCATGGTATAATATGGATTGATGATGACATTAACAAATCAGGAGACCCTAATGAGTTTTTTACCTTTGGAAGAACGGGTGAACTCTGCTTCTATAAAGTTTATGAAGATTGTATAGTTAGCAACGGAAATCTTGATTTGTTAATTTGAATTTCTCGTCAATTATCAATAAAAATCAGAGGAATGAAAACAAAATGAAATTTGCCATAGTTTCAGGTAGCCATCGCCATAACTCAGAATCTAGCAAAGTAGCTCAATTTCTAGCTAAAATACTAGAAACTGAATTTCCTGATAGCAAAAATATACTTTTAGATCTCGGTAAGGAACCATTACCAGAATGGGAAGAGAGTAAATGGGATGAAGCATCAGAAAAATGGCAGAAAATATGGGGACCCATATCTAATCAGTTAAAGCAATGTGATGCTTTAATAGTTGTTTCTCCTGAATGGGGTGGGATGGTACCACCTCAATTGAAAAACTTTTTTCTGTTGTGCGGAGATTATGAGCTTGGTCACAAACCCGGGCTAATTGTGGCAGTTAGTGCAAGTCGTGGTGGAGCTTATCCTGTTGCGGAATTACGGATGAGTAGTTACAAAAATACTTATCTTTTATGGATTCCAGATCATGTAATCGTTAGGGATGTAGAAAATGTACTTAATGAACATTTCCAAGCAACTTCTAAGGACGATCAGTACATCCAAGACCGTCTGCTGTATAGTTTAAAGGTACTTCATTCTTATGCTCAGTGTCTTATTCCCCTCCGGCAAAGTGGCGTGATAGATTACGATAAATATCCTTATGGGATGTAGATCGATCGCAGACTGAAGTTCCGTTGTTTTTCACAAAAGAGCGATCGCCATTTCTATTTTTTCAGAATGGCGATCACTTTTTAGGCAAAAAAGATCGCACAAATCCCCTTTACTGCATCCGATCGATCGTCCGATACTGCACAGCCTCCCCCACATGATTAGTCTTCAGGCTTTCATCCCCCGATAAATCAGCAATAGTCCTAGCAACCTTCAAAATGCGATCGCTAGCCCGCGCCGAAAGCCCCAACTTCCGAATCGCCATTTCTAGTAAATTCCGCGAAGCATCATCCAACTGACACCATGTGTTAATGTGGCTGCTTAGCATCTGAGCGTTACACTGCAAGCCAGCTTCCGACTCAAAACGGCGAGTTGCCACCTCTCGCGCCCTCTGCACCCTCACCCGCACCGGTTCCGACTCCTCCCCCGTCGGCTGTCGCGTAATCTCCTCCGGTTTCAAACGATTAACCGCCACCTGCAAATCAATCCGATCCATCAAAGGCCCCGAAAGTTTTGCCCAATATTGTTCCCTCTTTTGCGGCGAACAAGTACATTGTTGGATCGTATCGCCGTAGTAACCGCAAGCACACGGATTTGTACTCGCAACTAAGGTAAATTGTGCCGGAAACATCACCGATTGTCTAGTCCGAGAAATCGTCACATAACCATCTTCCAACGGTTGCCGCAAAAACTCTAAAACATCTCTTTTAAACTCAGTTAATTCATCCAAAAAAAGTATGCCGCGATGTGCTAAAGATATTTCACCCGGACGCGGAAAACTGCCGCCGCCAACTAGAGAAGGCCCCGATGCCGAATGGTGAGGACTGCGAAAAGGCCGATCGCCCACCAAGCTTCCCTTATCCTTCAACAACCCAGCCACCGAATGAATTTGAGTCACATCCAAAGCTTCCTCAAAAGTCAGCGGCGGCAAAATACCAGGCAAACGTCTCGCCAGCATAGTCTTACCGCTCCCTGGCGGCCCCACAAAAATTAAATTGTGTCCACCGGCAGCCGCAATTTCCAAAGCCCGTCTAGCGTGAATTTGCCCCTTTACATCCTTTAAATCTAGACCCGGAATTCGCCGTTTTGCCAACTCTTCTCTACCGTTTACTTCTACGGGCGAATAAGCTTGAGGATTGTTCAAAAAATCAGTAACTGCAAAAATATTCTCAAAACCATAAACAGATATTCCGTTGACTAAAGCGGCTTCTTGTGCGTTACCAGCGGGTACAATCAATCCTGAAATACCCATTTTGGCAGCAGCAGCGGCGATCGGCAAAACCCCAGCCACAGCCCGCAAAGTCCCATCTAAGGACAGTTCCCCCAAAAATAAATAATCTCCCAAAAGCTCCGTGCTGACCTGTTCCGATGCTGCTAAAATGCCAATGGCGATCGGCAAATCAAAACTCGGGCCTTCCTTCCGCAAATCCGCCGGAGTCAAATTAATCACAATACTCCGCATCGGAAAAGAGTATCCCGAATTTTTCAGCGTCGCCCTAACCCTTTCCTTAGCTTCTTGTACCGCCGAATCGGGCAATCCCACAACCACAATTTTCGGCAATCCTCCCGATACATCAGCCTCAACACCAACCTTTACCGCGTCAACTCCAACTATCGATGCACTCCAAACCCTAGCAAGCATTATTTTTTATCCTTGTTCGGCTATTTTGTCCCCACTCTCTATTATGATTAACAATGACTAATGAATATCGGAAGAAGCAAGAAAAACTTTTCTTTGCCTCTTCCTTTTCTCCTCTTCCCTCTATCCTCCTGCCTCTTCCCCCTTCTGCCTTCCGCCTTCCGTCTTCCCTGAAAATTTATCCGTTACATCCGTTACAACATCCGCTGCCGAACTTTCCTTAACACCCATGACAACTCAAGAAACGCTTTTCAGCAAAATCATCCGCAAAGAGATTCCCGCAGACATCGTTTATGAGGACGACTTGGCCCTCGCGTTCAGAGATATCCATCCGCAAGCGCCCGTCCACATCCTCGTCATTCCCAAAAAACCTATTCCCAAATTAGCCGATGCCGAGTCGGGAGACCACGCCTTGATGGGACACCTGCTGCTGACTGTCAAGCGGGTGGCAGAACAACTCGGACTCAGCAATGGGTATCGCGTCGTGATTAATACTGGCAACGACGGCGGCCAAACGGTAGATCACCTGCACCTTCACATTCTCGGCGGACGACACATGAACTGGCCCCCTGGCTAAAGGCTAATTTTTCAAGCAGAACTTGCGAACTCATCCTCATAAACCCGGTTTATGGCTATTGCACAACGCCTCATAAACCGGGTTTTTTCGTCAATAGACTTGCATTGCATAAGTCTTTGATTGATACAGAAACCGCAGATTTCAGGCAGATAAACACAGATAAACGCAGATAATTTCAGGATTGTTTGCTAATGAGTGCAATTCAAGTCTAATGAATCCGGTGGATTGGGAAGCTAGCCCGATCGCACAATCACCCAATTTCCAGTATTCTCCCGATAAAAATTTACACTCGCCCAATCCACCAATGATATGTGAATAAATATTAAAAATAATCTGTTCAATACCTAATTGAGAGATATTTAAATAGAAAGGCGATCGACCTGAACAACAATAATTTAATCCAACTGCTGAACTAACTTACATACAATCAATTCAGCACTTCTGCTCGCTATAATTAACCAGTTTTCTCCTGTAATATTACGTTGTAAAAAACTACAAATATTTACCAAGAATTAGGCTTTTGTAAACCTTTGTAAAATATTTTAATTTTTAGTGCTAAACCCTTGGCAAACTTGAGTGAATGGTGTTACTAATAGAAGCGTGGGGCATCCCACAATGAACGTTGAAAATTTAATTAAGCAATCATAAAAACATGACAACAACCGTACAGCGCCGCGAAAGTGCCAACGTTTGGGAACGTTACTGCGAGTGGGTAACTAGCACGGACAACCGCATTTATGTGGGTTGGTTC
>Ga0209591_10006031_pt1 | contig 13489 bp, 9 predicted proteins | sample MAT01_FD_187207 | JGI IMG/M metagenome (GOLD analysis project Ga0209591, IMG submission 187207) | Freshwater microbial communities from Lake Fryxell liftoff mats and glacier meltwater in Antarctica - MAT-01 (SPAdes) (version 2) | ecosystem: Environmental > Aquatic > Freshwater > Ice > Liftoff...
ATTAACGCTGTTCTTCGGGCGACGGAGTCTCAACGGCCACTCTATATGTGGCTCCTTCGCAAGCAAATCATCCTCAGGATTACGTGGGCCGAGATCACATTCCATTCCCGAAGTCCACCACAACGTCAAAGCAAAGAACCCCAAGAAGACAAGGCTCGCAAGGATGCTGCCCATCGGTGGCGCAAAGATAAAAGCTAAGTACGTCCAGGCAGCCAACACCGCTGGATAGATAATGCTCGTGGCAAATGGCTCGTTGATAAAGCCGGCCGCGTCGTGCGGGCGGCTCCTGAATTGGCCGGTGATGCCCAGTTCTTTTTCAATGCTTATGCCAGCTCGAATGAGACGACCACACTTCTTTATCCCGTGGATCTCATAGCTGAGCAAGCCGAGCGTGATGACAATTCCGAATAGTCCGATTGGCGTTAAATATGGTAATAACTTTAGGTAGTTCCTTTGTCCCCAGAAGAAATAGACCAGTCCCAGCAGTTGCGAGAGGCAGGAGCGACAGAAGCTTCGTACGAAAGTCATCGATCGAACGATAGCTGTTGCAGAGCTCTGTGTAGATCGCTTTATGGTTGTCGAAGGAACGGTTCCATGCGCCATCCGCCGGCCAGATATTGGAGCCCCCATCCGTTTGTCCGACGTCCATCCAATCCTTCACCGTAGCTTTCCATTTGGTAAAGTGCGGTGTTTTCTGGTGCAGCTCAAAGGCGGTCTCATTTTCATAGACTTCATACAGCCAGATCCGATTGCGGTCACGGCGATCCTGAATTACGTCAAAGCGCAGACAGCCTCTTTCGTATTTCAATGAGTCTTTGGCATTCTCCAGCATGGCTTTAATAAAGGCATCCTCGTGGTCTTTTTTGATTTGAATAGGTACAATAATGATGTACACGTGTTCCTCCTGATGTTGCTATGGAGATAGTTGTCCAGACGCAAAGCGCACCACAGCGCGACGATAGGTGCAGCGCTTCGCACTGCTGGTCATCGAGCGCGCGGCCCATTCGGGCGCTACTCCGCGTGCTCGTGCGCGGGCTCGGCGTACTCCTGGGGATGATCGCGGTAGGCGACAAAGACCATCCCGGTCAGCTTGGCGTGCTGCTCATAGCGCCGCCCCAAGCTCGGGGGCTCGTCCGCTGCACCGCTTCTGCAACTCGGCGCTGAGTGGCTGTCGTTGGCGGCCTGCCATGCGCTGCTGGTCTACCGCGCCCGGTCGGACCCGGATGAACGGATCCGGCTGGGGCAGAGTTTCACGCGCTTGGTGACGCAGCGGATGTGGTATGGCGATCTCCACGCGTGGCTGGCGTTGCTCGCGAGCAAACGCGAAAGCCTGCTGCACGTCCTCGACTATCCCGAACTGCCGATGCACAACAACGCGATGGAGTTGGGGGCGCGCCACCGGGTGCGCAAGCGCGGATATCAGCTTTGGGCCGCGCTCCGATGCGGGCGTGCGGGCGTGGGATACCTGCATGACGCTGGTGGCGACCGCCCAGAAGTTGGGCGTCAACGTGATCGCCTATCTCCACGACTGCATCAGTGGTCTGATGCGTCTGCCATCCCTCGCCGACCTGTTGACCGAACGTGCGCGCACCGCCAATCTCGGCGCGTCCTGGTCCCCAGCCTAATCAGCTCCCGGCATTATTGAGAGGACACGTAGGAAAGGAGTAGTTTGTAGTATCGCTTACATATCTCGATGAGATGCATTATCCCCAACCGGAGGCGCTGCTTCTACCCCTCTGTGTGAGCGATGGACGGCTCCTGGACGCTCGGGGACTGGTTTGGGACTCACGGGTCCAAGCGTATCGCACCATGCACAACCTCGATTCCAGTCCAGCGTTTACGCTCGTACGTATCGTACAGCCCGGTATGGGTGTCGATCATATTCTGGTCGGCGTGATAATTCAGTTCTGGGCTCTGTGTGGGTCGCTGGATGCTCGCGACCTCGGACAAAGTATTGCCAGTAAACACCGGGCCATAGTATCTCGTCGGTTTTCTCGAGCAGAGGTACGTCGATCGTGCGATGTGGTTATTTGTATACGAGATATCCGTAATCGGTACCCAAACAGCACCGGCATCCGAGGTTGCATAGTCGCCAAGCTCCAAGGTTGCGTAGTCACGAATGGCGTAGAATTGGTTATTCGTAACGGTGATGTTGCGTGTCTGCCCGACCTTGATTCGGATCGTGTGTCTCCCAGTGCCGTTATCGCTGGGCTTCTCAATAGGGATCTTGGCAATGGCATTGTCGTACGTCGCCGCGAGATGGAACGTTGTCGGACTGAGTACGATTACATAATACCCAACATCAGCCGAAAGACCCTCGGGCAACTCACCAGATGTCCTCAGCTCCATAAGCCCTTGTCCTGTCAGGAAGTGATGCGCAGACGTTGTCGTAAAGATGCCCGTAGTATGGTCGTACATGACTAGCTTAGGCCCAAGTTCACTGGCCTCGAAGTGGATCTTGTGTTTTCCAGTGCCATTATTGCTGAACTCCACAACAGGGGTTTCGGCAATGGCGTCGCCATATGTCTCTGCGAGGCGGAATGTTGTCGGACCGTGTACGATTACATAATACTCAACCGTAGTCGAAAGACCCGTAGGCAACGCATCGGTTGTCGTCAGCATCATAGGCCCTTGCCCTGTCAGGAAGCGATGTTTCTCTGTGGTTGTAAGGATATGATCGGAGGCGAACATCACCGCCTTCGTCCCAAGTGTGCCGCTAATCGGCCAATTCCCATCCTTCATCCCAATCGGACAATCGCCAATGATGTTGTTACTTATCTTGATGTTCCGCGCTAGCCGTTGGATGACGATACCCTCTCCCAGCGCGGAAGGTTTAGCGTTATGACGGAAGCCCCAGATACGGTTATCATGAACGCGCAATTTACCCTGGTTGTGACTACCGGCTTTGATATCGATACCGTTCTCCAGCCAGGTAGTCTGGGTATCCGTAGTGCCATTAAAGATATGGTAGTCGGTGGTCATGTAAAGATCGCAGCCTTCAATCACGACCTCCACAGGTTTCCACGGTGTAGGCCCGTCCGTAAGCTGGATACAATCGCCAACATTGTAGACCTCACAGTCCAGGATTCGAATCCCAGTAACATCTTGAGGGCTATTACCTATGGCGATCCCAGTTGAATCGCCTGGCGTCGGCTTGTCTGGGGTTGGGTCGGGAAGGATGAAGTTACGAATAACACAACGCTGGACGGTACAATTCGTGGCATGGCGAATGCGCATCATGTAGGCGTTCTCGGATCTTTTTTTGTCTTCGATCAGGCAGTAGTCGAAGGTAATGCCAGAACACCCACCGTCCATAAGCCAATTTGAAGTCTCACCACGAGTGGTGATGCCGTGAACCATCCAGTTAGTTGTTGTCTTGCCGGTGAACCGAAAATCAGCACACAGCGCTTCATTACCGCCAACGCGGTCCACCGGGTGTTGATCGTCGTCGTCGGGGTGGTAGTACGCGATCAGTTTAGGCTTACTTACTGTTCCGCCCGCTACGTTGTTTCGAACGCACTTACCCCAGCTAATGTAGTCACCCGGTGTCAGTAGGTACTGTGTTTTGCTCTTGTTAGCCTCAAACATCGTGGCCCATGAGGTGTAACTATCCGGAGTCAGGACAACCGCATTCGGCAAGTCTATCGCGGGCTTGACGACTAGGTCTAGGTGCGGTGATAAAGTAAGCGGCATGTAGGGTATCCTTTCTATAATCACTAGGTGAGCCCAATTGCGAGGCAGGGCCTTCGCACGTTTTTCTGCAAGGGTCGTCACGCTTCAATACAGAAAGTGCTCTGGAGCGACACCGTTCATGGTAGAAAAGCACCTTGGTGCCTCCAGTAGCTGAACCAGCACCGCCAAAGAGAACAAGTGGTCTCTATTTGCCCATAGCTTCGGCGCCTCTCTTGTGCCCGGCCTTTACTGGCCAGAGTGAACGAGCAAGAACAGCTTACACCGTTTTGTCCATATCCTGCTTTCTGAAGCGGAAAAAGGCATGTCGAAAAACGTGCGAAGGCCCTGAATTGCGAGGGCAGAGATTCAAACGACGCATTACACTATGGAACTACCCGACATCAACTTGGAAACGATTACGGATTCGCCCGCCCGCCATCTGATTGCGGAGCGTGTCAATAGCTTTGGCTCTCCCGCAGGTTAAGTGAATCAGAGTGGTCTATGGGAATAAACTGCTCATTTGAAAGCGGAGATTGTACCGCGATCACATAACTTGCAGAAGAGCCTTGACAAAGGGTCCACCTTAAACGCTTGGATCAACAGGCGCAGCAGCACAGGACTGACGACCCGCGGCGACTACGTGGCGCGGTTGAGCACGCGATGGTAATTCTGGAACTGCCCCTCCGCACTCAGTCCTATGACCTGCAGGGCTGCGGTGACCGTGCGTTTGCCTGGTGCCAGGATGGCACCGATGAGCAGGATCTGGGTCCTTTCCCATACGCGCTCGCTGAAGAGCCGTTCGAACTGACAAAGGACGTGTATAATCGCTAGTAGCAGGTTGCGCATGGCTGCCCCCTCTTTGCAGTTGGGTCCAAGTCTACCCTGCCTCCTCGTGCTTCATTTGCCCTCTTGTGCCAGCGTGTGCTCTACCGCGATACCCCTTTCACGTAAAGATGCGTAAGCGCCGGGTAAACGGGTCATTCCACATCAATTTCCATTACATCACGCTACCTCCATCATGGGTCGAATCAGTGCCATGATTCTACCGCGCTTGAGGAATTACGTTATGAGTGGATGTCAATTGACTTTCTTGGCGAGTTCGCGAACGCGCTTCATGAGTCCTGGCCACTTTTTGAAACCGACCGCGTCAAATCCAAGTCGCCGCATCTCGACTGCGATTCGCGGCTTGGTCTTGTCCCAGTCAATTTTGCTACTCAACGGGGCGATGAGAATTTCGTCGCCCTTGCTATGCCCCTTCTTCTCAACATTATTGCCCTTAGTCACCTTAATAGGCTTTTCATTGACCACGGCATCGATAAGCAGCTGCCACGTTGGCGAAGTGCCTAGGAAACGCTCAGCATCCCAGTGCGTGTAAGCGGGGAACAGCTTTCTATTGCCATTGCCTCCGGTCGTGCCCGATGCCAATACAAACAAGCTCTCTCTCTTGTCAGTATCCGTGTAGAGCTCATGAAAGACGAACTTCTCGCGATCCTTCAGGGCGAACTTATGAATCTGCCACAAAGGTGTTTTCACGTTGAGCGGCAGACTGCCCTTGGCGAACTGCTCCCGTCTTTGGTCGCGATCGTCTTTCTTGATGCTAGTTAGCATGTACATGAGCAGAATCGTCACCAGCGAGGTGATCGAGCGTGTGAAGTCTGTGTCGGTCACTCTCGTCCCATCCGAAAGCGTCGTACCAAGTTTCTTCTTTCGGTCGGCCAGGGCGCGCTTTAGGGCCACCCACGCGAGGTCGTCGCGTAGGCCCAATCGATCTTTGTCCCGACCCGTAAACGCTTCGCCCGGTAGGCCACCCTTCGTCTGGTGAATCTCCCACACAAGTTTACCGAACTCCGCGAGAGGCAGAGTCACGGTGGCCTGGGGAGACGACCACAACCCAGTCTTCGTCGGATATTTGCCGTATAATCGATGGATAACTAGAGGGACTGCCGCGAGCTTGTAGTCCGCCTGATCTCGATCGCCGTGGGCATCGACGTATGGTTTGTTCACCACGGTACGCGGATGCTCAAAGGTCGTCGGAGCATCGACGACACCAGGCACATGGACTCCCCGCTCATATGTTTTTTTTGCGTCGATGAGTTCCTGTCCAAACTTCATCACGTTGGCCACGACAGTGCCGAATCCACCGTCATCGTCTATATGAAATGGAACGGTTGCGATTTCCAGGCGTACAGCATCCATGGTCACGACAAAGGCGTCTGTGAAATTGCGCTTTAAGTCCCACCACTCGTGGTCTGTTGCCTTGAGGCCTTCACTGGGCCACTTGAAGCCCGTCGGAGGAACCAGACCCTTCGCGTCTATGACCTCCTGCTCAAACCCGAAGTTCAGGTCGAACTCAAATCCCAATGTTGGCGACGAGAACGAGCTTGGGGAGTCGAACTCCAGAATGCCCAGATGCTCAAGGTCGAGAGTGCCTTCATCATCAGCAGCTTCTCCAATGCCGTCGTTCGCCTCGTCGTATTCCATTTCGGGATTAGACCCCCCAACCTCCTCGGCGAGTTCAGGGTCTATGTCATCGTAAGGCGCTTCGGCAGCGTCCTCGAATTCCTCATCCTCGAACTCGTCGCCAAACTCAGCATCATCGAAGTCCTCAAGTGTTTCAAGTTCAGGCTGTGCTGCGGCAGCCAGCACCGGGATGCCGAAGATCCAGTCCGAGAGGTGCATCGCCTGCGCCACTATGATGGTCGCGTTGCGATCGGCTTTGTGCTTAGTGTCTGGATACGTCCGCGGTTCGTCTTGTCGGACCAGGATGTCCTCGCCTCTTAAGACCCTCTCAAGACGCTCAGCTACTCCTATTCGTGCTCCCCCTTTCACACCCTTCTTGACTTGTACCCGTATCCACTTGTCTTTTGTCTTACTCCACGTCCGCTTATAATAATTAAGTTCACCTTCTTGGCTTATCCCGCCATGGCCGGCATTCATAGCAATGCGAACCAAGGCGAATCGGGTCTCGACAGGGAGCTGGTCGAAAGCAACGCCACTCTTGTTCGCCGCCTTACGAAGCTTGATCTCACCGTACTTCAAATACACCGCGGTGGCCAGGGTGGCATCTTTGCCCGATTTGAAAGGGGTTGTCGTAACCTCTCGCTGGTTCTCGTTAATATTGGTTGTATTTTTTGCCTCGTTGAAACGGACTTTGGAAAATGCAGGCACATTCATTCGGAGTTGCCTGCGCTGGGCAAAGAAGTCGTCTGTTCCGCTGAGAAAAGATCGAACCTCACCTGGATCAAGGTAGACGTACCGTTGGTCTTTTTCGGCAAGCAGAACCGCAGCCAACAATCCCGGATTTATATCGACCTCGCTTGCCGCCCATTCCACCAGCTCTTTGAATTTCTTCCCAATCTCTCCCGAGAACTGGGAGTCGCGTTCCACGACGCATTTTCGTGATACTTTCAGATTGGCGTCCTCGGTAGCTTTCTGAATGACCAGCCTGACCACTCTGTTGCGGATCTCTATCCACTCACCCCTGAGCTGTTTAAACTTCGGATCTTTCGGGACTAACTTCCCGTCTGGCACCTCTGGATGCTGAAAGGAGAAGATGAGGTTCGTTAGTTCATTCTCGTCGCGCCAACCTGCTTGTATTGCCAGTTTCACGGCCAAGCGCCAGTCTTTTATTTTGAGCGCATCAGAAACGTCTTGAGTGACATCCTTTGGGTCGAACCGCTCTTCCAGCATCTCTTCACCAAGAATCTCGCGTTCATGCTCTTGTTGGTCGACATAGGAATAAACTCTCTCTTCTTCCCAAACAGATTCAGGCGGCGATTCCGCATTGGGAGAATCGTACTGTTCTGTCTCTTGATTAGGCCGAAGTAGAATGGCGGGATCAAACGCGAGCTCTTCCTCAAATGCTTCCGCCTTGTGCATCTCGCTCACATCCGATCTCGTCCAGGGTTGCTCAAAAGCATGCCCAAACGGGCTCTCATTGACAAGTCGCGCCACGCGGGGTTGCCAGTCCGCGTCAGGTTCTGCCTCCTGGGCGAAGAGTTCGGCATCAAGAAATGGGGACTCAAGGTCTTCGATTGGCTGGGAGCGTGATGACCATCCTCGCTCATCGCTGGTGCTCATCGGTTATGCCCTCGTCTGTTGCATTGCAACTTTGCCCGCCTTGATATCGTGACCAGTGATGATTGACCAGTGGGTGGTGATCGTGTTCATGGCGTTGGCCAGGGTATTGGGTGTTGTCAGGTCGTAGAAAGCACGCGCGGCTCCCGGATCACTGAGTGTATCCGTCTCAATTGCTATTAGCACGGCAGATATGGCATCGGCTATGCTGAAGTAACTCCGTGAAAGGCCGTGTGCAGGAAGACCAACCATTTGAGCAATCCTGAAGAGCCGTTGCTCTGGGCTTGTATCGTCTGCTCGAAGATCAACGATTATTGGGAGGCTACTTCCCACGGTAAGGTGGAACCATGACATCATTGCGACAAAGAAGAACTCCTCGCGGGCAAGATTGTTATTCTGTCGTCGGGCGATGAGCATGTCATGCAACTTCCGCGCTAACTCTGCAATCTTTGAATCATCGGTTGGGTTGGTGCCACTGGTGTTCGCACGATTAATATTCCCAACCCAGACTTCGCGGAGTAATTCTTCAAAGGTGGCGACGAACTCATTATTGGCAGCATCAGCCTTGATATACGGGTAGGGCGAATTGTTATCCGCGCCATGATTCAAATCCATGCCAAACATGCGATAATAGGCGTTTCGCCGTGTTGCGCGCAGATCTGGACGAATGTAGCTGCTGAGGGCTGTAATTGCAAATGGCGGCGGATCGCGGTAGAAGAGATCCTCGGTGTTTCGCAACCAGAGTTGCGTAGCCGCTGTTGGCGACCCAAGCTTTTCGCCGTGCAGCAACTCATGCACAACCCGACCGAAGATCTCGTAGATCCGCGTATTCTCGATCATGTATGCGTAGATCAGATGATCTGTTCGTACCCCCGGCTCACCAGGGGGCACCACACGACGGGTGCTATTAAGAATAGACACAAAGGGCACAACAGGGCCCGCGGCGGCGGCAGCGGCGGCGGCGGCAGCGGCAGCGGCGGCACTAATAGGTCTAACCCTGAGAGCCCAGGCCTGTTCAAGCAAGTCGGTCAATTCTCGTGGCTGTAAGCGCACGAGATCTTCAGCGCCATTCGGAAGTTGTGCTGCGAGATTCCGAAACATGGTTAATCTCCTTAGGCAGATCCGTAGAAAACTGTCAATAGGTCTTGGCGCTAGCACAGGAAGGTACCGCCTCACTTCTAACGTTATAGGCCACCAGTTCGTAGAAATACGTAGTTCCGCTTGTGAGCTTGATATCAGTGAATAATCTCGCGCTGGAACCTAGCTGCGTAATCTCCGTGAAGGGATGATTACCATCTTGACGTCGTATCTTGTAGCCATATGCATTGTCTGTGTCATCGTCCCACGTGAGTGTAATTTCAGTCGACGACTTAGCCGTTGCTGTAAGCTTTGGAGAATTGGGTGGAGGCTCAAATTTCAGCCCTGCTACGATGTCGTTATATGTGTCTACTGCTTTCTTTGCCTCGCTCTTAAATGGCGCCTGGCTCTGTCGCTGGAGCAGGGCAGCCTGAAGAGCTTGGTTAGAGAGTAGGACCTGTTGTGCTGTGTGTTGTGCTTTGGTTGCAGCCTTTTGTGCTGCGGTTGCAGCCTCTTGTGCTGCGGTTGCAGCCTCTTGTGCTTTGGCTGCAGCCTGTTGTGCTGCGGCTGCAGCCTCTTGTGGGTTCTGTTGTGCTGCGGCTGCAGCCTCTTGTGGGTTCTGCGGATCGTTTCCCATTGCTGTACTTCTCCTATGAATTTAGGCAGCCTGTAATGTGCCGCCGAGCCGCAACATAGCTTGCTCCTGCAGCAGCAGAATGCCATCCAGATCCCGAGGGCTGCCAGCCAGTTGCAGCCCAGTCAACGCCAGAATCCGCAGCGGCTCTGTCCAGAGCCAATGGGCCGACGTAAATAGCGCAGGGCCGATGCGCTCATTGAGCTCGCTCAGCGCGACTGGGCTGACCCGTTCGGGCTGGATCAGCGCCCGTAGCGGGCGACCGTTGAAGGCGCGCATGGGGGTATCGAGCGTTAGCCGCACCACTGCCTTCAGAATCGAACGCGAGTTTTCAGCTATTGCGCGGGTATCCGAAGGCGCCTGATTTAATGGGTGTAGCACTGTCCAGGACAACGCTAGGCCGTCCCAGGGCCCGGTGCCATAGAAGTAGCGGCACATCTCAACACCTAGCAAGACGCGTAGATAGCTGATCGGGTGTGGATCACCCGGGCTATATCGAAACACGGTGGACAAATCGCCAGCCAACACGTCATGCAACGCAGCCACGCTGGCAAACCCAGTATGCGCAAAGGCGAACGCATCTGCCACTATCTCGGAAGCCCAACCAGCCCAGACATCTGCCAGTTCGTTCGATCCCCCGCCTATCTCATGCGAGAAGGCGGCGGCGAGCTCCTCATTCCATCCTGTGATATGCGCCACCTGATGCCCTGCTTCGTGGATTAACGACGTAGGTCGCAACAGATTGTGACGGACGATTTTGATCGCGGCCACCGGGCTCACGTCGCCACCATCCCATAAGCGCAGCCCCGCTTTCAGAATCGAGGCCCCGAGTCCTTTGTCCAGATACGTCAGGGCAACCGGCGTAGTCTTGCCAAGTTGATCGAGCAGTTGAGCCATACTTCGATACGCCAATGTATCGCAGGCCCGAAGCAGGCCCGCTAACTCGGAGTTTGTCCGGGTGTTGATCGCATCGGCAAAAAAAACGAGCGTCGTTTCGGCTCGGAGATACTGTCGCCGAAGTGCGAGCAGCTTCTGATTTACCTCGGCCATGGCTGTCAGGCTTTTGGCTGCGCGCTGCAATGACACTAACGCATCCGCTTCGCTCCGGAGGCGATCAATCACGCCTGCCAAGTGTCGTCTCAGCGCCATCCCAAGGTAGCGCTCGAGATAGTTCCAGGCTTCTGGCGAGGCCAAATCATCAAGTTTAAGCCGAGCGATGGCAAGCGCCCAATGCGCTACTTGCCGTTCGGTCTGACTCCGCATTGCTGTCTGATCAGTCATCCTAATGCCTTGGATATACCTCGACGCGGACATTCGGCCGGGAACCAGTGCCGATGAGTTCTGCGACCTTGCTGCCCGACGGTCCCTTCTCGACCAGCGCCTGGCACAGCTCCTTCAGTCCCTGCGGATGCTCTATGGTGAACCGAAGCGTTACACCGTCGGCTGGATCCTCGGTGGCAGTGATAAACTGGTTTGCCTGTGTCTTCATGAACCCGGCAAAACCATGCATCAGCCACTCCCGCATCTTTGTGATAAACACAGGAGGAATTAGGGTTGGCAGGTTCTGTAAGGCAGTTGCTGGAGCTAGCCCTGGCCTCATTCCAGCGTGAACAATTCGGAGCCGACGAGGCCGCTGCCCCTGCAGGATCGGTCCGAGCCTGCGGGTCAATAGCTTGTGGAAGCCAACCGAGATGGACCCAATGTTCGATTGCTGGCGCAACCGCACCGCGAGTTTCTGGGCCTTCACTTCACTGATATGCACCAAGACACGAATCTGATCCTGTGTGCCGTCTAGCGTTACGTGGATATGACCTAATCGCCGGACACGTCGACGCTTTGCTGCTCCAGGAATGGTCAGCGGTCGCTTGCCCGGGATCGCCAGATGATAGAGCCGTTGTCCGGCAGCGACGTTCCGGCTGTCAGCGCTAGACGACAGATTGCGGCCTAGACCAGGTCTGCCAAGCAAGGCGGAGGCAACCCTTGGTGTGAGCGGAAGTAATTGTGCATAGGCCGCCTCGTCTGATGCGCCTAGACCCGGTGTTTCACTTTCGCTACGGGCAATATCGGCGACGGTTGTGCCAGGCAGAGTCTCATAGAGATGCACTTCCGCTTCAACCTCAGCACCCTCCGGCAAACCAAGTTGGTCTTGTAAATACTCCGCGAGCGGAACGCCCTCGAAGCCTTCGATCTCCTCTGCCATGTGCGGTGTTATTTTCACTTTGAAGCTGCGGGAACACCGCTTGTAGCGCTTCGGGCCGCGCAACGGCATGAGTAGCCATCCGGCGTTGACGCCTCCCTCGAGAAGCTCAGGGCGCTGTCTGTAGATCTCCGCAGAAAAAACGGCAGGCAGGTTGGCAGCAGCGGCCTGCTCAAATGCCTCTAGCGCAAATCCTTCGAGCAGTTCCTGGTTGTCGAGGACGTACTCTGGGAGCGATGCCACACGGCTGATCGTCTCCTCAACTGTTGCTGCCACCGCAGATGCCGCAAGCCCTGATTTCTCTTCTTCAGACATCTCGAGCTTCAGAAGCCTTAGCCCAGAGTCTACAATCGCCATGGAAAGCGCTGGAGCATACGTCGGGCCGATGAGCTTGCCAATCAACTTGGCCAGTAGTCCAGCGAGAAACTTGACAACACGTGGTCGGCCAATGATGGGTATCGCGACCCTGAGGACGTTCAGAACGACTGGTAGAAAATTCTGAATATACGGCTCGGGATCCTCACCTGCTTTGAGTTGATCGAGCTCGTGTATGAATTGTTCGCGCGCGTCATCAAGGTCAGCGAAGACGGGACTCGCGGCAACGGAGGAACTGCTCCGCATACGGGCCACTTCTAGATTAAGTTCAACCTCGTCCTGCGCCAGGAATGCCCCTGCTATCTGTTCATTAAATTCCTGCTGTACGGAGGCGAAGTTTTCGCTAACGGTATCCTGTACCGGCGAACCCACACCTTCCGGAGTTGGTATCGGCAGGTTGCTGTCATTGGTCCCGCCAAGCGCGGGTTCCGATGGCTTCGGCGTAGAAAACCCCAACTTCTGCGCCAGGATCTGGGCCGCCGGCTGAACAGCTTCCGGAAGCTTGCCAATCGCCTTCTGGAGGACGTTGTTCACGAGCGGCTTTATCAGCGCCTTGAGCTTATTGAAGATCGGGCCAAGGCCAATCTTCTTGACTACTTGCCATCCTTTACGGGCAGCCGTCTTAACTACGCTACCGATCTTCTTAAACAGCTTGCCAAAAAAGTTCTCGAATTCCGGGTCAAGAGTTGCGGAAGGCGAATATCGCTCGACGAACGACTCAACTTCACGGTCGACAATGCTGGTCTCGTCTCGCGATCCGAACTCCCGGGCCATCGCATCCACCATGGCTTCCGATTCGCGCACCAACTGAGAAAAATGTTGTGTCACGAGTCGATCCGCTTCCATTCGCGAAGAACCACCGGTCATCTGTTCGTCATGTAGTGCTCGCCCATGTACCTCCAGTTCAAACAGTGCTTCATCGAACTCTTCATCATAGAGTTCGTCAACAAGGGCCGAATACGCCTCCCGGACGGGATCATCGTAGGAGCTCTCTCCATCCTCTAATTCATAAACTGCGAGAAACGGCGAGCGAACTGGTGGTGATGCACGAACCCCCACTTCCTGCAATTCAGCCTCTTCTGTAGCAAAACTCTTGACATCCAGAAACGGTGATTGATTCTTCATGCCCTCATCTCCTTGGGTTTTCGGGCGATATTGCGCCAGCCCGCATGTTATGCACCGTGAACCAACGTGAACGTTGTGGTGTCGATTGGCATATTGTTCAAGAAGCGAGGAAACTGCCTGATGTTATCGAGTGGGAGTCTCGCGATCCTCCAGCCAAATCCAAATGGCCCATTACCAGCGCCGGAATCGTATGACAGGGTGAGCTGTGGGCCAAAGCCGGATCGGCCAGGCGAGGTGGCGATCGGCACGCTCATCGAGCCGGTGCCAGTCACCGGGTTCGCAGCAAACTTCTCGCCGATGCCCTTGATCGCGCCACCGCCCTTGGGGAGGGT
>Ga0209591_10006033_pt1 | contig 13486 bp, 5 predicted proteins | sample MAT01_FD_187207 | JGI IMG/M metagenome (GOLD analysis project Ga0209591, IMG submission 187207) | Freshwater microbial communities from Lake Fryxell liftoff mats and glacier meltwater in Antarctica - MAT-01 (SPAdes) (version 2) | ecosystem: Environmental > Aquatic > Freshwater > Ice > Liftoff...
TGACCATAGCCTAACAGGGTGATCGTCGGCGTCGTATTGGATTGTGAACTGCCCGGCGACAGACTATAGCTCTGCCGCCCAATCCCAGGCCGATTCACATCGAGCGTGACGCTGCTCAAGCTGGCGGGTGTGTAGGTATAGGTTGAGGTCGTTTCATTGATCGTCTCGCTGAGGGCGCGGGACAGCGCATCATAATGGGTGAGTGTTTTCAGCCCAAATGGATCGCTCAATGTGACATCGGGCGTCCCCGCCTGCCATGCAAGGTCCCAGCGCAGCGATCCGGCGGCAATCTGACTCAAACGGGCCAGCGGATCATAAGCAAAGGTCACATCGCCCACACGAGTTAACTCGCCAGAGGGCGCAAAGGTGAGATTTTGCGTCCAGGTCGTATCACCCTGCGCCTCGCTCACGGCCCAGCTATTGGCTGCGTCATGCCCCACCGTCAGATGCTGCGGCTCATCGGCATTCACATTGAACAGCCAATCGGTCAGGCGGCCCGCGCTGTCATAGTGAATCTCGTGTGTGCGATAGGTATCCCGCTGAGCATCCGGCACGACCACCAGCGGATCATCAATGCGCCACAGCAGACCCGTTCCATCGAAACGATAGCGCGTGATATCATTCAGCGGGTTGGTGTAAATCAGGCTGTTGCTGGCATCGTCCCACTGGAAGCGATGTTGATTTCCGGTGGGATCAATCACGGCGGTTGGGCGCGTGGGATTGGTGGCGTCGTCATACAGGAAAGTCGTGGCATTGCCCACAGGCGACACAATGGTCGAAAGCTGGCCCGTCGGCGTGTAGGTATAGCTGAGGGCATCAGCAGTGTTGGCGTTCAACTGGCTGATGACCTGTTCCGTTTCGTTGTAGTTATACAGGTAGCCGCGTCCGAGGCCATCGGTGATGGACGTCAGATGATTGGCGTCGTTATAGACGAAAGTGAACGATGTCTCAGGCTGATCGGCCACCGTGACCGATGTCAGCCGCCCCAATGCATCATAGGTGTAATCGTAGGTCGTCCCCGCCTCATCCAGCCACTGGATCAGATCACCCGCCGCGTTATAGCGCATCAGCCACGAGAACGCCTGCCCGGATGCGCCCGTCATCTGGCCTTCTACCACCCACTGCTGCGCCACTGTATCAGCAAAATAGCTGAATGTCCGCGTGCCGGAAATGTCCCGATATTCCACCAGACGATTGTGCATATCCACGATGACAGCGGCCTGCACATTGGTACTATCACAGGTGATCGCTGCTGTTCCAGGCGGGCCGTAGAGCGTGCGGTGCAGCCCGCCCGCCTGCGGACAGTACGCCATCGGCGTGCTGGTATTCGCGCCATCCACCACGCCCAGGGGCCGCCCCAGGAAATCATAGCTGAATTGAAGCTGCGGCGTATTTGAGGCATTGACACGGTAGCGGCTGGTGAGATCAATCGGGGCCAGTGTCAGCAAAACATTTTGTGGCAGCGCCCCCTGCCCCCAGTTCCATACCACCTGTTGCAGTGTGACAGTGCGATTGCCGACGCTGCTGTCGAGCGCACGAATGCGCGTGCTCACCCCCTGATCGTAGGTCAGCGTCCAGCGTTCCGCGCCGCGCTCCAACCCGATCAACTGCCAGCGGCTGTCAAAGCGGAACGAATTGACATTGACGGCAGCAATCCCGCTCAGTTTTTCATACTGCGTGATGCGTAAGCCATAATCTTTTCCGCTGTCGGCGGTGCTGTAATCGTAATACGAACGGCGCTGCGTCTCATCGAAGGTTTCGCGCAGACGGCCCAACGCATCGTAGGTGTAAAAGCGCTGTGTGCCTGCGGCATCCGTCACCGCTGTGCGCGTCCCGCGAATCGTGACAGTGCTCGTATCGGGCACGAGGCCCGTCATATCTAGGGTCTCCTGCGGCTCATAGGTATAGGTGGTGCGGAGCGGGCGGCTGTCTGCGCCCTCGCCCAACCAGCGGGCCTCTTCTGTCAGGCGGCCCAGCAGATCGTAGGCATAGGTGTCACGACGTAGCGTCGCAGCAGCATCGCGCAAACTCGATTCGAGCAGCCGACCCCGCGCATCATAGCGGCGCACGGTTGTCGCCCCAATCGGATCAGTCAGGGTGACATCCATTCCCGCAGCCTCAAGAACGCTGTAAGCCAGCGTGTACGCGCCTATCAGCGAATCGCTGATGCCTGTGAGCCGCCCCAAGCCATCCCAGGTATAGGTGATAGTGTAGGCGGTGTCGGCAGCTTCGCCCGCATGTCGCTCGACGCTTTTTGTCATCAGGCCCAGGGCGTTATAGCTGTACTCCCACACGACGCCATCATTCTCACGCTGCTTGCTCTCCAGCACAACGGGCGCGTTGAGGCTCCACACATAGCGGTAGGTCGCCCCAGTTTGATCCGTCATGCGCGTGACGAGGCGGCGATCATCGTATTCATAGCTGATCGATGAGCCATCGGCAAATGTGATCAATTGGGCGAGAAAATCTTCCGGGCGGGTGCGCGTGTCCGTCGGATCACCTGCGACAAATTTGACATTCAACTGCGGCAGACCCTGGACATCGCATGAAATACAGGACAGCTTGCCCGTCGGCGTGTAGTTGAAATCGACGGCCAGTCGCCCCTCGCCTGAGCCGCGTGTATCGAACTGTTTGAGAAAGCCTTTTTCCCAGGTGTAGGTCTGCGGAATCGCTTCGTAAGCGTTTGTGTCCGCCAATGGACTGGTCTCGCTCGTCAGCACAAAGGTCGTTTTGTTCGCACCCTGCCAGCTTCGATCCTGGCGGGCACGACGCAGGGAATCGGGCAGGCGGGTATAGGCGTATGTGCGCGTATGGCCCAATTCATCCGTCACCGTCACCTGCCGTTCGCCCTCAGCCTCCACATACGACAGGCTGCGCCACAGCAGCGTCTCGGAGCCATTGGCGAGAGTGACGCTCTTAAGATCGCCGTTTTCGCTGTAGGTATAGGTGGTATGCGGCGAGAGCGGCGCATAAGCGTCTGTCTGATCGGTCAGATGGCCCGCCTCATCGTAGCCATACGTCGCCAGTTGACCATCGCTGTAGAGCACCTGCGTGAGACGATCCGCGTCATACACATACAGCGTCTCAAAACAGTTGTTTTTGGGGTCGCAGTCCGCTAAAGCCGACGGTTCACCACTGGTCATATCGCGCAGTACGCTGCGAATAATCTGATGATCGGCGTTGTAATAGAGTTCGATGCGGCGCGGCGCTGTGCCTTCCCCGCTTGTATCGGTGATGATGACGGGCGTTGAAGAACCAAGACTGCCCGGCCCACCGAGAGTGGTACGCGGATACGCAATCTCGATCATACGACCCGCCAGCGGATAGCCATAGCGCAGCAGACGCCCTGCGCGATCAAATTGATAGATCAGTCCATCATCCTGGCGTAGTTCCCAGGGCGAACGCAGGCCCGCCCGCGTGAGCACCCATCCGGGCATGGTGAGGGCGCGGTATTCCTCTGGTGCGCCGAGGACTCGCGGTGTGCCAGTGTCGTAGGGGACAAACGGATGCTGCGATCCTGTCGCGCTGATGAACGTCAGCAGGCCACGAGGGGCATAGCGCACATCCAGCGCCATGCGATAGGGATTGTCTGTTTTGATGGGCCGCGAATTGCTGGTTGTGTCATAAGCGGTGTTGTAATCGAGCAAAAAGGGCGTCGTCCAGCCCTGCCCAAACGGGCCTGTCCAGCGCGTGCCACGACTGTTATAGCTGCGGGTCAGCGCCAGATCAATCCAGCCGCCATGTGCAAAGGCATCCGTCAGCGCTACCCACAGATTGCCATTGGCGGCGTTGGGCGTGCCGTTAGGCGCACAGTTGGCCTGCGGCAAAATATTCGACACCGGGTAGCATTCGCCGCCCAGATTATTGAGCGAACGCGCCGCGAAGCCATCCTGATCCGGCAGCGCCCGACCATCAAACGCAGGATCACCGGGCGGCGTAATCATTTCCAGGTAGCTGTCCTCAGCGGGCAGCATCAGGCGCTCCTCACCTGCCACATCACCCTGCGGCTGATAGACGATGTGGATCACATCGCCAAGCGCCTCAAAACGCTGCAAGGCTGCACCGGAGCGGGTGGTCTTGCCACGCGGCGCATCGAGAAATTCAAGCGCAATCACATCATCGGTCAGGCCAAACACGCGCATATTGAACCAATCCAGCACCACCTGTGCGCCGAGATCCGCCAGAGTCGCATCCACACGGCCCGGATAATTCTCTCCGGGCGGCTGGCTGGTGAAGGTGAGATTGGTGGATTGCAAACTCAATTCTCGCTCACCCACCAACAGCAGATGCAGCACGCTTCGCAGCAGAGAGACTTCGCTCTTGTCGCTCACCCCCGTCCAGCTCATCGTGAGAGTGTGTGACACCAACTCGTTATTGGCATTCAGCGCGTTGATTTGCAGCGCGAAGGCATCCAACGACCCCTTGATGGACAGCACGCGATCCTGCGGCGCGGTGGCGGCCACAAACGAGCGTCCATCCTTCAGTTTGAAGCCTGTACACTCATTCGTGATCCACAGGCCGTAGATATCCGCGCTGTTGATACTGATCTTAGTTCCATCGGGGAAGGTAAGATTGTTGAGCAGCAGCGTCCCCTGGCTGCCCGCCAGATTGCCTTGAAAAGCAAAATTTTCGAGGAAGAAAATGCGATCTGTGCCGTTGTTAATCGCCAGATCGCCGCCCAGGAGCGCAATATTTTGCGTCCAGCCGCCCGTATACAGGGTATAAGTGCTCTGGCTGGAAAAAGTTTTATTGGGGAAATAGACCTGTGAGCCGTCGCTGCGCTGCTCATTGACCTTGCCAATCGCGCCCGGATGAAAGCGGTACTGCACGCCTGTCACCGTCATACTCATCAGGCCGTTGGCCCCGATGGGCTGCACCGAATAGGGCTTGCCATTGGAGGTCGAGACTTGGGGGTTGGGGGGGGCTTGCAGCGACAGACCGCTCACCGTGAGACGATAGGCCGCCTCAGATGGATCAGCCACATGGACGCGGCGCACCACCAGCGTATACGGCCCAACCCCGGCATCGATGGTGTAGGTTTGTCCGGCCTCAAGCCGCCGATAGCCTTCTGACGGGGCATACATCGCTCTGAACAGCGCAAATTCCAGCGGTGCGCCGCTCACAGCATCAATCATAAGCGTCAGTTGGCCTTCACTGGCAAGCTGGAATGACCAGAAATCAGCATAATGATCGCGGGCGAGTGTGCCGCTGGCGACGCCCTCTTGCAAGCTGCCTCCCCCAAGCGCAAAGTCATACGGGGTTCTATTCTGCTGCATCAGGATGCTGACGTCGGCACACTGCGAGGCCGCCACATCTTCCGCTTGAGCGCGGGCGGCAGATGCCAGCAAGCCCCAACTGACAACACAAAGCCACACGACAATGGCACGACTCATGCAGGACTCTCCCTCAAGCGGATGTGATCTGGTGTGGCCTAATGGTATCGGAGCGATGTATCAATCGGAGATCTTTTATGCCATCTCTCATCATTTCATGAGTGAGGGTATTGTTAACCTCAGTTTTGAATAGCACTGTTGCCCTTACCTCTCATCCTTTCCCACAAGGGGAGTGGAGTCAAAGCCCCTCTACCGCGAAGTGGGAGAGGGGTTGGGGTGAGGGTGAAAAGCAAGAATATACCCTAAAAACCTCTGCAAAACTCAGGTTTTTTATTGATTGAGCAGCCCTTTTACCTGATTACGAAAGCCCGAATAGATAAAACTATCGATCCTGATCAGCCCCGTGCGATTGAGGCAGTAAGTTTGATAGATTTGCACCGCAAAATCGTCCTGCTTATCGGTGAGGGAACGAGCAGGTTCATACGCGGGGTTGGACTGATCCAGTTGACTCTGTAACGCATCATAGGTTGTGGCAAACAGCTTACAGTCAAAGCTGGTATATGGCCCCAGTTGCTCACTAATAAACATCCTCAACAGGTCATCCAGCGGCGGCACAGGCGTCGCGGTTGAGACCGTTGGTGGAGGATCAATGCGCTGTTGTAACGTTGGTATTGCGCTGAGTGTCGCTGTCGCAGTGGGACGGGATGTTGGCGTTTGGGTGGCGGTCTCAGTCAGAGTCAGTGTCGCGCTGGCGGTTGGGCTGCTGGTCAGCGTTTGGGAGGGCGCAGCAGTGGTCGGCTGGACAATGACCAGTGGCGACGTGTTTGTGAGCGTGGCGACTGGCGTATCGCTGCTGGTCGGCGTCTGTGTGGCCGTGTCGGTCACAGAGGGTGTGGCGGTTGATGTTTTTGACGGGATCAGGGTTGAGGCGGCGGCAAGGCTCTCCTGCGTTTGCAATGCGGCCATCGCGGTCACAGACGTAGCCGTCAGCGAGAGGGAGGAGCGCTGTGTGACGAGCGTGAACAAAATCGCCCCTAGCAAAACGGCGATCACACCGCCTGTGCCGACGATGGCGTAAATCAAGCGTGATCCGCTGGGTGCAGGGACAGGTGAGACAGACGTGATGGGAGTCTCAGGGGTGTAGGGAAGATTGGCCGCCCCCGTCAGCATGGGCGTCAGCACACCGGGGCCAGCCCCGCTATTGAACTCATCCTGCGGACCGGGCATCCGCAGCACACCCGTCGCAGGCACATAGCCCTGCCCGGTTGACGGGAGATGCCCGCTCATGTCATTCATCGGCATGTTTTCAATGTGTGAGGCGTGAACCGCCTGAGCAAACGCATACGCCAGATGCCTGATATCGGGAAAGCGCTGATACGGGTCTTTGGCGATGGCCTGCATGATCACCCGATCAACAGCGGGCGTAATATCATTGTTGAGGGATGATGGCAGCGGTGGAGTCGACCTGATATGTTGCAGCCCGATATGAATCGGATCGCTGATTCTAAAGGGCAGTTGGCGCGTCATCATCCAGTACATGATGATGCCCACTGCATATTGATCTGACAGCGGCGTGGCCTCCTGCGATTGAAACTGCTCCGGGGCCATATATTCCGGCGTCCCCGGCTGGTTGATCACATCTGTCAACTGGGTTTGATACATCATTTTGGCAATGCCAAAATCACTCAGCACCGCCGACTGTGGGCTGTTGCGATCACGCAGCAAAATATTGGCGGGCTTCAAATCCCGATGAATCACGCCGCGCTGATGGGCATAATGCAGCGCTGATGCCATCTGCGCGACCAGTTCTACCGCCAGCCCGAATGTGAGCAGCCCACCGCCGTGCATGTAATCGTTGAAGCTGCCGCCCGCGAGATACTCTATCGCAAAATAAGGCCGTCCCTGGCCCAGTTCCAGATAGGCAAGCGGCGGATAAGCTTTGACGATATACGGATGCTGCAAATCAAACAGAAGTTGTGCTTCGGATTCAAAACGCGCCATCACATGGGGAAAGGGCAACCAGCGGGTTTGAATGACCTTGACCGCGTAAATCTGCCTGGTCGTAATATCTTCGGCTTTATAAACATCGGCAACCGCCCCCGCACCGAGGAATTCCATCAGTCGATAGGGGTGAAGGATGGCATTGACCAGCGAGTCCATACGTTGAGGAGTCATACTTTACTGCCCTTGTTGAGTACCATCAATTTGAAGCAGCACAGGGCAGCATTGCTCGTAACCCTTATTATCATACAACAAGCTTACGGACAAATGCGCGGCGGGATTTTCTTTTCGGATAGATAACTGTCCTGATTAAAAACAGCTTTTCACCAACATAAGTGTTGATGTGTATCGCCGTTTGCATCCTATGAGGCTAGAATGTAACTTGCTTTAATAACGCTCGATTGCGCCATCATGTCATAAAGCCCGCGATGAAATTTCGTGTGACCAAAGACGTGAGTTCATGTTACTATCATATCAATGCGATATACACTTCTCCAAAAATTTAATGTCTTTTCTAAGCTCACATATTTGATGTCGATACGGGGACAGCCATTTATGCCAAATTCCGATGATCGTACCACTCACACCACGCATATTTATGGCGGTCAGTTTGGGGCCAATGAAGTGCATGGCAATCAGACCGTCAATTTTGGCACGTCGGCTCAACCGCCCGCTCCACCGCAAGGGGCTGGCGGCCAACCCCCACGTCCCGAACCGTATAAGCCGACTCTCCCCTCGCCGCAAGGCAAAGGCGGCCTGTTCATCTCCTATAAAAGTGAAGATCGGCCCTGGGTTGAGGGCGCTGTGCGCGAGTTGGTGCAGCGCGGCGTCGTGGTGTGGTGGGATCAGATGAATCTGCCGATTGGCGTCAACTGGCGCGATACAATCCAGACAGGCGTGCAGGAGAGCAAAGCCTGTCTGCTGTTCGTCTCAGCGAAGGCGCTGGCCTCCGATGAGGTCAAGATTGAGTATCGTGCCTTCCTCAGCCAGAAGAAGCCCATCTACCCTGTCATGCTGGAAAATACCCCCCTCCCGATTGAATTGGCGGGCCTCCAGACCAAACCTTATACCCAGATCGCCCAGGTGATTGATGTGGTCAGTCAGTTCGTGCGTTAAAGAGACGCGCCATGTCTACCCCACTCGATACGCCTCCAACGTCCGATTCACAGCGGCCTGATCCCTCGCCTGATGAGGGATCAGGGACATACGAAACGCCTGATACGCCTGCGGATCACAAACCCGACGCAGAGAGTCACTTTCCACCACCCTACAGCAGCCCCACAGACGCGCCGCTGCCGCAAGACCTCTTTGGCCTCATGTACGATATGCTGCGCCAACTGCCGGAGATGCTCCGCCCCCAGGTGACGCAGTATATCTACGGCGGCTCGTTTGGCGCTGCGAATCAAACGGGCACACAAACCGTCCAGATGCATAACGCATCGCCACAGCCGCAAAATACGGCTACTACCCCGCCCGATGCAAGCCCCATGCCGCTCTTTGACAGCGTGAGCGCTGTCGAGACATGGTTCTTCAGCCTGCGCGATGATGAGCCGCTCACGTTTGAGATGCGGCTGCATGTGCTGGTGATGGCGGTCTTTTCGGGCAACAGTCTGCGCTTCATCGAATCGGCCAAGACCATTCTGCGCGATCAGATCACGATGGGCCGTACAGCGCCCAAGCCTGACGCCTCGGTCTTTGCCCGCAGCATCAGCGCTGTGCTGCACGCCACCGCGACTCAGGCGGCGACAGTGCCGCAGCACGATGGCCTGACGCAGGTCTACCGTTTTCGAGAAACGCACTATCAGATCATGGTGCTGCAATTCCTCAGCACAGCCCCCGATTTGTACGTCTTCCGTCAGGCGTTTCAGGCATGGCTCCGCACCATCTGCACCCAGAGCGACGCGACGCTGTATCAACTCGGCGCATCGCTCACGACGATGACGCGCATTCAGGCCGCGATTGGTCTGGGCGAGTTCGCCAAGCAGGATTTTAGCTACTACGACAGCACCCTCATCCAGCCCTGGGCCGAAACATGGTTTGCCGACGATCACACGCTGAATCATGTCACCGTGCTCGGTTGGGTGCTGTTTCAACTGGCGACGGACAGCCGTTATACCGATCAGGTGTATCAACGGGTGATGACGTGGGCCTCCACCACTTCGGCGGGCGAGACGCGCACGCTCAAGGAGCTGTCGCTCATCTGGACGGCCACGCAGATGATCAGTATGCTCGGCCTGCTGAATATGGAGCGCACGCTGCCCATCATCACGCAGTTGGCCGCCCAGCGCATCCCCGATCAACCTCTGTTCCTGCTTTTCCCACTGGTGAGCCTGTACAGCGCCGCATGGCACGCCAACTCTTTGCTCGATCTTTTCACAGATTGGCAGCGTCTGCCGCGTGACAATCCGACCCATGTGCATCGCGCCACTCTGGGCCTGCGCTATTTCCTGTTTCTGGTCGGCGGCAAGACACAGACCGACAGCCGCATGTCCCTCACATCCAGGGAGCCTGAGCCGAGTCTGGCTGTGCCGACGGATGCCCAAGCGATGGCAGAAAGACTTCTGCGCCGCGTGGGGAATGCCGATGAACTGATTCAGGCGACCATCTGGGATGTGATCCAGCGCGGCAGGCAGACAGGCACGCCGCATCCCGAAGCCAGCCTGGAATATCTGATCAAGTGTGTGCTGCGCCAGAATGGATCGGTGGTGGATCATATGATTGACTTACTGGGACAGTGGCTGCGGCTGGCCGATCAGCGGGCGGATGTGCGCGACAGCATCCTGTTGATGATGCGCCGAATCAAACGCGATCCCGCTGGAAATCGCATCATCGACAAGCTGTGCAAAGGTCGCGCCTTCACCACCAGTACAGCCGCCCGATTCCTCTTACAGGACTGATGACTGTCTCAAAAAGTGTTATTGAAGGAGAAGTTATGACAACGCCTCATCCCAACAATCGCACCTGGAACGATGGCCTTTTACGCATTGTTTCGCTGTCACGCGGCCAGCATCTTGATGCCACCCAGAATCCATCCATGCAGTTTTTGATCTTCCATCAGGTCAACGCGAAGATTGGGGCCAAAGACCCGTCAAATCTCTCGTTCAAACAGGCGGTGCGCCCCAATCAGCCCTTCCGTATGCCGCTGTGGAATACCGGGCATATTGTATGCATCGGCGTTGATCTGACGCAAAAACATGCTGATTTTGAGCTGATTCTCTATACCAGGCAGAGAATCAAAGGCGAACTCAAGGTTTCCATTGGCTACCGCGTACAATCACCGCTGGAGATCACACAGCACAGCGATGTCTTGACCGATTTATGGCTCTACTGCCAGGATGCCGCACAGCGCGTCGTGGGCGTGAAAAGCCATAACGACATCCCGATTGATCATGTGCGCGAGGCCCTGCTGCATATGAACACGGAAAAACTCGGTCTGAACGTTGTCGATGTTGTGCTGCCCTACCCGATCTTCTGGGACCCGTCTGTCGCGCATGTCGATACGACCATTGCCATTGAACACGCCAGGGCGCACCAGTCGCGCAATGTGATTCTGACGCAGATGGAGACAGATCGTCAGCGCCGCGAGATCATCGAGAACGAACTCGCCCGTTATGGCATCTATGACATTGAAACGATTGCCGATGTCATTGCGGCCCTGGATAAGAATGACTTGGATCTGGCGCGAGCCATCCATAAAGTTAAGGAGATGCGCCGCATCCGCCGCTATGAGCAGGATGAAAAAGACCGCAAGATGATTAAAGATCTGGCGGATCGTGACAAGCTCGACAGCTTCAACTGGCAGGATCTGGGACAGGGCGCGATTGATCGTCTGAACAGCGGGCGGCAGGAGGAGCAGCAACTCACCGGGGGACGCATGACTCCGACGCAGTCTTATCCCAATTATCATCGCGGCGTCCCGCAGAATGAGCCGCCCCAGCTCCCGACGTCGCAAAATCAGAAAAAAACCGGACAGCTTCCGCTGCTGCCCAATCCCGAATACACGGACAGCACAGGCCCGACGGCCCAGGGCAACCCTCACAAATTGATCGACAATGGAGAGGCCCCAGGGCAAGCCGCCCATGCCGCCCTTTTCGATTTAACCCATCACAGCGGGCGTTTTCTGCTGCGTTATCCCGTGACATATTTAGGGCGGCGGCCCAACGATAATCACATTGTCATCGCGGATGATCGTGTCTCACGCCAGCACGCCATTATTGAATTTCAAAGCGATATGTTTTACATCCGCAATCACGAGAAAATGCACAGTAACCTCGATACCCTGGTCAACGGTATTAAAGTTGGCAGCCAGCGTATCGCCCTGCATGATGGCAGTGAGATCATCATTGGGGAGGCGCGGTTGCAGTTTCGGCTTCAACGCAGCGGAGATTATTCGGATGGCAACAGCGAGACGCGCTTCGGCTGAACCAGGGCAACCTGTTCTTTCCCGACTCAACACATCCAGGTCATCACGGACGGCCAGGGGGTGCGACACAGAACGTGTCATTTTGCGTATGGGAACTCATATCCAGTTCAAACCTTATCTTGTCCCAACCTGTGAAATAATAAAGGCAGCAAGAAACGAGACTTCAGGAGCAAACCGATGAAAAAACTCTTTTCCCGTCCCTCGGTGATTGTGCTGATGGGCGTGATGATTGCGGGCCTCCTGCTGATCGCGCTCGTCCAAGCCAATCCCCCGCTTGCTCTCAACGCCTCCCGGACAGACATGATGTTACGAGCGCAGTCAACGGGCGTCATCCTAATAATGGGGATCGTCCTGTTTGGAGCGGCCTCCCTGATGATCCTCGTCATGTCGCTGTGGCTGCGTCTGACTCAGCAGCATCATGCGACCACAGGCGGCTTTACGACCTTTACCCCATCAGCAGCCTCGCGCAACACATGGACACCTGACGACACACAGAGCAAACCCACCCGCCCGGCCACTCTTCCCAATCGTCCTGTGCCAATGGCCCCGCTTGCCTATCTCGTCAGCCCCAATGGACAATCCATTGCCATTCAACGCGCTGATTTTGCGATTGGACGGCAGCGTGAGAATGATCTTGTCATCAAAGACCTGTACGTCTCACGGCGTCATGCCCGTATTGTGATGCAGCACGGCCATTTTATGCTGTGTAATCTCAGCAAGGTCGGGACTTTCGTCAATCAGGCCCCGGTGCATGAGGCCACGATTTTGCGCGGCGGCGAACAGATTCGCATTGGCTCGGCGGATTTTCATTTCGCGCTGCCCACGCAGCAGAGCACGTCTCAGTCGGCAGTCCGCTCGTGAGTTTGTCATTTCTCACTCACCGTCGTCTCAAATATTCCACCGCTTCGTAGGGATAAGGCCCGCCTTGTCCGAATGGTTGGACACGGCAGGCCGTGTCCCTACAAAACGCCATATCTCTATTTATCGTGTATACCTACACCCATCCCATCTCAAATTGAGATCGCAGCGCTTATGACGCCTCGACAATTCGCGCCTGCTCCACCACCGCAGCGGGCGTGAGACGCTGCGGGAGCGTCAGACTGCCATCGATATACAGGGCGTGCCATAGATGCAGCGTCAGCAGCGACCACAGCGGTTTGAGATGATAGCCTGTCCGGGACAGATGCTCCGTCACGAGGCGCGAGACAACATCCGCGTTGACCATGCCCGCCGCTGTAACATATTCCTTTGAGAGATAGATTTCGACCAGCGGCAAAAAGACCGTCCGCAGCCAATCCGATGTGGGCGGGATGAAGCCCCACTTGGGCCGATCCAGAATATTTTGCGGCACAAAGTCTTTAACAGCATCCTTGAACACAGCCTTGAACGTGCCACCGCGCAGCTTGTAGCGCGAGGGTAAGTGCAGCGCCAGATCGACCAGGCGATGATCTTCCAGCGGCGCACGCGCCTCAATGCTCATGAGCATACTCATCTTATCGACGCGCATGTTGCTGTCTTCAGGAATCCACAGGCGCAGGCTGGTATAGGCAATGCGATCTTCAAAATTGCCGGTCTGAGGAGCGGCTAAAAAGGGCTTCAACGTCTGACGCACCGTCTCAGAAGCGCGGGCCGCCTGTTTGGGATCGACCAGCAGCGCGGCGGCCTCCTCCTGCGTGAAGACGCGCATCCATTCCAGATAGCGGGCCGAGGGGTCGCTCTGTTTGGCTTT
>Ga0209591_10006034_pt1 | contig 13486 bp, 13 predicted proteins | sample MAT01_FD_187207 | JGI IMG/M metagenome (GOLD analysis project Ga0209591, IMG submission 187207) | Freshwater microbial communities from Lake Fryxell liftoff mats and glacier meltwater in Antarctica - MAT-01 (SPAdes) (version 2) | ecosystem: Environmental > Aquatic > Freshwater > Ice > Liftoff...
GCTATGCTGTCATGCGCACGAGCCGATGGCGAAACGAGCTGCCGAGGCTCCATATGAGCGCTTTCAGCCCAGCAACAGACAGGACGGCGCGCTGCGCGCGCCGCGAGACGCCCAGCAGGGCTCCCGAAGGACTCCGGGGTGGGCCGGGGACCGAAGGATCATGCGCTTGGAAGTCCTATCCCCGGCGGCTCATCGTCGAGTTGATCGGCGCAGAGGACTGGAGTTCGAAGGCGTCGGACGTGAAGGGCGATGCGTACGAGGGCCTGCTCGAGAAGAACGCGCAGGACGTCAAGGGTGGCGCGGGCCAGTACTTCACGCCGCGCGCGCTTATCCAGGCGATCGTCGAGTGCATCGACCCGCGGCCGGGCGAGGTCGTGTGCGATCCGGCGTGTGGAACGGGTGGGTTCCTGCTGGCGGTGCACGATCACATTTCGCACCGCTATTCGCTCGATCGCGATCAAAAGAAGCACCTGCGCTTCGATGCGCTGCGTGGGGTCGAACTGGTCGACGGCGTCAGCCGCTTGTGCGCGATGAACCTGTATCTGCACGGCGTTGGGCCTGATGACGACGAACGCGAGCCGCCGATCCAGACGTCGGACTCGCTGCGCAACCCGCCCGGACATCACGTCGACGTCGTGGTCACGAACCCGCCGTTCGGGAAGCAGTCCTCGATCACGGTGGTGAATGAGGAGGGCGAGACCGACCGTCAGACGTCGACGTACAACCGGCCCGACTTCTGGACGACGACGTCGAACAAGCAGCTCAACTTCGTGCAGCACGTGCGCTCGATGCTCCGCATCGGCGGACGCGCGGCGCTCGTCCTGCCCGACAACGTCCTGTTCGAGGGCGGCGCGGGCGAGATCGTGTGGCGCAAGCTGCTGCACGAGTGCGACGTGCATACGTTGCTGCGCCTGCCGACGGGGATCTTCTACGCGCAGGGCGTGAAGGCCAACGTCCTCTTCCTCGAGCGCCGGCCTGGTTCCGAGAAGCCGTGGACGAAGGAACTCTGGATCCACGACCTGCGGACGAATCAGCACTTCACGTTGAAGACGAACCCGTTGAAGCGCGCGGACCTCGACGAGTTCGTGAGCTGCTACAAGTCCGGCGCGCGACACGAACGCGTCGCGACGTGGTCGCCGGAGAATCCGGGCGGTCGCTTCCGCCGCTACGGCTACGACGAGATCGCGGCGCGCGACAAGTTCAGCCTCGACATCACGTGGCTGCGAGACGAGAGCCTCGAGGACTCGGCCTCGCTCCCCGCGCCGAGCGTGATCGCGCGCGAGATCGTCGACGACCTTCGCTCGGCGCTGGAGCAGCTCGAGGACGTGCTGACCGATCTCGAGCGGCGCAAAGTCTGAGGCGCGGCAATGGACCGCTCGGGGAGCTCGGGGGATAGGACTTCCAAGCGCAGGATCATTCAGCGCCCGGGCCTACCCCGGAGTCCCGCGTAGGTACCGGGTACGGCCTACCCGCCGATCCCATGGGACCCGTGGGAGTGCGCCTCCGGGTGGATGGGCAGTTCGAACTCCGCGCCGGGCGCTACGTGTGGAGCGCGAACGGCCTCCCACTCGGCGACTGGGTCGCGCGCAAGTTCCTCGACGCCTGAGGCCGTCCCAGAGAGCCCGAGGCGCAAGCGAACCGGGAGGCGAATGAGCGCGCACGGCTCGTCCACGCGCTCTTGCTCCAGATTCGCGGGGGAAACGGTCGATTCTTGCCGGTCCCAGAGCACACACGGGGCGCTCCCCGCGCACGCCCGCCGTTGACACCCTTCCGGATGCCCGTTGGAATCTTCGCCCGTGATCACGGACTCCGCCTCGAACAGCGACCGTAGGGAACCCGCCCGGGACCCTGCCGTGCGCGCCGACCTACCGGTCGCCCAGCATTGGCTCGCGCAGCCCAAGCTCGCGCTCGCGGAGGGCGGTCCGGCTCCGTCGGCATCGAGCTCATGAGGGTCCTCGGTCTCCAGGCGTTCTACTACAACCACGCCGCTGCACTCGTCTCCGACGGCAAGTTGAGCTTCTTCATCGAGGAGGAGAAGATCAACCGCATCAAGTCGCAGCGCGACGGCTTCCCGATCGAGACGATCCGCGCGGCGCTCGAGCACGAGAAGATCGGCCTCGAGGACGTGGACGAGATCGCGTACCCGTGCGCGCCGTGGTCGTACTCGATGAACCTCGTGCGCTACGGCCTGGGTTCCGTGCTGAGCTCGTTCGCGCGCATCGGTTGGCCCAAGGCGCCCCCGATCGGACGCGTGGACCTGACGCAGGATCGCATCCTGACGACGCTGCAGTTCACGCCACCGTTCCTCGAGAAGCTGATCCGCCAGAAGATCCGTTTTGGCCGCATTCCAGGCCGAATTCCGAAGGTCAGCTACGTCCCCCACCACCGCGCGCACGCGGCCAGCGTCTTCTACTCGTCGGGCTTCGAAGAGGCCGCGATCGTCATCGTCGACGGCAGCGGCGAGACGGAGTCGACGACGATCTGGCACGGTCGCGGGCTCGACATCAAACGGCTCGACAAGATCAGCTTCCCGAACTCGCTGGGTGAGTTCTACGCAGCGTTCACCGAGTTCTGCGGGTTCGAGACGTACAGCCAAGAGGGCAAGTTGATGGGCCTCGCGGCCTACGGCGGGCCCGATCCCGAGATCGAGAAGTTGATGTCGCAAGTCTTCCGCGTGATGCCGGAGGGCTACCAGGTCAACTCGCGCTACACGATCGACGGTCCGCACAGTTGGGGCTACGCGTTCAGCGACGCGCTCGTCGGACTGTTCGGCATGCCGCGCGCGAAGAACGGCGAGATCACGCAGCGCCACAAGAACATCGCTTGGGCCGCGCAGGACATGCTGGAGCGCGGCGCGAAGGAGATCGTCAAGAAGGCGGTGCGCCTGACCGGCTGCAAGAAGCTGTGCATGTCGGGCGGCGTCGCCATGAACTGCAAGCTGAACGGCGCAGTGCTGTTGAGCGGACTCGTCGACGATCTGTACGTGCTGCCCGCGTCGAACGACGCCGGCGTCGCGTTGGGCGCAGCAATGGAACGCACGCGACAACTGGGCGTCGATCCGCGCTTCCAACTGCGGCACGCGTACTACGGGCCCGAGTACGACGACGCGCAAATCGAAGCCGACCTCAAGATCGTCAAGGTCCCCTACAAGCGCATCGATCGATCGGACCTGTCCGAGATCGCCGACCTGTTGATCAACAAGAACGTCCTGGGCCTGTACACGGGCCGCGGCGAGTTCGGCGCGCGCGCGCTGGGAGCGCGATCGATCATCGCGGACCCGCGGCACCCGGACATGCTCGACATCGTGAACCGCACCGTGAAGTTCCGCGAGGGCTGGCGACCGTTCGCGCCGGTGATCCTGGAAGGGCACGAGAAGGACTGGTTCCAGGGCGGTCGCTCGTCGCGCTACATGATGAAGGCGTTCCACATCCGCCCCGAGAAGGCCGCGGAGATCCCGGCCGTCGTCCACGTGGACGGAACGTGCCGACCGCAGTCGATCTCGCGCGACGTGAACCCGCTGTACTACGACATCGTCGAAGCCTGCTTCAAGAAGACAGGCGTGCCGATCCTCTTGAACACGTCGTTCAACGTGCGCAACGAACCGATCGTGTCGCGGCCGATCGAAGCGCTGCGCTGCTACATGGGCACGGGTATGGACGCGCTGGTCATCGGCTCGTTCCTGTTGAAGAAGTCCGGGTACTGATCCCCTCGTCGGAAGAGAGAACCAGCATGGCAGGAATGTCCATCGTCCAAGCCGTCGCCATGAAGGTGTACAGCTCGAAGACCATCGCCAAGATGCTCTTCGGCATCGAGTTCCCGAAGCTCGGCCCGAAGGACTACTACTTCGACATCTCGGCGCACGTCGTTGTGCGCGAAGTCAGCCAGCGGATCGGCCCGAAGAACCACCTGTGCGACCTGGGCACCGGCTCGTTCGGCGTGATCGGCCTGTCGCTGTGGAAGAAGACCGGCTGCAAGGTGACGTGCGTCGACGTGAACCCGGAATTGGCCGCGTCCACGCGCAAGAACATCGCGCTGAACAACGCGCCGATCGAAGTCGTCGACTCCAGCTTCTTCACGAACGTGAAAGCGCCCTTCGATGTGGTGACGTTCAACCCGCCCTACATCACGACGCAGGCCGGCAAGGACCTCGGCATCGAGTCGCGCCCCGCGCAGTGGGACGGCGGCGACGACGGCATGCAGATCGTGCGCCCGTTCCTGAAGGCTTGCGCCGACCGCGCGACGCCGCTGCAGTGCTACCTCGCGATGAACACGCTGTTCGTGAAGGGCGAGCAGATCCGCGCGCTGGTCGCGAAGGAACCCGGGCTCGAGTACCAGGAGACGATCCGCTCGCGATTGCTCCCGATCGAGCTGCACGTGTTCAAGAACCGACGCTGATCAACCCCGTACGGAGTCAGGTGAATTCGTACGGGGTTGCTGCAGCGTCGAGGCGATGTGCTTCGGCGCAAGATTCTCGAACACCTCGGACTTCCGACCGAACCGCCGCGCCTCGCGCCCGCTCGAGCCCCGCCCGAGTTCGAGTTCGCCGAGTAGAGGGCCGGATCCTGATCGCGCTTCCTGAGCAGGCTCGGGCTGGCGGAGCTATGCTGTCATGCGCACGAGCCGATGGCGAAACGAGCTGCCGAGGCTCCATATGAGCGCTTTCAGCCCAGCAACAGACAGGACGGCGCGCTGCGCGCGCCGCGAGACGCCCAGCAGGGCTCCCGAGGGACTCCGGGGTGGGCCGGGGACCGAAGGATCATGCGCTTGGAAGTCCTATCCTCGGACCGACGGTGGCGTGCACCAGAACCTGACGTTCCCCGTGCAACCGGATCCGGTCAGCGGCATGCACTGCTGGCACCAACGCGTGACGGTCGAGCCCGCGCGCAAGGACGACGAGTACGGCGACGTCGAAGTCGACACGCGCAAATCGATGGCGATCTACCGCGAGTGGCTCGCGAAGACGCGGCCAGCTCCGGGACCTGGCGGTCTGCGACGACCGCTGCACTTCGCGCGGGCAGTGAAGCCCAGCGCGGAGGCGTACAGGATGCCGAGCTGACGCTCAGCGCACTTCGACGCACACGCGCGTCATCTTCTCTGTCGGTGCGGGGACGGTGAGCGTTGCGCTTCCCGAACGCCCGTCCGTAGCGCGCGCCGTGATCGCGTAGGTTCCCGGCAGGAGAGTCAAGCGCACTGCCGCTCCGGCTTCGGCGCCCACGATTTGAGCGTTCCGTTTCTTGACCACCAAGTGCTCGGCGGCATCGAACACCTGGACCTCGAGCTCGCGCGGTGGCGGCAGACCATCCGCGAACAGCACAGCGACCTCGACCGGTGCGCCAAGCCGCAGATCCACATCGAGGTCCGTGCGCTCGCCCGTGCGCACGGCGAACGACCAGAAACATGCGGCCGTGTCGGCTCCTGAGACACCGAGTGTGTATTCCCCCGGCGCCAAATCCTCGACCAGCCACTCGCCGTGTTCGTCCCAACGACCCTGCACGTATTGCACGATCACGTCGCCCGAGGGAGCGAGCCCGGGCTTCGTCCAAGCAATGGGAACGCTATCCGCCGAGGTCGCGCGCACGCGCAGGCTCCCCGGATCCGGCACGACCAGATCGCCCAGGTCGCGCAGCGCCCCCGGATCCACGGAACACCGCGCGAGACGACAGCCGTGTCGCAACGAGCGCTCGAGTTGCACGGACTGTTCACCCGATCGCAGGTTCGCGAACTCGAACGTTCCGTCTTCCTGCGTCTTGGTGCGCACGCGGTTGCACAGCAATTCGACCCCCGGCATCGGCTGCTTCCGTGCATCGAGCAGTCGCCCGACAACGCGCGCCGAGCAGTTCTCCGCGACGAGCAGGACGTCCTCGTCTCCCCCCCATGCCGTCACGTACGCGGAGAGTCCGTCTGCGTCGAATTGCAGGCCGTACGACTGCGGCAGCATCGCCTCGAACACGAAGCGGCCGTCGGAATCGGTTCGAACGCGTGTGTGTTCCGCTTCCGCGTACTTCACGACCTGTCCGGCCAAAGGCAGTCCGCCGAGGTCGACCAGCCGGCCGCGGATCGTCTCGCTGCGCGCGATTGTCGGCGACCACACGAACTCCGCATTCGGCTCGAGCACCGTGTCGAGTTGAGCGCGCAAGTACAACGGCCATTTGGGACCCACTCCCTGCGTGAGAAGGCGCACCTTCCCCGCAGGAACCAGGCTCGTCTCGTAGTCGCCGTTGGCGTCCGTCTCGACCATGGTCTCGGCGTCGATCCCCAGCGCGCGCGCGTAGACCTTCACGCCTTCCAGCGGTTGACCGGAGCCATCCGTGATGCGGCCGCGGACGCGCGCCGTCGCCGGTAGGCGCATCGCGAGCTGCGCACATTGGCCGGCAAACACGTGGATCTCCTCGCTGACGTCGGGGAACCCTGGAACGAAGACCTGAACCCGAGTCCGCCCTGCCTCCAGCTCCGCGCACGCGAAGACGCCTTCCGCATCGGTAGACAGAGAACGTCGATCACCATGTTCGACAGTCGCTCCCTGCTCGTCGACGCCGTTCACACCATCGAATGCACGAACCGCGACGATCGCACCCATCACGGGATTTCCCCGTGGATCCACGACCTGCCCACGCATCGAGCCCGGGACTCCACCGAGGATCAGGTCAATGACGCGGTCCTCGACGCGCCATGGCTGTCGCATGCCGCTCGGCGCACGCCCGGGAACACGAGCGAAGAAACCTGCGAAACGATCGGGGCTCTCGAACCGATAGGTGCCGTCGTTCCCAGTGACCGCGATGAGCCGCGTGCAGATCGAGTTCGGTTCGACGAGGTAGACCTCGGCTCCGGGAACGATCGTCCCGTCGGGTTCGAGCACGCGACCGGTGACATCCGGTTGCCTTTGCAGCGCGATCGCATCCAGCACGACGGGCTCGGCACCGACAGTGAACACGACGGGGTCGTCGCCGACATCGAACAGCTTCGTCAGGCTGAATCGATCGACATGGACCTGGTAACGCCCGGGCTCGACGTTCGAGAACGCGAAGCGGCCTGCGTCGTCCGTCATGACCAGCGGCAGCTCGCCCCATCGCGGCGAGAGAGGTTCGCGCGCGAGCCGCACGCCGATGTGCACGGCGGGCTGATCACCGGGCTTCCAGACGAGGCGTCCCGTCACGCTCGTCGTGGTCCGCGCGGGCGCGGAAGGCGAGACCGAACTGCGCCCAGCCTCCTCCGCGATCGAATCGACCGCGATGCTCTCGAGCGCGCTGGCCGGTCGCTCCATTTCGACCGAATTCACCAGAGCTGGCGTGCTTCCGATGCCGGGCGCCGCGGAATCCGGCCAGCCCCGCCAAGCGAGGAGAGCGAGCACCAGGACCGCCAGTACCACGGCGAGCTTCTTCATCAGGATTCCTCCTCCGATCGCGAGCGGAACGAGCGCGCTCTCGGGCCGCGCGAGCGACAGTAGACACGCGCTCCATGCGCTGCGATCTCCGCCGAAGCGGGCGTCGAGTCGGGTGCGCAACGTGTCGAGCCCGCGCTTCAGCCACGAGCGCACCGTCGCACTCGGAACGCCTAGCCCGCGCGCGTACTCCTCCGCGCTCAGGCCCTCGAAGTGGATCGCCAGCACGGCGCGCCGGTACGGCTCTGTCAGTCGCAGGACCTCCTCCGCGACGACGCGCTGCACCTCCATCCGCTCGACCATGTCGCTGGCCGAGGGCACAGCTTCGGGGCGCGCGGAGTCGGCCTCGCGCGCTTGGCGTCGTGCGGCGCCGCGGTGTCGGCCGCCCGCGAAGTTGCGGATCACCCGCACGAGCCACGGACGCAGTGCGTGCGCCTCGCTCGGTGCGTGGTGCAGACCCGCCACGAGCGCGTCCTGGACGACGTCGTCGGCACCGTCTTCGCCGACGAGGCGCACGGCGAGGCGGCGCAGCCCGATCGCCTGTGCGAGCAATCTCTCCACGTCGCGGTGTTCGTGCCCGGCCATCCAGCAGCAGGAATACCGCGCAGTCGATTTCGTTGCGCCGAATCACTGCGGCGCGCGCGATTTGCACCCGAAGTCGCGCGAATTCGCGATGCTAGGGAACCCGTTCGCACCAGCACGGGTCCTAATCTCGGGGTAGGTTCGGCTAGGGAGCCGTTCCTCCCCCAGCCTCCAGCCGGCGGCACGCGCGTCCCCGGCCCCAATCCTCTCCGCGAACATGACCTCGACCTCACTCCTCGTTTCGGGCGGCGCCATCGGCATGGCGCTGTGTCTCTTCGCCTCTCCCGCGTCGGCCCAGGTGTCCCAGGGCGGACAGCCCCTCGGCCTATTGCGACCCATCACGGAGCCGGCGCCCATCGTCGTCGCACCGACGCCTGACGTCGCGGCCTACATGATCGAGGACGAGGAGCGCGGGCACCGACCGCTGCGCTACGGCGCGCTCGTCGACGTCGGTGTCGACATCGGCGACGGCGTCTGGACGACGATGCGCGACGGCACGCGCGTGTGGCGCATTCAGATCGCATCGCCCGGCGCGAAGTCGTTGGCGCTCGAGTTCGATCGCTTCGAGCTGCCGAACGGCGCCAAGCTGTTCGTGTACGACGAGGAGATCGCGACCGTGCTCGGCGCGTACACGGCCGAGAATCGTCACGCGGACGGCGGCTTCGGCTTCGAGCCGTTCCCCGGCGACCGCCTGACGCTCGAACTCGACGTCCCGGCCGGCGCGGGCGAGCCCGACCTGCGCACGACCACGGTCATCCACGACTACCGCGACATCTTCGGCCTGCAGAACGGCACGGGGGGATAGGAACTCCAAGCGGATGACCCCGGGCAGAGGGTAGCGGTTCGGGCCGAATCCCGGGAGGTCTCGAGCCAGGCTCGGGCTGGCGGAGCTATGCTGTCATGCGCACGAGCCGATGGCGAAACGAGCTGCCGAGGCTCCATATGAGCGCTTTCAGCCCAGCAACAGACAGGACGGCGCGCTGCGCGCGCCGCGAGACGCCCAGCAGGGCTCCCGAGGGACTCCGGGGTGGGCCGGGGACCGAAGGATCATGCGCTTGGAAGTCCTATCCTCCGAGAGCCTCTAGGGGGCGTGCTCGCTTCCCCGCACACGTCCCACCGCCGACCGATAACGGTCGTCACGCGAACTCGTTCCACCGCCTTGAGCACGGCCCGACATGCCTCACGGTCCATCGCGGTCGGTTCCTCAGACGAGCACAAGGCCGAGGCGCGGTCGTGGCCTTCAAAGCGGAAGGAGCTTCGTGAACACGACATCAAACGGCGAAGGCACAGACGCTTGCCTTGCATCGGGCCTCTCGTTGCTGTGCCAGCAAGCACTGGGTAACCGGTTGCGCTTCCTTCCCACTCTTCCCCAAATCTCTAGGAGATCCTGACAATGATGGCACTTCGTTCCATCACGACAGCATTCCTGCTGTCGCTGGTGTGCTTGCTCGCGCTCGCTGCGTTCAGCCCGACCGTTCGCGCTCAAGATGCAAATTCGCAGGACACGCTGCTCTTCACTTCCGGCCAGGTCACGGGCACCATCACCCAAGTGACCTACACCGGCGGCCAAGTCTCCAGCTTCGTCGTGACCGACGTGAACAACGTTAGCATGACGATTACCGTGATGCCGCCCGAGCAAGGAATCACGACCGCCGTTCAGAATGCGGCAAACGGTGGAAGGAAGGTCACGGTCGAGTACCACACCTCCGGAAACCCGCCAACGTTTGTCTACGATGGCATGACCGTCTATTACTGACAAGGGGACAGCGACATGGCCGACCGCAACATACCCGCTTTGATGGGAGTAGCGTTTCTCGTCTTAGCGCTTCTCATTGGCGGGTACATGTGGCGGTCGGCCAGTCACGCGGATGACAAGGCACGCGGTTCCGCGCACGGTCCGCTAAACAGTATCAACGCGGATGCTCCCAATGAGCTAATCTCTCCAGATGCTGGTTCCACCCGCGCCCAGGATACTCCCTCCACTTCTCAGGTAGCCACCGTAACTAGCACCTCGCCACGGCTAACCAACGGCAGGTTTGCATTCGCCGACGGGTCAATACCCCCCGAAATAAACTTTGAGGTGTATGCGCTCGAGCTGGCAGGGGCCGAAGACCGTGAGGCGCTGATAGCGAGGGCGGAGGAAGCAAATCGTGCTGGACAGTGCCGGAACTGGATGCTTGAACGCTCTCTTCCTGACGGCACCTTCACGCTCAGCAATCTCTGTCCTGGAGTCTATGGAGTGCGCCTACGCAGCCATACTGGCCTGGGCTTGGCTTCAGGCGCCTTTAGAGTTCCAGACGATAGCCCTCAGTTTGTACTGACGGGGTACCTGGTTCAGGTCATAGTCGAAGACAGTCAGAATCGTCCTCTCGGCAAAGCCCTTGTTAGCGCGCGCTACACCAAGGACATTGGGGTAGATTTGGTTTCTGGTGATGGTATGCTCACTGCTTTCTCGGACGAGTCTGGTCTCGCTTACTTTGCTCTTCCATCCCCCGGCGGGTGTGAAGTCAACGCGACCAAAGACCTGGAAAAGGCCGGCCCGCAAGTAGTTACACTGGCTGGTCCTTCGCGCGTCGAACACGTTCGACTTACTCTAAAGCCGAGCTATTGGGGAGCTTCTTTGCGCGTTCATCTGCAATCGTGCGACAGCTTTCCTGTCTCACTCTCAGATTTCTGCATTGTGCTAAGCGATACACCTTCCGGCGATCCTATTGTCCGCCTGTGTTCTTCAAGCGATAAGCGCATTGATGTGTTTCGTGGCCTAAACCCTGGGCGGTTTTTTGCGCGCGCCATGCCTACGTACTCTAGCAGTCCCGAGTTTTACTTAGAGCTGCCGGAGGGAAGGGTCTGGAAAGTTGAGCTGCGTGATAATGAAGAAGCGGTCCTTACGGAATGCGTTGAACTTGGAGGTCGAGTTTCGATCCTTCTACGAGACGAGGGGGCAATCATCGACTCCGCGCCTGTCAACTTCACGGTCTGCATAACGGCTGACGGCTCCAATGAGTGTGTACCGCTTCAATTCAGGCGTCCCACCGCGACTGGAGTTACCGTTCTCTATGTTATACAGGCCGGGGAGACTCTAGTATCTGAGAACGTCTTGGCACCTGGTGTCTATGAGCTGCTGGTATCAGGTCCCGGATATGGCCCTGTACGTGCTCAGTGCACGATTGTGGCCGGGTCTAGCTCGACGATTGAGATTGGCGTTCGCCGCCAGAGCGGGGATTAGAGCTGCGGCGTAGTCCGTCGCCGGGTGCGTGAGCGCCATCTGGACCGCGTGGCCTACTGGCCAGATCGCCTCGACTTACTGCTACAGCACCCGACGCAGGTCAATCATGTTCGTGATTACCTCCTCGTGGAGTCGCAGCGAGTCTTCCCCCGCCTCGTTGCGCTTTGGCGTCGGGGCGCGGTACTGATCCTCCCCCGATCAGTGGACACCCAGACAGTAACTGTCACGGCACGCCCGCCTGGACAGCTCGGACCTGAACGCGACGATCGCGTGCATGAATCGACGCGAAGAGATGGGTAAGCGTCCGGACCTCCATCCCCGTCAGGGCCTGACGCTGAAAGCCTTGGCGGTGGAGAGCGGAGTACCAGCGGGGACGCTCGGGTTCTGGGCCTGGAAGCTGCGCCAGGAAACGCTTCGGCCGGGTCCGGCTTCCGACGCTCCGCGCACTGGCTTCGTCGAACTCGTGCCAGGCCCCGATGAGCGCGTGGCCGAGAACCGCCGAGTGGAGATCGTGCTGGCCGGCGGCCGACGCGTCGTCGTTGACGATAATGTCGACGAAGACCGCCTCGTGCGTTTGGTGAGAGCCCTCGAGCGATGCTGAGCCTGCCTGCGAACGTGCGCGTGTTCGCCGCGCGCGATCGCGTGGACTTCCGCAAGGGCTTCGACGGACTGCACGCGATCGTGCGCGACGAGTTTGGCGAAGACGCGCTGTCGGGAAACCCTCCTTGCCAACGTGAGCGAGACACTTTCTTCCATCCGGTTTAGTGTCGAGGGCTGAAGGTTGCCTCCCATTGCCGAACGAACTCACCAACGCCGCCCGCGCGCCCCGAGAGGGGCGATCGGAGCGAAGCGCAGATCGCCCCTCTCGGGGCGCCGACTCCGATCCTGAAGTGGTCGCACGTCCCACCCGCCGCCGGTTCACGGCCGAGTACAAGGCCGGCATCGTCCGCGAAGCCGATGCCAGCACGAAGCCGGGCGAGATCGGTGCGCTCCTCCGACGCGAAGGACTGCACTCCTCCCATCTCGCCGTGTGGCGGCGTGATTTGCGCGCGCATGGCGTGCAAGGGCTCGCGGCCAAGCGTCGCGGTCCCGCGCCTGCGCCCAAGGCCAGCGCACGCGAAGTCGAACTCGAGCGGCGTGCGCGCAAGCTCAAGAAGCAGCTCGCCGAGGCCCAGGCCATCATCGCGTTCCAAAAAAAAGTGCACGAGCTCCTGGGGATCCCCCTGAAGCAACACGAGATCGACGAGGACGACTCGTGATCGCCGTCAACGAAGTGCGCGACACTCTCGGTGTGCGCGAAGCATGCACCGCGCTCGGGCTCCCGCGCGCCACCTGGTACCGCGCGCGGACCCGAGTCTCGCGCGCGACGCCGGGCTCCGATGACCACACTCGCCCTTCCGTGGTCTCGCCCAGAGCACTCCAGCCCGCTGAACGCATCCTCGTCCTCGATCAACTCAACAGCGAGCGCTTCGCGGACCTCGCCGTTCCACAGGTGCACTCCACTCTTCTCGACGAAGGCAGCTACTTGTGCTCGCAGCGCACGATGTACCGCATCCTCAAGAACGCCGGCCAGGTCCGCGAACGCCGCGATCAGCTCCGCCATCCCGTCTACACGAAGCCTGAGCTGCTCGCATCTGTGCCGAACCAGCTGTGGTCGTGGGACATCACCAAGTTGAAGGGGCCAAGCACGTGGAACCACTTCCAACTCTACGTGATCCTCGACGTCTACAGCCGCTACGTCGTCGGATGGATGGTCGAGGACTGCGACAACGCCAACCTCGCGGAGGAATTCATCGCAGAGACGATGCGCAAGCAGAACATCGATCCTGGTCAGCTCACGATCCACGCTGATCGCGGCTCCTCGATGACGTCGAAGGCCGTCGCGTTCCTGCTCGCGGACCTCGGCGTAACCAAGACGCACAGCCGACCGCACGTCTCGAACGACAACCCGTACTCCGAGGCACACTTCAAGACGCTCAAGTACCGACCCCAGTTCCCCGAGCGCTTCGGCTCGATCCAACACGCGCGCGACTTCTGCCGGCGATTCTTCGACTGGTACAACCATCAACATCGGCACTCGGGCATCGCGATGATGGCTCCAGTCGACGTCCACTGCGGCCGTGTCGAGGAGATCGTCGCCCAACGCGCCGGCGTGCTCCACAACGCACACCGCCTTCATCCCGAACGATTCGTGCGCGGCGCCCCGGCCCCGCAACGCAGGCCGCAGCCGGCGTGGATCAACCCGCCTGCGCCAGCCACCGAGGCCGTCGTCGCTGGAGCTCACTGATCTCACATGTCCC
>Ga0209591_10006035_pt1 | contig 13485 bp, 14 predicted proteins | sample MAT01_FD_187207 | JGI IMG/M metagenome (GOLD analysis project Ga0209591, IMG submission 187207) | Freshwater microbial communities from Lake Fryxell liftoff mats and glacier meltwater in Antarctica - MAT-01 (SPAdes) (version 2) | ecosystem: Environmental > Aquatic > Freshwater > Ice > Liftoff...
GTTTTACTGCTCCAATTATCCCGATAATCATCGCAATTGTTAGCCAAAACAAGCCCGAAAATAGCCACACCTGCATTGCGTGATCGGTGCGCTCCAGGGCGTGAATACGGAAAGGATTCGGCTGAGGTTGAGTAGATAAGAGGTTCGTTTGGGTAGTCCTATCTGAATTAGTCTGAGTTAAGGTCATAAGGTTTACTAAAACAGGAATGATTTCCCTAGGAAAGTTGACAATGTGATGCAATTCTAAAGACAAAGTAAAATATGTCTTTTTGTATACAAAATGAGTAAATGTACTCTTTTATGGTAACTTATATCTACCCAAAAATACCATAGTGCTTAATTTATAGTCTCGTCAAAAGACGGGTCGTCAAACTCCTGTATTGAGGAAAGCGCGATCGATCTTTAGCACAAGTTCTTTACACCCAAACCTCAACTTTCGAGCCAAATTAACTTTATTTCTTTATATTCTTGGCTCGCAATGCTCATGTTGCGGTGGCTACAATTCGCGCCCCGGCCGAACCTGTTTCTTCCGTCCATCCGTTAAATCAGTTAAAAATTCGTTGCCAAACTTCCCTTAGCTAGCGCGGTCAATTTTATGTCTCACAGGAATTTTGATTGCAAACTCTGTTTCCTCAAAGTACAGTCAATAATTTTGATAATCATCAGCGAACAAACCTTGTTTTCCAAAGCAATTTTATCAGTCAATCGCGAGGAGGACTATCAAGAAGAAAACGATCCTCATTGAGATTCTGGCACTGGTCTTCTGACTTTGTGATAGATAGAATTAGGACGATGATTTAGGTTTTAGCGATGCAATGTCCGTTCTGTCAAAGCCTGGGCAAAAAATGGCAAATACTCTGCGTCCAGACTCACGATTTTTTTAACTTAAACTCATCAAACTTCACCACTTCCGACTCCGGTTTCCGCGTATCAAAATAATAGCTGCTAACCGTACCGTTCCCCGTATCAAAAACACTAAAAGCCGTAATATCATTGCTCTCAATGTACGGCAATGGCAGCCCATCTTGGCCCAACAAAGGCGCTATAGTTGGCACCACAGGTTCCAATCCGTTCGGGTCTCCAATAGCGCTGTAATCCTCCCGATATCCCGGCGGCACAAATCGGCGCTTTCTCCCCGCAAACGCACCGTAACTGTTGCCCACATTAGAAGTCTCCAAAAAGTGCATTCCGCTGGAACTCACAAACCGATTCCACAAATGCGAATGTCCGTACAAAACTAACTGCACCCCCGCCGTTTCTAGCAGTGGCGCCACATCCCGCATCAGATAATCTTGCTGTTTCGGATACTCGTAACGTACCATCTTAATCTCGCCATCCGAAGTGCGATCGACTATTTGTACAGGGTCAGTATAAGCAGGTACAATATTGTCACCCAGAGAATGCGGCGGATGGTGAAACATCACAATTTTATATTTAGCCTGCTGAAATTCCGCACTATATAACTCTTGTTCCAGCCAAGAATATTGAGCACTACCTTTAATAATTGGCTCAAAAATATGCTGTCCGTATCCCCATTTTTCGGGACGATCAAAATCTTCGTCTCGTTCCCGATACCTGCCTCTAGTCCCCGGATCTAAATTCGGAGTCCGCCAGATATTTGTAACATACAAAGCCACTAACCGCACGTCCCCAAAAGTCACGGCATAATAATTTTTGTCACTGGGTAAACTGAAAATTTCGTTGTAAGTATCGCTATTAAAACTATTGTTTTTCAACAAAACATCTTTGTCTTTCACCCCATATTTTTGAGTTAGGTATGGATATATTTTTTCCACAGCAGCGCGGGGGAAAGAGTCATTAAACTGGTCGTTGAGGGTGCTGCTAGTTGAAAACCTACCCATAATTTCATGGTTCCCAATCGCGGGAAATATAGGCGCGTGTTGGATCAGTTCGCCACCGCTGTACAGGGTTTTGATGCCGTTTTTGTCGAGTTCGGAGAAGGCGCGGCCTTGCAAACCGGGGAAAAACGCGCGGCCTCGGTCGTCGTCGAACCATTCGGAAGCGCGATCGGGTATATTAATTAAATTACCTGCCATGAAAACCGCATCAACTTTGTCAATTGTTTCTGCAACTTTCTGGAGATTAGCGGCTGTCATCGGCATCAATTGATGGTCGGAAGTGAACAGAATTTTTAGACCAATTCCTGCTGCTGGTGTCGGAGAAAGGCTGAAAATTTTGCTGCTAACAGATGCGCCGTCTTTCCTTTCGCTAGTCACTAGATAGGGAATGCGAACACCGGGTATTAAATTGGTAACTTCTGCTTCGTGTCGCCAGATGGGGCGAATGATAGGATTTGTGCCAGTTATGCCCTGTTTCATTTCATCGGAGATGTGCGAGTCTTTGTCTTCGCGAGTGCGGCTTAGCTTGGTAGTATTTGCAGTCGCAATTTTACTCAAATTTTCGCCGTAAGCAACAATATTGCGAGTTCCTGAAAATTCGGTGAACCAAACAACTCGCACCGAGTTAGTTGTTGGGAGTTGCAGAAACGGATCGGTTAAAAGTTTGGGTTTGTTGAGGAAAGATTGCAGAATCAAACCTAATAAGAGGATAATCAAAATCAAAACGGCAAAAAACCACAGGTTACGAGAAGAACCTTGGGAATTTTCTAATTGATCGGGCAATGGTGTTAACATAAGTTATTGCTCATTAGTCTGTAGTCATTAGTCATTAGTCTGTAGTCAGCAGTCATTAGTCATTAGTCATTAGTCAGTAGTCAGTAGTCAGTAGTCAGTAGTCAGTAGTCAGTAGTCAGTAGTCAGTAGTCATTAGTCATTAGTATGAAGCAAGAATAGCGATTTCAAATTCTAGACTTGGCAATCTCCATGACAGGTTTGGACGTTTATTTATGTCAAACGTCAACCATTTTTTTACATTTTCTTATATCTCCATTTCTCTCCATTTTCTTTGTCAGCGCCCTCCGCGCCCTCTGCGGTTCATCAAAACAGAATCTTTTTCAAAAATGATTGAGACTTGCGATATAACAGTCTTAATACCATTAAAGCATCCTCAATTTCAAATAGACATGACTCACCACCTTCTCAAGGCTAACTGCAAAACCGTACACTTAGGCGGTTTCTCTCCCAAGCTGGAACCTGCTTTAACTGTCGATTCGGGCGATCGCATCGATATCGAAACCTATTCAGGATATTATGTTGCTGACAAGGCCCCGCCGGAATTTCTTACCCCGGAATTTTTAGATATTTGTCAGAATTTACCTGACAACCGCAAAGTCGGCCCGGGCCCGCACTTGCTAACAGGCCCGATTTATGTTAATAAGGCCGAACCCGGAGACGTTTTAGAGATTCATATCGAGGAAGTTTACCCAAGTTTATCAGTAGGATTCAATGCAATTCGCGCCGGATGGGGAGTTTTACCTAAATATTTTCCTGATCCTAAATTGCGGTTTATTCCGCTAGATTTAGAACAAAAGATTGCGAAATTTCCCGCAGATAGTGGCGTTAAGATTCCCCTAAATCCATTCTTCGGAATTATCGGCGTTGCGGATTTTGAAATCAACCGTTCTTCTATTCCTCCACAACGCTACGGAGGTAATATGGATAATCAGGAATTGCAACCAGGAACGCGGTTATTTTTACCTATTGCGGTGCGCGGCGGTTTGCTGTCTGTCGGTGATGGACATTCGGCACAAGGAGATGGCGAAGTTAATGGTACGGCGATTGAAACTTCGATGAATGGGACTATTAAAATCATTTTACGCAAGGATTTATTTTATATATTTCCGTTTGTTGAAACTCCTACTCATATTGTGACTATGGGTTTTGGTCAAACATTAGATGATGCCTTTGATATGGCGGTAAGACAGACGGTTAATTGGCTACAAAAGTATGCAGGTTTCCAAGCAGAAGATGCCTATGTTTTCTGTTCCCTCGCCGTCAATTTTCGGATTACTCAGGCTGTGAATAATCCCCGCAAAGGAGTTCACGGAATGATACCTAAGTCGATTTTGCCGAATGTGCAAATTATGGATCGCTGACCGTGATGTGCTATGATAGCACCCGATCGCCAAAACAACCTCGATCGCGATCGCACAAATTACCCAAATTTGTCACTGTGGTTGGTCGATCGCGATCGCACCAGCCGTCACAATTCAGATTAAGATTGGGATAAGTTGCAAATTCTATCTAAATGGGCCCCATGAAAAACCAGACTGATGATTCTGCAAAACAAGATTTAGTCGATCGGGCTTTTGGAAGTCCAAACATCCCAGATCCGACAGCGTGGGTGGATGAACATTATTTTCTGGCTAATTTCGCCAATACTCTGGCCCACCTCCAAGAACATTTATCTGATGACAGTTGCGAAATCGACGAGAGTGCTGAGTCTGGCGAGGCGAGATTATCGATCGATGCTAAAATTAGAGATATATTGAGAGCTAATTTTAGCGATGACCGCTGGCAGTATGTCGAAAGTTTGTTGTGAGTTTGATAAAATTCATCAGTATTTGTATGTTGATAAATTTTGAGCGTCAATTAAGCTGTTGCAGATTTAAATTGTCTATTTCAACCGATGATTGAAAATCATCAAATTGTCTCCCGTCTTCGCCTCGGACATCCCTTGACGGATTGTAACTTATTATACTTTAGGTTTGCCGGAAATTACAGTTGCCAGGAATTTTGGTCGATCGCAAAAACTCAGCACTTTCTTCTGGCAACGCAGTATTGATAAACATCCCGCTACCCAACTCAAACCCAGCCTGCTTGGTCACTCTGGGAATAATTGCGATATACCAGTGAAAGTATTTTGTCCCCTGTTCTGCCGTTGGCACCGATCGAATATTATAGTTATAATCAGGATCGTTCAATCCGTAATAAAGCTTAGCGAGTACAGTTTTCAAAGTATCAGCAAGATCCGTAATTTCCGCATCAGTAATATCATCAAACGAAGAGGAATGTCGGCGCGGAAAAATCCAGATATGAAACGGTGAAAGTGCAGCATAAGGGATAAAAGCCACAAAATATTCGCTCTCAAAAATCACTCTTTCACCCGACGCTAACTCATCTTCCAAAGTGCGGCAAAACAGACATTCTCCCGTGTCATCAAAATAGCGAACTGCTGCATCGATGCGGCTGCGAAATAGGCTGGGTACAACGGGCGTAGCTGCTATCTGCGAGTGAGGGTGTTCGAGAGAAGTCCCGGCACTTTCCCCGTGATTTTTGAAGATAATAATTGTTTCAATATGGGGATATTTTCTAATTTCTACATAACGCTGGCGGTATACTAAAAGTATATCTGTCACTTCTTCAATGGTCAACAAAGCAGTCGTCAAATCATGTCGCGGGTGTTCGACAATTACCTCATGAACCCCGATTCCCGCCATCGTGCGGTGAATTCCCGATGATATTCTCATCCATTCTGCTGTCGGGGAGAGGGCGGGATATTTGTTACCAATTGCCCTGACTTTCCAGCCAGTGCGATCGCCCAAACGGCAAGTTTCTAAGGTTCCATCCTCCTCATTTCCCACGCAAAACGGGCAATCGGCACGGTGTTGTGGCACTGCTACCATCAACTTTTTCTTATTGGCGAATTCATCCGGTCTTTTTGCCCGTTCGGTGGCGATGATTACCCAATCTCTGGTAATTAGATTTTGTCTAAGTTCAGACATTTTCTTACCTTTAGTTTCCGGGTTTAACCGTTTATTATTTTAGATAAAAATTTGCGTTCTGTCAGTGTATGATTGTATTTTTTAACAAATCTTGATACTTAATAGCTGCGAAATTAAATAGGTCGCACGGATGGTGAGAAACCGGGTTTTTTACGAAAAGACGCGCTGTAGCCCGGAGATTAGCTAAAAACCCGGTTTCTTTGGCGGAGTGCCTTCAGGACTGGTATAGCAAGTATTAATTGCCAATAATTATGATAAAATAGATTCATCGCAACAGCTAGGAACTAATCTATGGTTCTCCAAATTAATCCCACAAAACAAGAACCAGTTGTTACCTGGGAAAAACTGCCAGCAGACTTTATATTACCGGACGATCCAGTGGAAAATATTCAACAGCCACCGCTGGCGGCCGCACTGACGGATGCTCTCGGTACGTGCGATCGCATTCAACCGGAAATGTTGATTGCGTCGAATTTTGCGATCGCTACTACGGTCAATCAAAAAACGGTAGTGAAAGCGCCAGACTGGATGTACGTGCCGCGAGTATTGCCGTTAGCCGAAGGAGTGATTCGCCGCAGTTACACGCCGTCTTTGGAGGGCGATCGAGTTGCCATAGCGATGGAATTTCTCTCGGAAACCGACGCAGGGGAATATTCGGTGCGCGCCAAATATCCCTACGGAAAACTGTATTGCTACGAGCAAATTTGGCGGATTCCTACCTACGTTATTTTTGACCCTTACGAACCAGATTTGGAAGTGCGCTGTCTGCAAGAAAATCAATATGTTTTGCAGTCGCCGACAGCAGAAGGACGTTACTGGATACCTGAAATTAATTTATTTTTGGGCATTTGGTACGGCACGCGATTGGGTGCAACTATGCACTGGTTGCGGTGGTGGGATGCAGCGGGAAATTTGCTGCTTTGGAGTTCGGAACAATCCGAATTGGAACGACAAAGGGCGGAACAGGAAAGGCAAAGGGCGGAACAAGAAAGGCAAAGGGCTGAAAGTGCGATCGCCCAATTAGAAACTGAACGCCAGCGTAGTGAAGCACTTGCGCGTCAACTTAGGGAATTGGGAATAGATCCAAATGCTTGAAATGCTATTCCTGCGGGGATAGTTGCGCTTGATGCCCTTTTCTCGATTCATCAAAATTGCGGGAAGGGCGATCGGGCAATAGTACAAGGCAAGAATAAATAAAGTAATAATCTATTCCCCATCTAAATTGCCTACTTTGTCCCCTAATCCCTTTGGTAATCTGGGGAAGTATTAGAAAAAATAAAGAGGGCAATATGGAAGAATTAATGGCTCGTATTAGCCAAATTCGGGAACAGCTAGGAGTGTCAGCCTACAAAAATATTGCTGTTGCAGACTTCCAGATTGGGGATGATAGTGGGGAATTGATAGCCGTCAGTGGTCGATCGACTCGTCCCGGCACAGTTCGTTTATCAGACGAGCCATTATTTCAGACTTTTGAAGTCCCACCCGGACATTCACGAGCCTATGACAGCGAACGGAAACTCCTTGAGGAAGTGGGATTGAGATATATTCAAACACCAGAGGTTCAAGGTAGAATAAATCTATGGACGGAAAGAGAACCCTGTCATTCCTGTTGTGAGGTGATAGAGCAATTTCGCAGGCGGTTCCCCAACATCAGACTGACTGTAAATGATACACTTTAAATTGATCGTAACTTACGCACAGCCGTATTTTTAAAGAGACGATATCTAAAAAGTCAAACGTTAAGGATGTAGTAGCTATGTACTTAGATAGAGTCAAAAACCAACTGATAGAACTAAAACTCGTGAAGCCAGATGAACTCGTAGGCTGTACCCGCGATGACGTAATTGCGATCGAGCAAAAGTTAGGAATTTCTCTGCCCCGCGCCTATCAAGAATTTCTGTTATCTATGGGACGTAGTGCTGGTCAATTCTTGCGCGGATCGGACTGTTTCTTGAATCATCTACCTCAACTGCAAGAGTGGGCTGTCGAGTTATTACAGGAAAATAACTTTGCTGAATCCCTACCAGAGGATGCCTTTATTTTCTTCATGCACCAAGGCTATCAATTCAGCTTTTTTCGAGTATCAGAAGGTGCAGATCCTCCGACTTACTCATACTGCGAAGGAACTAATCAAACTTTTTTCATTAAAAGCCATGAAAGTTTTAGTGAGTTTTTGGAGACTGAGGTAGAAATTCACGCGAAATATTTGATGGCTGTTGCTAGCAAGTGAGCAATTAGACATCAATCTATCTATTTCTTACGCCCTAGATTACCCGGAGTAGCGATGAAAGCAATTAAAGTGATGGCATCAAGTTGATTCTGCTTGGTCTGACTATGGGCGTGCTGGCTTCATTTAATCCTCAATCACACTCATAGTGTGTAGATTTTGGAGTGCAGTCACCGATATCTTGCTTATGTGGCAGAAAATCCAGAGCTCAAAAAATTTGGAGAGCAAGTTCGCAGGCTAAGAACATCAAAAGGCTTTTCGCAAGAAAAGTTAGCAGAACTAGCCGGACTGCACCGCAACTACATTGGTGGTATTGAGCGGGGTGAGAGGAACATAGCCCTGTTAAACATTTTGCGGTTAGCAAAAGCTCTAGGAGTATCGCCCAGCGAACTATTGCAGGAAATAGAGTAAATGCAATCACCCTATACGGGGCTTCCTGTCCAAGATTGGCAAGAGAAGACACGGGAACTGATAGATCTACACCCACTACATCCACAAGTAATTTATGACGTGGTTATTCAAGTTTGGAGTGAAATTTTTCAATCCAGCATAACCAGCAGAGGCTACAGAATAGGAGTAAATTTATTCCCAACTCCCCAAATTTTGGGCTTTTTTTTACATGAACTAATCCCATTAGAACTCGCCTGCAAATACCCCGGAATTTGGCGGCGCGATAACAGCGCCATTGAAAAAGATATTGTTTACATCCCGAACAATCACTTCTCAATTGAAATTAAAACTTCTTCAAGTAGTCGTAACACTTATGGTAATCGTAGTTATGCCCAACAAAGTGCCACAGGAGCAAAACCGAAGAAAGACAAGTCCGGGTATTATCTTGTAGTTAATTTCCAGAAATTCGATCCAAAAATTCAAAGTGCACAAACTCTAAATATTAATTTAGTTAGATTTGGATGGATAGATCGAGAAGATTGGCAAGGGCAAACAGCGGCCACTGGTCAGCAAGCTAAATTAAGCCCTGATGTAGAGCGATATAAGCTACTGCAATTGCCTATTTAGAAAAATTCACCCTCTTTAAAATAAAGATAATTGAGCTTCACTAATCTGCTTTTGTCTGAGAAAATCATCAATTCGGTTGGCAGCTAAGTCGCAGTATTCCTGACAAATCTCAAATCCGATAATAGTGCGCTGCAAATCTAAGGCAACAACCGCCGTAGTTCCTGAACCCAGAAAAGGGTCTAAAATGATTTCATTTGGGTTGGATGAAGCTTTGATTATTCGCTGTATGACAGCACTAGGAAATTGAGCGGGGTGAGATGTTCGCTCTTTTGAGGCTCTATTTTTACCAGAAGTTACCTTGGGGAATTCCCAAACATCAGTCGGATTTTTGCCTTGGGAGTTGACTTTAATTTTGCCATTCTTTTTTTGATTAGGATATTTTACATTTGGATCGCGCACATCATCTAGATTGAAGGTATAATCTTTATGGTTTTTCACATACCAAAGGAACTTTTCATTGCGCGGTGAAAAGAACTTACTACCCGCAACCCCAGCGCCGTAATGCCAGATAACTTCTTGGATCAGGTAAAAAGGAATTTTGTCCCAAAGTAGATAGGGAATGGGGATAGCTTTAGCTTGATTGGGAATTGATAGATACCCCAAGTTGAGCCAGAAAGCGCCGTTAGGAAGGATTAGGCGATAATTTTCACTGATCCAGCTTTCACACCAGTTCAAATATTTATCAAGTGGTAGTGTTTTTTCGTATTCTTTGCCAATGTTATAGGGGGGACTGGTGACAGTGAGATTGACGCATTCATCAGGGAGCTTTGACATTGCTTCTAAGCAGTCCATTTGATAAATGAGGCAGTTGGAGGCTTGGAAGTAGGGTTTACCTAAAAGATTTACTATGTCAGTTAAAAGCATGATTAAGTTGATGATGGTATAAATTTATATTGGCACGATTGTGCAATTTTTATTGATAAACTTAGGAAGAAATTAAATTATGTACATTTCCTCCACTCGTCTTCCTAACTTCCCAAGCATTACGCCAATTGCAACTGCACATTCTGCAACTTGCAAATAGCTTTCAAAACTTGCGCCAACTCGATCGATCGCCCTTTGTCACTCAAACTCAATTCCGGTAAAATCTGATAAGTGCAAGGATTCCCCCGCGTCAGATGCACAAACTGATAGTTGCGTCCATTTGTTGTCAATCCCCAAACAGATGGTTGCTGCTGCAAACTTTTATAAGCATAAGTTAGCAATTGTGGCAAACCAGCCCAGGAGTCGATCGCACTATTTTTCGCCTCCACCACCAAAATCCAGAACTGCGCCGCCCCAATCTCCGCATCCGGCCCATTCACAGCGAGAATATCTAACCGCCCTTTAATTAAAATATCTCCATCTTCAACCTCAATGGGTATGCTATCCTCCATAGTCAGCACCACAGGAACATCGAAAAATCCAGTTAATCGCATTAGCGGCGAAAGTGCTAAAAACTTCACCAATTCTTCAGATACTTTACCTGCTGCTAAGTACCTACGAAAGTTCTGTCTAATTTTCAATAATTCCTGCAGTTCAGATTCGCTCAGCGGTTCCAGCGAAAAAAAATAGGTCAGTGAATCTGCGCCTCCCTCCTCCAGTTTGAGAAGGTGGCGAACGTCATTTAACGAGAGTTGGCTGGCTTCTAAATTTTGGGTCATAGCTTTTGTGCGATCGACTGTTCCTGTAAAGTATATTATACAGGCATTACCAGCAGATTTGGTATGATATAATATTAATTTTCCCTCAACTCCACCGTCAACTCTACCTTAAATCTGCTATATTTTAGGTGTACCAATTGCCCAGTCTTTCATCGAGGTTAATTAGTATGGATATCACTGTCACATTGAATCAAATTACATCTCTCAGTGTTGAAGACCGAATTAGGCTTGTACAAGCAATTTGGGATAGCATCGCAGCAGAGCAAGCTTACCCCAATCTTACAGAAGTACAAAAACAAGAACTCGATCGTCGGATTAGTGATAGCGAAGCTAACCCAGATGATGTAATGACCTGGGAAGAAATTAAAGCTTCGGTAAAAAGACGCTCATGAATTATGTGCTAAGTAAGTCGGCCAGAAGTTCGTGAAGAACTCGATGAGGCTTACAGTTGGTACGAAAGTCAGCAACTAGAACTTGGCGACGATTTTTTGGACTGTGTGGACGAGATGTTAAATCGAATTTGCCAGATGCCAGAATCGTATCCCGTTGTCTATCGTGATGTTAGACGGTGTGTGGTGCGACGCTTTCCCTATGCTGTTTACTATCGGATTGTGTCGAGTCGGGTGATTGTGACAGCAATTTTTCACAGTCGGAGAGATCCAAAAACGTGGCAAGTGCGAACATAAACAAATGTTTGCATATAGTCTGCGTGATCGACTCTTGGAGGCATTACCAGCAGATTTGATCTGATATAATATTAGCATCTCTCACCCGAATTACCTATGCAACTAGAAGACTACTTCAACTTCCTGAGACCTGATGATATTCGGCTCAAAGGTTCTCGCATCGGCATCGAAACCATCCTTTATGAATATTTGTTTCGCGCTAGAACTCCCGAAGAAATTGCCAACATTTATACATCGCTCACCCTCGAACAGGTTTATGCCACCATTTTGTACTACCTGCACAACAAAGAAGCAGTCGGTCAGTACATAACTGAATGGGTGGAATGGGGTGATAAAATGCGAGAAGAACAACGTCGCAATCCTTCTCCAGCGGCTAAAAAAATCCGCAAACTGAGAGCAGCAAGAGATGCAATGAGAAAAGCTGATGGCAATCCAGTATCTATTTGATGAAAATGTCGATCCTGCATATTTTAACCAAATTCGCAGGCGCAATCCTGATTTGTTTGTTCTAGCAGTGGGAGAACTAACAGCACCTCCTAAAGGCACTCTCGATCCCGAAATTCTTATTTGGTGCGAAATCCACAACTACATTCTCGTTACTAACAACCGTCGCTCTATGCCAGTTCATTTAACAGATCACATAGAGCAAAATCGCCATATTCCAGGAATATTTATCCTGAATTCCAAAATGAGTATTGGTCAAAATATTGACGAACTTATTTTGATTTATCAAGGATCGTTTGATGATGAGTACCAAGATAAAATTGAGCATTTACCACTGTAATAATTTCTAACAGATCCCCAATACTTACAAAATTTCCCAACGTCTTAAGGAAAATAAACATATTTTTGCCCCAATTTATGCACACAATAGCTAAAAAGAGTAACTGAACTAAAAACTAACAGCGATGTCACAAGATACCATCGAATCAATTCTGCATGAAAAACGCCTATTCCCGCCCACGGCTGAATTCTCCGAAAAAGCTCACGTCAAAAGCTTAGAAGAGTACCGCGCCCTCTACGACAAAGCCGCTTCTGACCCCCAAGCATTCTGGGCCGAACTCGCTACCCAAGAATTGCACTGGTTTCAAAACTGGGATACCGTGCTCGACTGGCAGCCACCTGTTGCTAAATGGTTTGTCAATGGCAAAATTAACATTTCTTACAATTGTCTCGATCGCCATTTAACCACTTGGCGCAAAAACAAAGCCGCCCTCATCTGGGAAGGCGAACCCGGCGACTCCCGTACCCTGACTTACGCGCAACTCCACCGCGAAGTCTGCCAAATGGCTAACGTGATCAAAGAATTGGGAGTCCAAAAGGGCGATCGCGTCGGCATTTATATGCCCATGATTCCCGAAGCTGCGATCGCCATGTTAGCCTGTGCCAGAATCGGTGCAGTACACAGCGTAGTTTTTGGCGGATTTAGCGCAGAAGCTTTGCGCGATCGCCTCAACGACGGCCAAGCAAAACTCGTGATCACCGCAGACGGCGGCTTCCGCAAAGATACAGCAGTCGGCCTGAAAGTACAAGTAGACAAAGCCCTCGCCAACAACGCCGTACCCAGTGTTACCAGCGTTCTCGTCGTCCAGCGTACCAAACAAGAAGTGCAGATGGAACCGGGGCGCGATCGCTGGTGGCACGAATTGCAAAAAAACGCCTCCGCCGACTGTCCCGCCGAACCGATGGATAGCGAAGATATGCTGTTCATTCTGTACACTTCAGGAAGTACCGGCAAACCCAAAGGAGTCGTCCACACCACAGGCGGCTACAACCTTTACACCCACATCACAACCAAGTGGATCTTCGACCTCCAAGACACCGATGTCTACTGGTGCACCGCAGATGTCGGCTGGATTACAGGCCACAGTTACATAGTTTACGGCCCGCTTTCCAACGGCGCGACTACCGTCATGTACGAAGGTGCGCCCCGCGCATCTAATCCCGGCTGTTTTTGGGATGTGATCGAAAAATATGGTGTCACCGTTTTCTACACTGCACCCACTGCGATCAGAACATTCATGAAAATGGGCGAAGAGTTGCCCAACGCGCGCAATTTGTCATCTTTACGATTGTTAGGAACCGTCGGCGAACCAATCAATCCCGAAGCTTGGATGTGGTATCAGCGCGTAATTGGTAACTCGAATTGTCCGATTGTTGATACTTGGTGGCAAACAGAAACAGGCGGAATTATGATTACCGCTTTGCCCGGTGCAATTCCCACAAAACCCGGTTCTGCAACCCTTCCATTCCCCGGAATTGTCGCCG
>Ga0209591_10006036_pt1 | contig 13483 bp, 7 predicted proteins | sample MAT01_FD_187207 | JGI IMG/M metagenome (GOLD analysis project Ga0209591, IMG submission 187207) | Freshwater microbial communities from Lake Fryxell liftoff mats and glacier meltwater in Antarctica - MAT-01 (SPAdes) (version 2) | ecosystem: Environmental > Aquatic > Freshwater > Ice > Liftoff...
AAACGGCATAGAGCCCTATTCGGACATGCGCCAATTGCCCTGTTCGGGTATTACGATGTCGGATAAGAACGTTGTAATTGCAAAGGTAGTTACATTCGCGTGATGGTCTGCATTTGTACCAGCCGCTGCCACGGCAAGCCCAGCACCAGAGCGTCGAACTGCTGTTGCGTCAAGGTCATTGGCGTCGACCCGACACTCAACTCTCGCGGCCAGTCGAAGCGCCCTGCGTTCAAGCGCCGGGCTGCGCACCACACGCCGAAGCCGTCGTGCACGAGCAGCTTGATGCGCGTACTGCGCGCGTTGGCGAACAGGTAGCCGTGGTGGGCCTGGGCGCTGCCGAAGACCTGTACGACGCTGGCCAGAAGCCGCTCGGTGCCGGCGCGCATGTCAGCGGGCTCGACCGCAAGCCACAACGAATCGATACGGATCACCGCAACAACTCGCGCATCCAGGCCGCGCAGTCGACAGCCGCCGCAGTCGGCCAGGTGACCGCCATGGTCGTGGCACCGCGGCGCAGCTCGATGCGGATATCTGCCAGAAGGACAGCACCAGCAGCTGACTGTGACGGCATCGCCAGCGCGACGAATCCACCAGTGCCGCCTTGCGGCAGTGCGATTGCTGCCGGTCGCGTGGTCGCCGCTTGCGTCGCTTGCACGGTTTGCACCGCACGGCGCCACTTGTGCACGAGGTTGGCATTCAACCCGTGCGACATCGCTACCTTGGCCACCGACGCACCTTGCTGCATGCATTCGGTCAGCACGCGCGCCTTCAACTCTTCACTGTGCGGCCGGCGCGGTACCCGCTTGGTTTCTTCCATGGTGTCCACCTAAGTTCTTGGTGGACACCATGTTGGGTTGTTAAGCCGGAGCTATCAAGATGCCACGGCTAGACGCTTACTCAGCTTCTGCCCGTAGCGGCAAGTCACTGTCGAGCGCGGTCCAAGTCCTTGCACAGGCTCTGAACCGTCAACCAGAATCGCTGTGAGTGGTCAGGCTTGGGATTCGTTTTGAGTTGGCGTTTCATGACAGAGGCCGAAGATTGTCAGCAGCCAATTCGGCCGACTTGGCCGCCACCGCGCCCTATTCAACACCCAACGCCTTGAACACCGCATCCACCGGATCCGAGTAGAAGCTCGTCTGAAACTTCGCAAACAGTTCCCCTGGCACCGACGGAATGTCGGTCACGCTGGACATCGGCAGCAGGATCCGCTTCGCGCCCGCATCAAACGCCACTTGCAGGCTCTCCGCCAGATTCCTCGCCTGCGTGATCGTCCCTCCCAGCGACATGTCGCCCATGACCACCATCTGACTCTGCACAGGCTTGCTCAACGCTGCCGAGCACAGCACGATGAAGCTGGCCAGCGTCAGGGCTTCCGGCGTGCCGGCGGTCTGTAGCTCAACCATGTGCAGGTGGAAGTCGCGCTCGGTCGGGTGGATTGACGCGCTCACCTTGCCGGCATGGGCCTTGAAATAGTCGAAGGCCACGCGCACCGGCTCGCGTGTCACCGGGCCCGACACCGACAGCTTGCCGCCGCCCGCCATGGCCTGGATCTCCATGCGATAGACGCCCGGCATGCCGCCGTCGCCCATGCTGATGGTGTGCAGCACGCCAGGGTTCAGGCGCCCCTCGGGGATCAGCCCGCCACCGCCCTGTTCCGGCACGGAGATGAAGCGCTCCTGCATATCCTCCAGGTCGATGTAGGAGAAGTGCACGTCGTAGAACTCCATCCCGCCAATCTTCTTCAGCTGCTCCTTCACGCGCCGGCGGGTTTCCAGCGCGTACTCCAGGCACTTGCGCACCGTCTCCTTGGTATATGCGCCGTCCGGGCAGATCAGCTTCAGCAAGCCCGACACCGTGCGCCGCACGGCGATGGTGTCGCGCTGGTTGAGGTTGTTGCCCAACTTGAAGTGCTTATCGATGGCGTCGGCGAAGCTACGCTTGCGCATCTCGCGTGCCCACTCGGCCAGGTAGTCGACGATCAGGCCGTACTGGTCGGTGAAGAACTCTGGCCGCATCTTCGGGATCTCCCATCCCGGCACGTAGGCATGGAAGCGGTCGAAGAAGGCCGAGTCGATCATCACGTCGGGGAACGGCGCGAACAGGTGGCTGGTCTTCACCAGCGACTCAACCGACTGCCCCTGCGGCAAGTTGCCCACGAAGACCATCGCCGCGCTGGCGTTGATGGACTCGCGCCCACGGCTGAACGAGCCCGAGGCCATGTAGTCCTTCATGATCTGGACGCCGTCGTGATCCTTGAAGTTGATGCCGGCCACTTCGTCGAAGGCCACCACGTCCCACAGGCCAACCAGGCCCACCTTGCGGGCGCTCATGTTGTAGAACAGGTTGGCCACCGTGGTCTGCCCGCCCGACACCAAGATGGAATTCGGGCTGATCTCCTTGTAGATGTGGCTCTTGCCGGTGCCGCGCGGGCCCAGCTCGCACAGGTTGTAGTTGTTCTCCACCAGCGGGATCATCCGGGCCAGCAGGTGCCATTTCACCCGCTCCTTGAAGCAGGTCGGCTCCATGCCGGTGGAGCGCAGCAGTGCGTCGATCCACTGCTCTTCGGTAAAGGCCTTGCGGCCCGCGAACAACTCTTCCAAGTCCAGATTCGGCATCTGGATGGGTTTCAAGTCCGACACCACGAAGGGTGACGTGCGCTGGTTTTCCTCGAACCGGTAGTTCAGTGTGACGATGCACCAGATGCCGCCCACCAGCAGCTTCTCGAACTGCTTCACGTAGGAATCGGGCACCTCGGCGTTCTTGATGCCCAGGTTGGACAGCAGCGCCTCGTAGGCATCGCGGTTCTCGTTCAGCTTCACGGTGACCTTGTCGATCACCTTGAACGAGCCGCGCTCGCGGATCTTGCTCTTGACCTTCTCGGCCTCGTCCGGCCGCACGTAGTTCTCAGCCAGCACGTTCTTCACCGTCGCCAGGCCGGCGCGGATGGTCTCGGCGTCGTCTGACGCGCAGTACATGCCCAGCAGGTACTCCAGCACGTAGACCGGGACGTTGGCGCCTTCCTTGATGAGCTTGGTCAGGTCTTTGCGCACCACCTTGCCAGCGAAGTGCTGGTTCAGCAGCTTGTCCAGGCCGGTGTCGATGGTGGCGGCGGATGTCAAACCGGCCTGTGCAATTTCGTCAGCCATGGTGGCCCTCAAAAGTCATTGCTGAATGCCAGGTCGATGCGCAGCGGTGACCGCCAGGCCTCGGCCTTGGTTTTGGCGTCGCGGGCGACCAGAAAGTAGTCCTTGGCACGGTCGTAGCTGCCGGCGGCCAGCGTCAGCATCATCGAACGTTTGCGCTCGTCCAGCATCGGTGATGTGCTGTCGAATGTCAGGATCTGCTCGTCGCTGATGGACTGGTCGCCGTCGCGGATGGACAGCAGCAGCGTCACCGGCAGCACGCGCTCGGACACCGCCTCGGTCTGGATGAACTCGAAGCGCTGCTTGTTGGTGACCACCTTGTTGCTGGAACCCAGCAAGCTCACCTCCACCTGCCGGGTCTTGGCCTTCTCGGTCTCGCTCTCTTTCACCACGATCACCGGCACCACGATTTCTTGCGGCATCGCGCTGCCATGCACGAAGCGGGCGCCGCCGACGAAGTGGAAGCGCCCCGCCCCCTTGGGCACCAGAAAGTCGAGGCTGCCCGCGCCTTCATCCGTGCCTGCCGTGGTAGCCGTGTTGCCCGCCCAGGCGTTCTGCATCGGCCACATGCCGCGGCCCAGGATGTAGCGCTTCTTGGGCTTCAGCACGCCCGGCATGCCTTCTTCCACGGTGTGGCGGTCGGCCTCGTCTAGGGCTGATTCCTGGTACATAAAGCCGTGGTCGGCCGTGACGAAGACGGTGGAGCCGTTGAGGTTGTTGACGATGAAGCTCACCAGCTCCGACAGCTCCTTGATGGCGTTGGCCGTGGCCTCGAAGGTCTTGGTCTCGGAGCCACGCTTGTCGCCAATCATGTCGATCAGGTCGTGATAGATGTAGACGACCTTGTGCGGCTTGACGAATTCGCGGCCCTTGTCCTTGCCCTTCTCCATCAGCGCGTCGCGGCCGATGGCCACGCCACCGTGCGCGGCCAGGATGGCCGAGCGCTGCTCCAGCGTCGACGACGGCTGGCCGTCCACCGGCACGTCCAGCGACGCATTGCCTTTGTAGGCCAGCCGCTGGTGCGGCAGCAGGCTGGCCATGCCCAGTGCGGTGTAGCTGGGCAGCACGCCCAGCATGGCCTCCAGGCGGGCCTTCACCCGGCTGCGGCTGTTCAGCTCGTCCACCAGTTCGGCCGCCGCCTCATAGCGGAAGGCATCGGAAATGACCACGAACACGCGCTTGGCGCCACCGTCGAATGCCGGCGCCACATGGCGGGCGTAGAAGTGCTGCTGGTTGACCACCTCGTCCAGCTTCCAGCGGGCCAGCAGGCCTGAGGCGCCTTCCACCACCGCCCCCCAGGCCGAAGCCAGCTGGCCGATGAACCAGCCCGAGTAGGCGTCTTCCATGCGGTCGCGCAGTTCATGCAGCAGAGACCACCCCATGGGTTCTACCGTCTCGGAAGCCCGCATGAACCAGCGGTACAGCTGGTCGAAGCGGAACAGTTCGGTCCGGTAGGCCTGGAACGCGGTGCCGGCGTCAGCAAAGCTGAACCCCTGCAGATGCTTGGCCTGCAGCTCGAAGAAGCTGGCCGCGGCCTCCAGCGCGTCGTAGCTGGCCGCCAGGGCGCGCGTGGCGTCGTTGGCGCCGGCCAGCAGCGGGTTGGCCCAGTGGCCGTCACGCCGCCGCGCGATGAAATCGCGCACCGAGTCCATGTTGGCCCCCCCGCCCGCGATGATGCGGGCCTTCAGGTCGCCGATGACGCGCTTCTCAATGGCCTCGAAGGTCATCGCATCCACCAGCTCTTCGGCCTGCATCGGGCCCAGGATGCTGCCGATCTTCAGCTCGTCAGCCACCCAGCCCGACAGCACGTCGTAGCTGCGGTAGTTGGCCATGTCCGTGCGCCACCGGCTGGCAAACACAGAAGCGTTCGCCGCCTTGACCCGCTCGGCGATCACGAAGTGCGCCAGGGATGCCTGCACGCCGCGCACGCCACTGCAGAAGTCGGTCGCGAACAGGCGATAGAGCAAGCCGCGCAGGCTGGCGGGCTCTTCACCGGGTTCGCGATAGCCCAGCTCACGCTCTGCCAGGGCCCAGAAGGCAGGCTCCAGGTCAAAGCTGGCCAGCTCGTCCAGCATCTTGGGCCGGGTGCCCAGGTCACTGCCCTCGGCCACCAGGGCGGCGAAGGCCTTGAGCAGGATGGCCGAAGGATCCGCCGTCTCGGCACGGGCCACGGCCGCGATCATCTTGCGGTCCAGGTCGTCGGCGGTGTCGGCCGGTTGCACCCAGCGCTTGATGCGGTCGAAGCGGTCGCGGGCCCGTAGGAACTTGGCGCGCAACTTCAGGTGGTCGCGCAGCGACCGTGTGCTCAGGCCCAGCTCTTCCAGCTGGATCGACGCCGTGTCTGCGCTGAAGGGCTTGCCGCGCAGCCGTGCATCCAGCAGCCAGTCATGCGCCGGCTCGGGCTCGTCGAAGGGGGCGTACACCAACCACTGCACGCCCGCCTCGCGCTCGATCCATATCTTGGCTTGCAGCGCGGGCGTGCGGTCCAGGCGCAGCACCTGCACGCCGTCGATGCTGATGGCGTCAAGCTGAGGCGCGAACTCCCCGCCCGAGTCATTCCAGAAGACCAGGGCGTGGCCCTCCTGAAACAAGCGGGTCAGCGCGCCGAGGAATACAGGTGCGTTACTCATCGCAATGGCCCCAGGAAAATTGGTCAACAGGCTGTTGACCAATCGGCATTGCTACACGGTCCTGCGCGGCCTGATGCAAGGCGTTGCAACTGATCGCACGGTGATATGAAGCAAGCCGAGTCATGAAAACAGATGTTTCAACCAAGCTGCCAACTGCACATAAGCTGGGCTTTGGGTATCTATCAAATCATCTGTTAACGCGCTGTACAGGCCGTGGCCCGGTCGCTTCTGCCACGCCAGCCACGTTGCAACTTCAGCTTTGCTCAAATGAAGCGGATTGAACTTCGGCGGGTCGGGTAACGCTGCAACGATCCCGTCGGCGTGGCTAAGCAAAGCACTTTCGTTGGCACGTACGCACTGCTTGATCCAGTCTTCAAGCATGCCAACCGAACTATTGTTTGGCATGACCCACAGACCAAAATCGGGCAACCCGTCACTGTTGGCGTAGCAAAGCCCGCCACTGGTATGGCCCGGCGGGCCGTAACCGAACGGTGCAACGATCCCCGTCACACGATCCCGAGTAGATGCAAACCCGCCATTGGGTGGACTGTCGGCATCCACCACCACCGCAAGTCGGGTCACGGTGCCATCGTTCAATTGCTTCAGCAGCAGAGGCAGGTGGTTGAAGACCCCCTCCCTGGAGTTGTGCGTTCCCGCGAGATCCTTGGGCGGTGCCACGGTGACCGTGTTGCCCAGACCGATATTTCGACAAATCAACTCTAAGAATGCGCGATCGGCCTCGCCTTCCACCAGCAGGATACGGTCAGTGGCGGCCATCAACGCACCTCCACGTCCGACTGGGTGATACTGTGAAGTGCAGCTTCATCGAAGACGGTTGCAATCACCCGGCCTTGTTCGCTGGTGCGAACGCTGCGCCCAACCCTGAACAAGACGCCGTCGATATCCGAACGGCTGCGTGCCACCTTCGAGAAGCTTTCGACACAGTCCCAGCTGTGGGTGGTTGCGAAGATTTGAATGTCGAGTCGTTGCGCCATCTCAAACGCCAAATGCCAGATGCGCTCTTGCACGCTGTAGTGCAGACCGTTCTCGAATTCATCAATGAGAAGAAATCCGCCCTTTGCTGGGAATATCTTGAGTGCCAACTGCAGCACCCGCAACATGCCATCACCCATGCTGTTCAGAGGTACTGGGCGCGGAATATCCCGCAATTTGACCCGGGCGCCTCGCTGGATGGGGCTGCGGCTTCGTGGGTAACCAGGATCAGTGTTGCGCACGAAGGTTAGGTTTTCGAATTCCGGCGAGATGATCTGCAGGGCCTCGCGGACAACATCCTCTTGAGGCGTGAAGACCACCTTATCCCATCCATCTGCCAGTTCGTCTACCAAGCCGAACTGGGTGGCCACAACGCTGCAAGGCACACTGCCTTGGGCATCGCTTATTGCGTACCGTGCTCGTGGCTGCGCTCGATCAAATAGGATCGGGGCGAACGTTCGGGAACCTTTCGAGATCTGCAGAGCCTGGCTTAGTGCTTCGCTGGTGGATGTAAGCTCAGATTTCGGGATGACGCTCCGCCTTATTCGTCGGACGGTTTCCTCGGAGGATCCATTGGAAACCTGCACTTCGACCTCGGTTTCCAGCATGTAGACATGCTCGATCGACAACACGTCCTCGGGCAGAGTCATGCTGCCGATGCTGATTGGTACACCGTCGTCGGTGGGAAAGACCCGACCAGTGAAGAAATCTTGAAAAGGTAGCACCTCATCCATTGAGCCTGGGTCAAATTCTCCCGTACGAACTTTCTCGTCGTGCTCTGCCGCAATTACCTCCAGCAATCCGGGTTGCGCATTGCCTGCATACAAGCGCAAGGCCTCCAGCACCGTGCTCTTGCCGGAATTGTTCTTTCCAACGATCAGGTTCACCCTACCCAGCTTGCTGACCTGGAAGTCTTCAAGACAGCGAAAGTTCTTGACGTGCAGTGAATCAAGCATGATCAGTTCTCCGTGAGCGTGCGGTTTCAATTGTCATCGCTGCCGCCCGTGATGGCCTTGGCCTCGGCGACCAGGTCACCGAACTTGGCGTAGTTCACCTTCACGCCGTCGTCCAGGTCCAGCGTGATGCGCATGTCGGCGTAATGGCGCAGCTTCTCGTCATAGGCCAGCAGCTCGATCTGCTTCTTGCGCAGCGCTTCGATCTGCTTCTGCAACTTGGTGCGGGCGGCCGGCGACGTGGCCGCGGCCACATCCTGGGCCAGCATGTCCAGGCGCGACACCATCTTGGCGATCAGCGGCACCACGTATTCGGCACGCATGCGGGCCAGCGTGCCTTCGTTGTAGCGGTGTAGGTAGACCAGGGCCTGAAAGGCGCCTTGTTTGCCGCTGGAGAAGAGCCAGTAGATCGGGCGCTTTTTGTAGGTTTGCAGGTGGTCTTTGAAGAACTTGTCGGCCAGGTAGCGGCGGATGGTCTCGTCTGGGGTTTCACTTGCCCCACTGGTCGATTTCTTGCCCAGGCTCTCGGCCAGCCAGGCCATGTTTTCATCCAGGGTGTCTGCGCCCCAGACGGCAAGCAGGAATTCGCGCACGCGGCTGGCGGCATCGTCGGTGAACCAGAGTTCGTCGGTAAGCGGCACGATGCCATCGGCATCTGCGGGGAAGGTGGCGTAGCGGCTGGCATCAAAGCCGACGTTGCCGGCGTGGGCATAAATCAGACCGGGCTCGACCAGGCTGTAGCGGCCCATCATGCAACCGATGGCGTAGGAAATAAGATCAGCCATAGTGCCTTGGAGGAAGCGGGCCCAATGCTCCTCGTCAGTTAACTTGCTACCAAAACGGTAGGCGGGGTTCACTGTAAGAGTTACCCTGTCGATGGGGACTTCGGGGATGAGCTCGTCTTGGAGTCCATAGGCGTCGATAAAAAGACGGTTGTTCGCCTCTTCGAGGCGCCTCATCTCGACAACAGTTTGGCGATTTTGGGTGGTCCAGGCAACATAACTGGATTCCAGTGTTAATGTAGGCTTCGCGGCGACAGCCAGAATAGGCAGTGATTGAAAGTCCCAGGAATTCTCCGAGATGTCCCAATCTGCTTTGGCGATTGCTATTGCGGAGTTCACTATGTTCAGATCACATTCGAACTCGATCACCGGACATTGAGCAACCAAGCCAGAGCTGTAGTTCAGAGTCGGGTTTAGCAAAGTAAAAATAAAATTTGGAATCGAGGAGTTTGTCAAAGCGGCTATTTGACCTACGGCCAGCCTATCCGGAAAAATCCCTCCAGCAGCATTGGAAATAATAAAACCTGGTCCAAGGTAGCGCGCCGAGAAATCGGCTGAACTGATAGTTGACCAACTGACACCTTCTTTAAAAAAGAACTCAGTGTTAAATATCCGTCTTGACCAATGGGTTGTCGTGTTGTCTCGGGGATTATTCATCACCGCACTCTTGATGTCTTCTCCATTGCCCTTCCAATTGACAACGTATTCATTATTTCCGTACCACTTACGAAAATCGCCACCCTTTTGGAATGGGTACCATCGTGCACTGGCCTGACCAGAATCTTCCAACGATCTCGCTGAGAAGTTGATATTGCGGAAAGTTACTTCATGCCAAAGCCGCAAAAAGGTCGCATTGTCAGTTGTATTGAGTCCTGTCCGTGGTTTTGCAACCTCACCTAGCGGTATTCCCCCAGCAAATGTGTTTATGACGCTTTTTGAAGCCCAATACGCAACGGGACTACCTGGAATTTTTTTAAAATCATCCGGCTTGGCTATGTAGAACCATCCACACGCTGGGTTTTGAATCGCCTCTAACGTCTTCGGCCCCTGCTGATCAGCGCCTCGAAAATCAGACAACCGCACATAGGAACCCATAAAGTCGGATACATGCTGCTTCGCAAGGGTAAATGTACAAATTGGAACTGTCGCACCGTCAAAGCCTGAGTATTCAAGTTGGACCAAACTAGTCATCGTTGCCTGCTCAATGAAGTGCTGTCTGAGTTCCTCGTAAGACGAAATAAACATCCATACAAAAGGCGACATGAAACCAAGTTGTCCTGACTGCTTAGTCAGTGTCAAATTCCTAATCATGAATGCAGAAAATAGGTCTTTCTCAAAGCCGCTGTAGTTGTCCTTCAAATAGTTTTTGAGCGAAGGGGTCAAATACTTCCCGCCCATATACGGTGGATTCGCGACCACCGCATCAAACTGCATCCCCAACACCAGCGCCTGCTGCACCAAAGGCAGCACGTCCTGCGCGGCAGCTTGGGCGTAGAGATCACCAGTCTGCATGGATTGCTGCACTATTGATAGCAACTTGCGCATATTCGACGTGGGCTGGAAGCCAATTTGTATCAAAGAGCCAAAGGTTTTGGCGTGTTCAAAGGTGTCGATCAACCACCGGAGCTGGGCCACTTCGACACGCTCTGTGCCACCGGCATTGATGGCCTGGGCGAGCGCGGCGGCATCCAGCCCTTTGCTTGTCTGCAGGCTCAGCACATTGAGCTTGGGCGGCTCATTGAACAGGCGGCGATCGTCGGCACGGGCTTTCATCAGCAGGGCAAAGCCCGCCATCTGCGCGGCGCGGTCGTCAATGTCCAGGCCGTAGAGGTTTTTCTCCAGAATCAGGCGCGGTATGGCGCGGGCCTGGTAGCCGCGCTCCAGGTAGATGGCCTTGAGCACGTCGTAGGCCACCACCAGAATGTGGCCGCTGCCACAGGCCGGGTCGAGCACGGTGATGGTCTCAGGATTCAAGCTGCCGCCGTCTTCATCCATGCGGGTCTGGATGAGGGCATCGAGCTGCGCTTGCACCTCGGGCGTTTGGCTTGCGGGCTGGATGTAATACGGCCACGGGCTGGCAAGCAGGCTGGCGGGGTTGGCCATGAGCCACAGGCGGCCGACGCTGTTTTGCACCAAGTACTGCACGATCCAGTTGGGGGTGAAAAGCTGGGTTGCGGCGGGAATGTCTTCGCTTTTGACGACTTTGCCAATGACCTGGTCTTTTTTCTCGCTGATGTAGAACTGGTACAGCCAGCCGATGACCTCGATCTCTTGCCAGTCCTCCTCAGGCACAGACTCGATCAGTTTGGCCACGATGGAATCGGTGCGCAGCAGGTTCTCGGGCAGCAGCAGCTCGGTCTCGTCGTCGATGCGCTCGAACAGGAAGGGCATCACCCTTGAAAGGTCATTGCACTGGGCCACCAGCAGCAGCTTGTAGAGCTCGTTGTCCTGGTTGCCGGCCAACTGCATTTCGCGCGCACGGTCGGGGTTCAGGCCCGGCAGCGTCACCTCGCTGGCGTGGCGCAGGATCTCGGGCAGGCCACCGTCGCGGCTGGACAGCACGCGCCAGCCATGGCCCAGGTAGTCATGGATCTCCATGTAGCGCAGCGCGGCAAAGCGGTTGAACCAGGTGTAGGCGACCTCGTCCATGGTTTGCTCGAAGCCATGCCGCTTGATGCGGGCGATAAGTTCGTCGCGCTGGCCGGCCACCTTGGCGGGCCATTCGCGGCCGTCGATGAGGGCGACATCGCCCCGCACTTCGGCCGGCACCGCGCCGGCGGCCGAGATGCCCAGCACGTTGGCGCGCGCTGTCACCGCCTTGATGAAGTCGAGCCGCGCCTTGGGGGCGTAGCTCTTGAGGTTGGCCTTGTTCATGTCTGTCCCTGGAGATCGCGCATTGGTCTTGTTCTGTTTGTGAAACTGTTCCGGGGGCGCTTACTGGATGCGGGCGCGGTGGCCTGAGGCGATGGCGGCCATCAGCTCGGCGCGCAGCTTGGCCACGTAGTCGTTTACGTCCTGCTCAGACTCCAGGTAGGTCTTGGCGCCCAGGTCTGCCGTGCGCACCACGCGAATGGGCTTGGCGGCTTGGGGTGCCGGCGGCGGCGGGGGCGGCGGTGTGCCGCCCGGCGTGGCCGGTGGTGGCGGCTTGACCGCAGCCTTGGCCTTGGCCGCTGCGGCCACGGCTGCGGCAATCTTGTCCATGGCCTCATCCAGCAGTTCACCGGCGCGCTGCTGCATGAACATGATGTTCGGGATGCTCACCAGGCCCGCAAGCTGGGTCTTCAGGCTTTGCAAGGGCAGCAGCACCGCATTCCGAAGGCTGGCCTCGGCCTGCGCATCGTCCAGGGCCTGGGTGGCTTCCTTGATCTTCGCGTCGATGGAGAGCAGCGCCTTCTCGCGCCGTTCGCTGGCCAGTGCTTCGTTGACCTTCTCGACCGCAGAGAGCAGGCCTTCGATGCGATTGACCTGCGCGTAGTACGGCCGGCGGTTGGCGCGGATGGCCTCCAGGTCGGCCAAGGGCTGAGCCGATGCCGCGTCCTTGACCAGGGCTTCGCGGTTGTCGGCAAAGCTGGCCAGGCCGTCGAGCATGCGGGCCCACACCGGGGCCTGGGTCTTGTAGAAGCTCAGCACGTCGTGCGTGTCTTCGGCCAGGTCCAGCCAGTCGTCGCGCGCCGACAGCATGGCGTTCAGGAACTCGAAGGGGTCGCGGATGGCCAGTTGGCGGTCGATCGCCAGCAACGCCTTGGCGACCTCGGCTGCGCCCGGGTAGTGCTTCTGCTCGGCCTTGAGCTTGGCGCGCTCCAGCTCGGCCTTGCGCTGGCCCAGGTTGTCGCGGAAGGCGGCCACCAGGCCGTCTTCGTCGTCGGGCGGCTGCAGCGAGAAAATCTCGCGGTGCAGATCGCGGGCCTTGGTGCGGGTGCCGACGTCGGCAGTCTTGCGCTTCAGGATGGACACCTGCTTGAAGCGGGCGGCCTTGGTCAGCGGCTCGGCCGCAGACTTGGGGTCGAGGTCAGAGCCCTCCATCACCAGCTTGATTTCGCCGGCCATGAACAGGCGGGCGATCAGCAGAACAGTTTCAAGGTCGGGCCGCCAGCCCCACGGGGCGCCGGCAAAGCGGTCAACCACGTCAGACAGCAGCACGCGGCTGGTGCCGGCGGCTACGGTGAGGTATTGGCGCATCTCGCCAATGGCCAGTGCATTGCCGTCTTCACCGTCCAAGGCGATCTTGTATTGCCCGTGGGTGTCGGCCGACAGCACAGCGCGAATCTCGGCCGCCGCGTCGGCCTGGCGCACCTTGATATAGCCCAGCTTGGAATAGGTGTTGGAGACGAGGTAGTTCAGCGCCTCGTCCAGGATGACGGACGAGCCCTGGGGCTTGATGGTGAGCTTCTGGCCCAGGGCATAGAAGTCGCCCCGGCTCAGCAGGTCAGACAGCTGCGCCAGGATGCGGGTCTTGCGTTCGCGGTTCTCGTCCTTGCGGTCCAGCAGGATGCGTTTGAGCGACGGCGTGGCCGCGTCAGTCTTCGGGCCGCTGATGTACTTCTCGATCTGCACGTAGGTGCGCAGTTCCACGTCCACCCGAGCGTCGTTGGCCATGCGCAGGATGGCGCGGCCCGCGCCTTCGACGCTGCGGCAGATGCACTTCGGCTCGGTCAGCAGTTCGTAGTCGGCGCCGACGGGCGACAGCACTTCCAGCGTCAGCTGCTGGTTGGCCTGGCGCCAGGGGGCACCGTCGAGCAGGCGGTTGAACTCGTAGTCGGTCTTGGTGTCGCGGTGGCGCACCTTGGTCTGGCCGCTGAGCACTTCGTCGAACACCCATTCGGAGACTTGTTTAGAAACCTCGGCCGACGAGATGTCGACCGACTTGATCTCTTGCGACACGTCGCGCTCTTCGTTGGTGAGGAAGAACCACAGGTCGCCATTGCGGCTGACCAGGTTCTGCCGCTCCAGCCGGGCCAGGCTCTCCTGGATCTGGCGCTTCA
>Ga0209591_10006037_pt1 | contig 13482 bp, 8 predicted proteins | sample MAT01_FD_187207 | JGI IMG/M metagenome (GOLD analysis project Ga0209591, IMG submission 187207) | Freshwater microbial communities from Lake Fryxell liftoff mats and glacier meltwater in Antarctica - MAT-01 (SPAdes) (version 2) | ecosystem: Environmental > Aquatic > Freshwater > Ice > Liftoff...
CCCAAAGGAGCTAGTTATGCAGTATCCGCATTTCTTCCTACGAAAGCGCACATGGATCGCTTTACCCTTTATTCTCATTACGCTGTTCTATATTGGTTTAGTCACTGGTTCATTTAAGGCTACCCCTGTATCTGCACAAACAGTCTTGCCGGATCTGCGCTATGCTTCTACATCCAACACTGTCTACATTGGGCGGCCATATAACTCCGCCCTGCCGGCGGAAGCGCCTTATACCGCCTATCCCTCGCACCCGGATGCCCCCAAAATTAGCATTACCATTCCGCAATTGGCCGTAGCGCTGAGTCGTTACAATCTCTTTGTCGATCAGGGCAATGGCGTCTGGTTGGTCAAGGCAAATTTGGTTGTTTACCAAAATGCCCGCTTGGATATTACCAGCCCAACGATTACTGAATTGCGGTTGGAAAGCTACCTCACGTCAACCACGACCAAGAAATATGCCAAAGTCGTAGCTAGTGGCGGGCAAATTTATATCAAGGGCGATACAACTAGCAAGCTAAAGCTTAACTCATGGAACACGCTAACGAATACAGTAGATACCAATTACAACTATGGCCGGAGTTACTTGGCTGCGCTCTATGGGGCGCGTATGGATATTATCGACAGCGAAGCCTCTTACCTGGGCTGGTATAGTCCCAATCCCAATTTTCCGGAAGGCGGCGTTGGCAAAGGTGAACCAAGTGGACTCTCGTGGCGCTTTTGGGCCGACCCGAATAACCGGCAAACCGGCGCAACCGGCAGTATTCAGAACAGCCTGATCCATCACAATTATTATGGCAATTACACCTATCAGGCCACGAATATGCAGCTTACCGGCAACAAGGTTTATGCCAATATTTATTACGGCTTTGACCCGCATGACTATTCCACTGGGTTGACCATTACCAATAATGAGTTCTACAACAATGGCTACCACGGGTTGATCTTATCGCGCGGCTGTACCGACAACGTGATTAGCAACAACAAAATGTATAACAACGCCGGTCACGGCTTTATGCTCGATCGTGGGTCGGATCGTAACCAAGTGTTTGACAACCTGATCTATGGCAACACCCAAGATGGGATTGCTATTTACGCATCGTCCAACAATGTATTTACGAACAACATCAGTCGTGACAATGTACGCTATGGCTTACGCATCCACGCCACCTATGATTCGACAGATATTTTCGACGGGCTGGCCCTGGATAACATCTTCACCAACAACACATTTACAGGCAATGGCAAATATGGCATTAACATCTACGAACGCGCCGACCGTAACACCTTCTTGAATAACAATATCAGTAACAATGTGCTGATCGGTTTTTACATTGGCACTGGCGGTAATCTAGTACAAAACAACACAATTACAGGCAATAAGACCGATGGCTTATATGTGATCGGCACGCCAGCCTATAATGTTACACCTGGCGTCGCGCCGGTTGTTCCGCCGGTAGATCTGCCAGGCCACGCCAATAACATTGCGCAGAACACAGTACGCAGTAACAAGAAGAATGGGCTTGCCTTTGTTAAAGGGGCAATTGACAACCAGGCGACTGGCAATGTGGTGGAAAGCAACACCGAAAACGGGGTTTATCTGCAAGCAAGCAATACCAAACGCAACCTGGTGAGCCAGAACACAATTACAGGCAATACCAAGTTGGGCATTGCAATCAGTTCGAGCGCCAACCAATCGATGCCCAAACCGGTGATCAAAACCGTCGTTGGCAAGCTGGTCTCTGGCACGGCGAAGGCCAACGCCAAAGTGGAGATCTACCGCGATCTGGGCGATGAAGGAAAAGTCTATAAAGGCTTTACCACCGCTAACAGCAGCGGTGCCTGGACCTTTACCTTGCCCGCCAATGATAGCGCCAGTGAAGGTGCGCTGACGGCGATTGCCATCGACAACCTCAACAATACATCGCCCTTCTCGGCGCGCAAGGTGACTAGCGTGGCGGCAGCGGGCGCCGATCAAGTGGATGCGGTCGACGAAGTTGCTGCGCTTTACGCCGAAGCAGAGATTGAAGCCCAAATCGAAGAAAATAGAATCGCCGCCGAAGAAGATATGCAAAGCGCAGTTGATCCAGATTACTCGGAGACCTTGCGCGAGTTGGAACAATTAGAAGCGGAGGGTGCGCAATCAATCAACCTGTACCTACCGATGGTCGTGAATTGAGTTTGAGCGGTTCGTAAAACGCTTCTTCTCCATTAGCAGTATCCTCTAAAAAGCAATTGAGAGCCTTTTGGTTGGTAGTCAACTGTGCCTAGCACAGCAGATTGCCAACCAAGAGGCTCTCTGCTATCATCTTATTGAGGCGGCTGGATTGAAGTAATCGGCATCCACCCATTGCTTATTAGTCGTGCGTAAACCTGACAATCTACCCCATCACTTACATACCCGACCAACCACTTTCACTTCGGAGGAACCTATGCCACAAAGCCCTATTCGCGCCGCCATTATTGGCACAGGCGGCATTGCCGGCTCCCATATTAAAGCCCAACAAAACGAAGCCAGCCGCACGCAACTGGTGGCTGCCGTAGACATCGACGCGGATCGCGTGGCCACCTTTAGCCAAACGCACGCCATTCTGGCCTACTACACCGATGTTCACGTAATGCTAAGCCAGGAAAAACCGGATCTGGTCCACATCTGCACTCCACCGGGTACGCATTGCGACTTGAGCATTCTTTGTATGGAAGCCGGTGCCTGGGTGCTATGCGAAAAACCGCTTTGTATCTCACTAGCAGAAATGGATCGGATCGAAGCAGCCGAACAGCGCACCGGCAACTATTGCAGCAGTGTCTTTCAATATCGCTTCGGCTCTGGTGGCCAACACCTCAAACATCTGATCAACACACAGGTGTTGGGGAGACCACTTGTAGCCAGTTCACTGACGGTCTGGCACCGCGGTGATGCCTATTATGCCGTACCTTGGCGGGGTAAATGGGCGACAGAATCGGGCGGCGTCACGATGATTCATGGCATCCACGCCATTGACTTCTTGCTCTGGCTCTTTGGCGAATGGCAAGAAGTGCGCGGCATGATCGGCACCTTGAACCACACCATCGAAGTGGAAGATGTCTCGCTGGCCCATGTGCGTTTTGCTAATGGGGCGATGGCGAGCTTTACAAATAGTGTCAATTCACCGCGCGAAGAGTCGTATATGCGTTTTGACTTCCAAAAGGCAACCGTCGAACTAACTCATCTCTACAGTTACAATAATGACAATTGGCGCTTTACAGCGCTCAACGGCACACCCGACAGTGATGCGCTTAACGCAGCCTGGCAAACGCTGCCGGCCAACATTCCATCCAGCCACGCCGCACAACTCACCGCCTTGCTGGACAGCCGGGAACGCAATGAACGCCCCCCCGTTAGCGGGTCGGATGTGCGCGGCACAATCGAATTTCTTACCAGCCTCTACAAAGCGGCTATGACCGGCCAGCCCGTAACACGCGGCTCGATCACACCCGCCGATCCTTTTTATCACCGCATGAACGGACCTGGTGATCAAACCTGGCAACAAGCGTAAGCGGCTGGCCAGCAAATTATGTAAAAGGTTAAATAGTAATTGACTATCACAGAAAACAATGTATAATACGCATCCCATACGTATGGGATGCGTATTCATTTTAAGATTTTTTGTGACTCCCTACCCACAGTTTGCACCACAAGATTATTAGCACACTAGCAAAGTGGCGAAAGCTTGTTTTCTAAAAGACTGGCGATTGCACCATAAGAATGATGCACGACTTAAATAATTTCCAGACCGTTTAAGTGGTAGCATTGTTAGGTAGTGTAATGCTTCAACAGCATTTCTGATTTTTTATACTTTTTTTTCTAGATATTTTCTATACAATTGAATAATTAGATTGACAGCTTGAAATTCATCTACCCATCGCCGCAAGATTCAAGTGAAGGAGAAAGTCATGGCCCCCCGCAACATGCCCAAATTTCTCAGTGCTTTAATCGGTCTTAGTTTGCTGGTCGTTGTTGTTTTGCTCCAAAGCAATCTACCATTGAACGCAGTCCGCGCCCAGTCCGCTTCGCAGACAGATTCTGCCGCGGCCCCTGCTTTTACCCTAAGTATTACGAGTGACAGCCCTAAAGAGCAAGGCCAGGTTATCAAGTTTTTTGCCGACGTCAACGTCGATCCAGCTACGTTGACGTTTAGCTGGAATTTTGGCGACGGCTCAACCGCCCAGGGCCAGAGTGTGAGTCATGTCTACACAGGTATTGGCACATTCAATGTTACCGTGATTGCCTCACAAGGTCCAAACAGCCAGTCTGCTACAACCACAGTAGATATTATACCAGCACCACCACCACCGCCGCCATCGCCAGTGACCGGGCTCGATGCCAAATGCACCAGTCCCGTCATTGCCAGGAATCCCACAAATTGTATTGCTACTGTTACAGCTGGAACAGATGTTACCTTTGTTTGGGACTTTGGTGGTAATAGCGGTGAGGTGGAAGGCACATCGGTGAGTCATATTTACGAAAATCCCGGCGCTTATGCAGTCACAGTTACAGCCCGCAATTCTTATGGACCACCACAAGCAAAAATTGTGATAGTGCAGGTAACCGAAGAACCTATTACGGGGCTAGACTTTGTCTTCCCACAACTCATCTTGGCCAACATCGCGGCTACCTTTACGGCTAATGTGCAAACGGGCACGAATGTTCAATATATATGGACCTTTGGGGATGGAAGCACAGGCGCGGGATCTGTCGTTCCACATGCATTTCCCAAACGCGGTCTCTACAATGTAAGCGTCCGCGCCTACAACAGCCTGAGCGAAGCTTCGACGCTCAAATCCGTGGCTGTTGTATCTCAGCCACCTCGCAACTTAGAAATAATCCACAATGGCCCTCAAGCACCAACCGATCCAATCACTTTTATCGCTACCGTGGATAGCGACGAGAGTGTAACTTATTTCTGGGATTGGGGCGATGATACGATGAATCATGGCTCCGAAGCAACAGTTTCACACACCTTCGCAAGCCGCAAAAAATATCCGGTTGTGGTCAAAGCCATTACAAGTAGCGGCACAATTTCCAAAACATTAGTTGTCCATGTCGGTATGGACATACCTTTTCTAGAGTTGATGATTGTGCCAGAGCACCCCACAATCTTGCCGGATCGGTTAACCAAATATATCATTATCCCGGCCCAGCCGGATAGCACCTGTACCTGGGATTTCGGCGACGAATCGCCGATTGGCACGGGCGCAACGACAGAACATGCTTACCCCAGTACCAGCAACTTTGTGCTAACGGTAACGTGTGTCGCTAACGGTAACAAAGAGACAAAGCAGGGTGAGTATGTAGTCGTAACAGGCTTTAAACAATATTTGCCAATTTTGATTTACTTTGGTGGTGAGCCACTCGCTCAACAGGAAATCGAAAGCGTGCCGACGGCAACAGCAACCACAACGTCGATACCGGTGCCAATATCAACGGAAGCTGCAACAGCGGCGGCAACGCCGACCGAGACAGCAACACAAATACCAACCGAAACACCGATACCGACGCCAACGCCAACCGCGACAGCAACGGCAACGGCAACGCCAACTGAGACAGCAACGGCAACGAGCACGCCCTTTCTAGGTGGAACGATCCCCATTCCAACGGAGACGGAAACACCCATCGTGGTTGTACCTTAAAGTAGTGGCTAAGCCGCTGGCAATGAAATAGTGCTGGCGACGAATGATTGATAACTGGGTAAAAGCCTCCGGTAGACAACAATATACTGGAGGCTTTTATAATTTTTGAGATGCTGCTTAGACATAGATGTACCAAGGCCAATTAAAACACTATTCCTCGCTTTCCTGCTTGCACAATTTGTTCAGATTGCATATATTTCCTGACGAACTGGTTTACTAAAATTTTTGCCCGTACATCTAGGATGCGACGATGAGCAAAAATTTTAGCCATCCAAGCGCATAAAATCAGGATTATATTGGACGAATTGAGACGACAATGGCAAATAAAAAGAAAAAATCAGCGACGAAAGCCCATCAACAAAAACAGAAAAAACAGCAGCGCCGGACAGCCCGTACACGCAAACGAACAATGCCAGCAGCGCGGCCATCCACTGCCCCAATAGCGCCAAGGGCTGGTTCTGTGTTGGATGATTTACGCCCCCTGCTCAACTTTGGCAGTACGAGCGACACACCATCAATGGGCGAAATGGAAAAGCTAATGATGGCGGCTTTGGGCAGTGAGGATCTAGCGGACGAGCCGGAATTTGATGCCGTGATCATTCCGCCGATTGATGCAATCAACGCTTTCTCTGCCGCAACCGCAGAGCTGGGCATCGATCCAGAAACGTTTGCCACAAATGACGACCCAGAAAGCGATGAAGAGGAAGATCAACGGATCGAGTTATTCGAGAAGGCGACCACGCGCTTGCTTACTGACGAACTGCGGCAGGAAATGATCGACGGCCTAACCGCTTTGCGTGCGCGCTGGAAAGCAGAAGGCCGGCTAGACGACGTACCCCAGGCCGCCGCCGTGCAGATGTTCCTGGAAAGCGAGCAGCCCGATGAAGTCGTCGCCGCGATTGGCCTGGTCCAGGCACTGGTCCGCCGCGCGCTAGATGTCGGTTTTACGCTGGTCGATGCTGCGCCGGCCTTTGAGCCCGCCGAAGGTGAATCGCCGCTCTCGTTCGCAGAACTAAGCCAACATGTGAGGGAAACCGGTGAGGGCGAAGAGTTTGATCGGCTGCTAAGTGAAAAGCCAGAGATGCGCCGCTTCTTAGAAAAACAGATGGATAGTTTTTGGGAGCAGGGCGAAAAAGCGGTCTTTAGCGGTGAACTTGATCTTGATCTCTTTACCGAAGAGGAGCTTGAAGCAGCCTTCCAAATTACCGACGAAGTTTTAGATTCAGATGCGGCGCGGCCCGACAGTTTTACCGATCTGACGCGTGAGCAGATGGCAACCTTGATCGCAAGACTTACCGCTTATGTGGATGAGCATCTTTTACTGCCGCCACGCCGTGCACAATTTGTGGCTACGGTCGAGACAGCGAGCGCCGATCCAGCGAATGCGGCCCAATGGGCGCCCTTTTTGCTGATGCTCAAGGATGAACTGAGTGATGAGAGCGATGAGAGCATCCCCGCCCAACGCCGCTTTCTACTCTTGACGCTCCTGGGCCAAGTGCTCGCCACCCTGCAATCTCAAACCGAAGATGAGGAGACTCCTGCATGAAAATCACTGACATTGGCGTCCAAACCTTTCGTTACCGCACCAACGTCGTACGCGACGCCGAAGGGCACGGCCACCCTGGTCCAGAACATGAAGCAACCCAATCACTGTTAACGATTCACACCGATGAAGGCGCTGTTGGGTATGCGGTGGGCAGTGTGGCCAGGGGCACACTAGAAAAAGCAGTCAAACCGATCTTGATCGGGGAAGACCCGTTCTATCGTGAACGGATCTGGCAAGCACTTAAGGAACGCCAGCGCTTGAATCTGACCACGCTGGTGGACAAAGTACTCACGGTGATCGACCTGGCCTTGTGGGATCTGGCAGGGCGCGCATTGGGCCAACCCGTCCACAAGCTGATCGGTGCGATGCGTGACAAGGTGCCCGCCTATGCCAGCACGATGTGTGGCGACGATCTGGAAAATGGTTTGGCCACGCCAGAGGATTATGCCAGATTTGCGCTTTGGTGCCAGGAACGGGGCTATCCGGCATTCAAGTTACACACCTGGCAGCCGCCCATTCCTGGTGCACCCAACGCCAAACGCGATATTGCCGCCTGCGCCGCCGTACGCGAAGCCGTGGGTCCCGACATGCCGTTGATGCTGGATCCTTTCCACTACTACACTCGCGAAGAGGCATTACAATTGGCAAAAGGGCTCGAGAAGCTCGATTATGCATGGATGGAAGAACCGATGGACGAGCACAGTATGTCATCTTACGTCTGGCTCTGTGAAAATACCAGCCTTCCCATCTGCGGACCAGAGACCGCCGAAGGCAAGATGCATGTACGCGCGGAATGGATCAAGTATGGTGCCTGCGATCTCTCGCGCGGCGGCGTAGGCGACGTGGGTGGCATTACACCACTGCTCAAGATCGCTCATTTGGCCGAGGCGTTTGGCATGAAGATGGAAGTGCACGGCGGCGGCGTGGGCAATTTGCACGTACTGTGTGCGATGGGCACACCCGGCCAATTTTACGAGCGCGGTCTGCTCCACCCCTTTATCGATTACGAAAAACCGGCGCCCTGGCTCAACAAACTCGCTGATCCGATGGACGACCAGGGCTTTGTCCATGTGTCGCAAGATCCAGGCTTGGGGTTGGATCTTAATTTTGATTACATCCACGATAATCTGATCGAGATGTATTGACATTACCACAGGAAACAAGTAGATAGGGAAATAAGTAAGAGGTGCTATCTCCCTGTCTCCCTGTTTACTTGTCTCCCTATCTACCTGTTTCCTTGTCTACTTGTCTACTTGTCTATCTATCTACTTGTCTACCTATCTACTAGGCTACTACCATGCCCAATAACTCTACACCCAGCCGCAGCGAGACTTTTTTCAACGAGCCGCATGTGGCCGGTTTTACCCACCGCGCCTTTACCAAAGCAATGGGCTTTGACGATGCCGATATGGCGCGCCCGATGATCGGCATCTGCAATACCTATAGCGAACTTAACAACTGCAACAGCCATCTGCGCGAACTGGCAGAAGCCGTCAAACGCGGCGTCTGGCAAGCGGGTGGCTTTCCACTCGAGTTCCCGACCATCTCGCTCGGTGAAATTTACCTCAGCCCCACCTCGATGCTCTATCGCAACCTGGCGGCGATGGACACCGAGGAGATGATCCGCGGCAACCCAATCGATGGCGTTGTCTTGCTGACCAATTGCGACAAAACCACTCCGGCCGCGCTGATGGGCGCGTGCAGTGCCGATCTACCGGCGATCATGGTTTCGGGTGGACCGGCCTTGAACGGGCATTGGCGCGGACAAATGCTGGGCGCCTGCACCGATTGCCGCCGTATGACAGCCGAATATCAGGCCGGCACGATTACAGAGGCGACCTATCAAGAAGTGGAAGAGAATGTCTTTCGCAGCCACGGTCACTGCATGGTGATGGGCACCGCCTCGACTATGAACTCGCTGATGGAGGCTCTGGGCATCGCTTTGCCGGGCAATGGCGCAACGCCTGCGGTCGATGCCCGCCGCATTCGCCTGGCCGAACAGGCCGGGCGGCGGATTGTCGCCCTGGCACAGGAAGGTGTTCGTCCTTCGCAAATTCTCACCCGCCAGGCGCTCGAAAATGCGATCACATTGCTCTGCGCATTGGGCGGCAGCACCAACGCGGTTGTCCATCTGCCGGCCATTGCGGGTCGCTTGAATATTGATCTGCCGCTTGATCTTTTCGATCAAATTAGCCAGCGCACCCCACTGATCGCCAATCTGCGGCCTAGCGGCCAATATCAGATGGAAGATCTTTTTTATGCCGGGGGCATTTCGGCTGTGCTCAAGCAGTTGCTCCCGTTGTTACACGGCGACGTTCTCACCGTCACCGGGCGTACACTGGCCGAAAATGTGCAAGCGGCCGAAATCTATAACGCAGATGTGATCCGCACCCGCGAGCAACCGTTAAAGGCAGAAGGTGGATTGGCGATCTTGCGTGGCAATCTTGCCCCGGATGGGGCGGTGATCAAACATGCAGCCGCGACTCCAGCCTTACTGCAACACCGTGGGCGGGCCATTGTCTTCAAAAATTTTGCCGATGTGCGCGACAGGCTCAACGATCCAGCACTGGATGTTACCGCCGACAATGTCCTCGTCTTACAAAATTCAGGGCCAATTGGCGGACCAGGCATGCCGGAGATCGGCATCATTCCGATTCCCGAAAAACTGCTCAAACAAGGTGTGCGCGATATGGTACGCATTTCCGATGCGCGCATGAGTGGCACAGCCTATGGCACTATTGTATTGCACATCGCACCAGAAAGCGCCATCGGGGGTCCACTGGCTTTGGTCCAGGATGGTGACGAGATCGAACTGGACGTCGCGAATCGACGCTTGCACTTGCATGTCGATGAAGCAGAATTGGCTCGGCGACGCAGCCTATGGCAACCGCCACGATTGGGTTTTGCGCGTGGCTATGGCCAACTTTATCTTCAGCATGTAACCCAAGCGCCGGAGGGGGTAGACTTTGATTTTCTGCGTGGCTCTGACCCCGTACAGGTAACGATGCAGCCAAAGTTTTAGGCGCAAAGCAATAGCAATCCACGAAGCTATATCACAAGTTATTGCAATCTACCATTCTAGCACTGCAAAATCTAGCTTGACAGTGTCATCATCAAGCGCTATGATCCGTATCTCCAACAATTGCTGGCCAAAAGCACGCAATTTGCATAAAAGCCATTACTGACAAAGGAGATAATCATGGCGATTCATGACACCACATGCTTGCAACATGGGTTGACAGAAGCAGAACGTGAAGCGTTCAACCAAACTGGCATCCTCACCGTCGAAAACGCGCTTTCCCCAGAACAAGTGGCAGCGCTGACCGCAAAAACCGATCAGGTTTACGAACGCAAAATCGCAGAAGGTCACGACCAGACCAAGGCCCTCTTCTACCCTAACTTCATTCCCGACAGCCCGCTCTACGCCGATCTGGTGGATTACGAGAAAATCTTACCCAAAGTGTGGGGCATTCTCGGCTGGAACATCTATCTCTACCATGCGCATCTGATTGTTACACCGCCTTCGGGTCAGCCGCAAGACAACAAGACCTTTGGCTGGCACCAAGATAGTGGGCGCGTTAACTTGGAGATGGAAAGCCATCCACGCCCGCGCCTCTCACTCAAGGTCGCCTATTTCCTTTCTGATACCAGCGAGCCTGGGCGCGGCAACTTCTGGGTGATCCCCGGCAGCCACTTGTGGGACACGCTCGACCGTCCAGCCGATGGCATGGGTCAACCGGCGGGTGCAGTGCCGGTGCTAGCAAAACCGGGCACGGCGGTCTTCTTCGACCGCCGACTGTGGCACACAGCCAGCCCAAATTGGTCGAACATAACGCGTAAGGTGCTCTTCTACGGCTACGGCTATCGCTGGATTCGTACCAAGGATGACATGACCGTCGCCACCTTGTGGGAACAGAGTGACCCGATCCGACGCCAAATGTTGGGCTGGGGTGTCAATTGCAACGGACACTATTCACCCTCCGAAGAGGATGTACCGTTGCGGAGTTGGCTGCGCGAAAATCAACCGGCGGCCGCGGGATAAAGTAGACGGTAGACAGTAGACAGTAGACAGTAGACAGTAGACAGTAGACAGACACGACTAATTACCATCTACCATCTACTGTCTACCTTCTACTATTAACAGAAAAGGAACTGACTATGGGTCAATTAGATGGCAAAATTGCGATCATTACCGGCGCAGGCACTGGCATCGGTAAAGGGATTGCGCGTGCCTACGCAAAAGAAGGCGCGACGGTGGTGCTTGCTTCGCGCAATCAGGCGAATTTAGAAGAGACGGCTGTTGAGATGCGCACCTATGGCGCCACTGCCCTCGTCGTCCCTACCGATGTAACTGACGAAGCCCAGGTCATTGCCCTTTTTGCCAGGACAACGGCAGAATTTGGCCGCGTGAATATTTTGGTCAATAATTCAGGCGCTTTTGATGGTGGCCCGCTGGAAGAACTTACCCTGGCCGCATGGCAAAAGGTGCTCAGCATCAATTTGACTGGCCCTTTTTTGTGCAGCCGCGAGGCGATGAGGATTATGAAAAAACAGGGCGGCGGACGCATTATCAACATTGGCAGCATCTCGGCGCAGATGGCGCGCATGAATTCGGTGCCTTATACCACCACGAAACATGGCCTGGTAGGCATGACCAAGGCCGCCGCGCTGGAAGGGCGCGACTTTGGGGTCGTGGTCAGTTGTTTACACCCCGGCAACACGCTCACCGAACGGCGCGCCGCAAACAGTTCCGCCGCCGATCAAGAGCCAATGATGACAGTCGATGAACTGGCTATGACCGCTTTGACAATGGCGACTCTGCCGCCGCATGTCAATTTGTTAGAGGCGATTGTTCTGCCCGTGCAACAGGCTTACTTGGGCCGCGGGTGATTGTACACCGATTTTTCAAATCGGTGTACAGAGCAAGGTGGCTACATCAGGGCTGAATCGTTACGATTTTGTAATCAGGGAGTAGGTATGGCTGCACCATCTGCACACAGGACTACGATCCCGCGCTGGGCGCGGGTCGAATTAAACCTGGAGAGTACGACACGTTTTCAAAATCCGCTGCAAGAAGCGCGCCTCGTAGCCCATGTAATCACACCCACAAAACAGGAGCGCGAGGTAGAGGGCTTTTGGGATGGCGGCGCGACCTGGAAGATCCGCTTTGCCCCCGACGAAGTTGGCGATTGGCAAGTTGAGCTTTTTCTGCTCAAGACTAACGGTGAAGTGGTTCAGTCGGCGACGGCGGGCTTTGTCTGCCGCATGGCCAGCGGCGAAACCCCTTTTGAACGCCATGGGCCAGTGCGGTTGGCGGCTAATAAACGGCACTTGGAACATACAGACGGCACGCCCTTTTTCTGGCTGGCCGACACGGCCTGGAATGGCCCCCTGCGCGCCACCGATGACGAGTGGGCGCACTATTTGCAGGAACGCCAACGCCAGCGCTTTAGTGTGGTCCAATGGGTGGCGACGCAGTGGCGCGCAGCCCCGGAGGGTGACATTGAAGCGCAAATGGCCTTTAGCGGCAAAGAGCAGATCCGTATCAACCCCAGTTTCTTCCAACGTATGGATCGGCAAGTCAAGGCGATTGCGCGCGCTGGCTTGCTTAGTTCACCCGTTTTGCTCTGGGCGATTGGCGCCGGGGCCAATCCAACCATCGATCCGGGCTTTGGTCTGCCTGAAGATCAGGCGATTTTGTTGGCGCGCTATATGGTGGCGCGCTGGAGTGCCTATCCGGTGGTCTGGATTTTGGCTGGCGACGGCAAATATGTAGGCAGTTATGCCGAACGCTGGCGGCGGATTGGGCGCGCCGTCTTTGGCGATCAACCGCATGCGCCGGTGATCATGCATTGTGGCGGCCAGCAGTGGCCGGCCGAAGAATTTCGCCACGAACCCTGGCTCGATATCTTAGGTTATCAAAGTGGTCACGGCGATAGTGACGAAACCTTGCGCTGGATCGTGGATGGTCCACCGGCGCGCGAGTGGACCGTCGAGCCGCGGCTCTTGCAGATCAATGTGGAGCCTGCCTACGAAAACCACCTGGCCTATCAATCGCGCCAACCGCATAGTCCAGTTTCGGTGCGCCGCGCGATGTATTGGAGTTTGCTCAATGCGCCCACGGCTGGCGTCACCTACGGCGGGCATGGCGTGTGGGGTTGGGACGACGGCAGCGCGCCCTCGGTCGACCATCCCAATTCGGGTGTACCTTTGCCCTGGCGCAAGGCGCTGACCATGCCCGCCGCTCAACAGATGGCGCACTTGGCCGA
>Ga0209591_10006038_pt1 | contig 13480 bp, 11 predicted proteins | sample MAT01_FD_187207 | JGI IMG/M metagenome (GOLD analysis project Ga0209591, IMG submission 187207) | Freshwater microbial communities from Lake Fryxell liftoff mats and glacier meltwater in Antarctica - MAT-01 (SPAdes) (version 2) | ecosystem: Environmental > Aquatic > Freshwater > Ice > Liftoff...
TGCCGGTATGCGTGCAGCAGGCGCCCACTGTGGTCATGTCACGCCATCGGCATGGAGTCATCTGTTCTGCGAGGGCGCGCTGCGGGCCGAGATTCATTGCTCGATGTCGGGCGCTGCGCGTGACAGGCCCACTTCGGGTGGATAGGTGGTGGGAGACGCAGGTTCTTTTTTCCCTACCGGCGACGTTTCGATGCTTTCTCGTATTTCAGGTGTGATGCTCTTCGCTGCGGCCATGCTGGCGCCGATCAGTCGCGCGCACGCGCATCCCAAGTTGCTGAGCGCGACGCCGGCAGTGAATGGTCACGTGGCGGCAGCGCCAGCCATGCTGTCATTGACATTCAATGAAACGATTACGGCGGCGTTGAGTACGTTGAAGGTGTTGGATGCCGCGCAGCGCGCGGTGACGCTCGACAAGGTCCAGTCCGATGCCAAGGATCCCGCCACGCTGATGGCGAAGGTCACGGGAGCGATGCCGCCGGGTCGGTATACCGTACGATGGCAGGCGGCAGGGAAAGATGGGCATCCGATGAAGGGGGAGTTTACGTTCGTCGTTGATGCTGCCAAATGATGTGATGGACACGTTTGGAGTCGAATCACCGGTATACGTGGTGATTCGGCTGCTGATGTATGTGAGTATGACGATGTTTCTCGGATCACTTTCTCTGCTGGGTATTATCCTGCCGCGAACGGATTTCTTGCCGGCCGTGCCCAGCGATGGTGTGGTTGACGTGCGCACGACGATCACTCAGCGCGCGATGCGATGGATGGGATGGTCGCTGGTCGTACTGGTGGTCGCGACCATTCTCCGGCTGGCCGCGCAGCACGCTGCGTTCTACGGCAGCCAAGGGTGGTCGAAAGAGAGCATGGCGCCGTTGATGCTTGAAACCGTCTGGGGAACGGGGGTGTTGCTCGCCAGCTCGTCGCTTGCTGTCGCGATTGCCGGGTGGCGCGCTGTTCGGTCAGCACGTGCGACTTGGCGCGCACCGGGTTGGGTCTTGCTGATCGCCGGCGCCTGTTTGCTCGCCTGGAGCGCTGCCATGTCCGGTCATCCTGCGGCGGCCGACAACCCGCAGGTGGCCATGTTGGTAGATGCGTTGCACGTGATCGGCGTCGGCGGGTGGATCGGGAGTCTGGCCCTCATCGTGGGCGTTGCGTTGCCTGTGCTCCGGACGGCGAACGGTGACGGTGACCACGGCGGTATTGCACGCGTGATGGCTGCGTTTACTCCGGCCGCCTTGTCGTTTTCTGCGGTGCTTGGCGCTACCGGTGTTTTTGCCGCGTGGCGCAATGTCGGGTCAGTCGATGCCCTGTTCACGTCGGAATACGGAGTGATGCTGGTTCGAAAGCTGGTGATGGTGGCGCTGGTTGGCATGATTGGCGCGTACAATTGGCGCAGGGTAGTGCCGCGACTTGGTCAGGCCATCGGTACGTCTCGCCTGCGTCGAAGCGCGACGCTGGAATTGGTGGCGGCGGGTGTGGTGCTGGCCTTAACGGCGGTATTGGTGGCGACGTCGCCGCCCTGACACGACGACTGCGTAGGGACTACTCCACCAAGTCAGTTCAACGTGACGACGAATCTGGCGACGAAGTCGGGCGTCGATGTTTTCTGGGATGACGATGGCAGTTGGCAACGTACGATACGACCCACCGGACGTACCAGGCTGTGCGTCCATCCCCTTGACTCTCTACTCGACTAGAGGGTGTACTTTTCGGCCACGAACCCAGGCCCTCGGAGCGGCCGCCCAGCGGGAATTCTCACACCAGGCGCGACGCATGACGGCAGCGAACCGACTGATCCAGATCAAGGCGAGCGGTATGATGTGCTCGTTCTGCACCATGTCCGTCGAGAAGGCGCTCGCGCGCGTGCCCGGCGTGAACACCGTACAAGTGAACCTGGTGCACGGCATCATTCTGGTTGATGCTGACCGCGCCTTGGTCACCGAGCAGCAGGTCGCTCAGAAGGTCGAGGACCTGGGCTACATCGTGGTCGCCACCGAAGTGCAGCAGGTGGCAACCGACGAGGCGCTCTTCACGACGATCCGGCGGCGGGGAGGCTTGGCCATGGGGTTCGCGATTGCCGACCTGGTCTTCGATCCGATGAATCTGTCCGGCCTGCCCGAGCGCACGCGCGCCGTCGTCAGCGCTGTGGTCGCGCTCGTCGTTCTCACATGGATCGGGTATCCGATCCTTCGTAAGACGCTCATGGCGCTTGGGCAACGCGTCATCAACGCCAACGTCCTGCTGTCCACCGGCGCGTGGGGTGCTTTTGCTATCGGCGTAGGTCACCTGCTTCAACCGGCGTCGTGGCCGAACTTCTTCCCGGTGGCCATCTGGCTCATGGCGCTACACCTCTTTTTCGGCGCCTTCAAACTTGGCACCCGCAAGCGCGCCGCCGAATCCGTCCGACGGCTGCTTTCGCTGCAGGCGCAGTCGGCCCGCGTGCTGCGCGGCGGCCGCGAAGTGGAGGTCTCCGTGGCCGAGGTCACGCTCGGCGAGGTCATGGCCGTGCGTCCGGGCGAACTCGTGCCGCTCGACGGTATCGTGCGCAAGGGCAGCGCGAGCTTCGATATGTCGAGTGTGACGGGCGAGAGCGTGCCGGTATTCCGCGAGGTCGGCGGCGAGGTGGTGGGCGGGACCATGAACGTCGATGGTTTCGTGTGCGTCGAGGTCACGCGTCTCGTGTCGGAGGGGTTCGTCGCGCAGGTCGTCGGACTGATGCGGCAGATCGAGGAGCGGAAACCGCCGATCCAGTTGCTGATGGACCGCCTGATGAATTACTACGGCCCGGTGGTGTATGCCGTCTCCGTCGTGGCGTTCGTCGGCTGGCTGCTGTACTCGGGGAACGTGCAACAGGCCACGTTGATTGCGCTCACCGTGGTCATTATGGGCTACCCCTGCGCGCTAGGCATCACCACCCCCATGGTGCTCGCCATCGGCGGCGGTCACGGCATCGCGCGCGGATTGTTGGTTCGCGCCGGCGAATTCTTCCAGGCGCTGGCCGAGGTCGACACGGTGGTGTTCGACAAAACGGGTACACTGACCTACGGCCGTCCGACCGTGCGTGAGATCGTCACCTTCGCGGGCACCGAACAGGAATTGTTGCTGCATGCGGCTGCCGCCGAGGCGGGGAGTGAGCATCCGTTGGCGGGTGCCATCGTGCGCTATGCGCAGTTCCACGAGCTGCAACATCCCGACGCCGCCGACTTCCGCGCCGTGCCGGGCAAGGGCGTGGTCGCCACCGTCGGCGGGAAACGTGTCGTGGTTGGACGGCCGACATTTCTCGCGAGCGAAGGCGCCAGCGCCGCAGTGCCCTCCGCTTGTGAGCAGCGTGTGCGTGCGCTCGAAGTCGGACACTCCGTGATTTACGTTTCGGTGCACGGTCGCGTGCTCGGTGTAATCGCGCTGCAGGACACGCCGCGTCCCGGCGCGGCGCGTACGATGCGACGCCTACGCGCGATGGGCCTCCGCACTGCCATGCTCACCGGCGATAGCCAGAGCGTTGCCAAGGCCGTCGCGCGCGACGTAGGCATCGATGACGTGCACGCGGAGCTGTTGCCGCAGGAGAAGGTCGACATCATTGCGCGGCTACAGGCTGAGGGGCGCACCGTGGCCATGGTGGGCGACGGCATCAACGATGCGCCCGCGTTGGTGCAGAGCGACGTCGGCATCGCGCTCGGCGCGGGAACCGATGTGGCCATGCAGTCAGCGGGCGTCGTACTCATCAGCGACAAGCTCGACAAGGTCGCAAGCGCGATCATCCTCGGCCGCGCGTCGCATCGGAAGATGCGGCACAACATCGCCATCGCCGTCAGTGCAAACATGATCGGCATGACGCTGGCCATCGCGGGCGCGATCACGGCACCACTCGCCATCAGCATCATGGCCGTATCGGTGCTCGGGGTACTCGCCTCCACCGCCACGCTGGTGCGCCTGCAGCTCGATGTCGAGACGAACGACGAGGTCGCGCGGGCGGCTGAAAATGACGTGGCCGAGGTAGTGATCCCCGCGCGGCGTATGCACTGCGAGGCGTGTGCGCGGCGCATCGACACGACATTGAGCAGGATCGATGGCGTGCGTTCGGTCAAGGCGAACGCGATCCGGAAGGAAGTTGTCGTTGCGTATGAATCGGCGCGCGTGACCGAGGAACAGTTGCGCGGCGAGCTCGAGACGATGGGTATGCGATGACGGGCTCGTGAATCCAGCGGAGTTCATTCAGCGGCTGTCGGCATCCGTCGAACAGAACCTGCTCATCGCAATGCTCGTCGCCACCGTCGGCGGCGGACTCTCGACGAGTGTGTGTCCGTGCACCATGCCCACGGGCATCGGACTCGTCGGTTACGTGGGTGGCACGGCGAGCGACGCGGCCGCATCGTCGGCCGCGCCGTCGCCACGCGTTATGCGTCGCGGGCTCCTGTCACTCGTGTTCTTCATGGGGCTCGTGCTCAGCCTCACGGCCGTGGGGATCGCTGCGGCCAGGGCCGGGCAGGTGTTCACGCAGAGTGCGCCGGCGTTCTCGGTGATCGCCGGCGTGTTATTGGGTGTGATGGGCAGCGCGACGCTGGCTGGACCGTGGGTTCGGCGGCGTCTACCGGATCCGGTCGTTCGTCAGCGCGGTGGGCTCGTCGGCGCGTTCGGGTACGGCATCGCGTACAGTGTCGCGACCATCACGTCGTCGGCTGGGCCGCTCATGTTGCTACTCACGGTGGCCGCAGCCCTCGGTCGCCCGTGGTACGGCGCTGCCTTGTCCTTCGCCTTCGCCGTTGGCCGCGGGCTTCCCTTTCTCGCGCTCGGCTACGGTGCGGAAGTTGGAGGCACACGACTGCAGCCGTGGCTCGCCCGACTTGACCGCGGCCGCCGCTCGTTCGAGCTCGCGAGTGGCGTCGCCTTGCTCGCCTTGGCGGGGTATTTCTTGTGGCTGGCGACGGTACTCTCTCCGACACTCTGACTATGCGCGTGCAAGACACCATGACGGGACAAGCGGAGCCGAGTACGTCGGTTCCGCAGCCGATGAAGCCGTTGCGTGTGGGCGAGGTCGCGCGCGTCTTTGGGGTAGGCGTGCAAACCCTGCATTTTTACGAGCGCGAAGGGCTGATCCCTCCGCCTGCGCGCTCAGCGTCCGGTTACCGGCTGTACGACGCTCGTGAGATCGACCGGATTCGGTTCATTCGCAAGGCGCAGGCACTGGGCCTACCGCTTCAGGAGATCAAGCACGTGCTCGCGCTCGCCGCGCGCGGCACCAGTCCGTGCGGCCGCGTGCAAGCGTCGCTGGCCGAAATGCTGGCAGACGTGGACCGTCGGCTCGCTGAGCTTCAGAGTTTTCGCGATGAGCTGGCGCGATTGACCGAAAGTGAGCGGCCGTCCATGACGGGCGATGACGCCGCGCAAATCTGCGCCATCGTTGAAGGGTCCACGCCCAATCTGCCACGCTGCCCAAAGGGACTGCGGTCACGACGTGTCATGCCCGAGTCGCAGGATGGAACGCGTGTGGTGCTGTGATGGGTACGAGGCACTGACAGCGACGCCAACACTGGGGCTGATAATGTCCCGATGCAAACGCGGGTGAATGAGCCTCTACGCGCCTGCCCGTCAGCGCGTTCGAGGCCGGGCGCTCCAATTCGCATCTTCATCTTCGACGACCGCCTCGAGCTCGAGAAAGTGGGAATTCACCCGTGTGGCCTCACCGTCGAAGACCTCGAGCACGGCATGTCCAAGCTCCGCAACCGGGTGATCGGTCGCGTCTTCCGCTCTCTCGGCCCCATCGAACAGCGGGAAAGCGGCATCCAGCGGATGACCGTCGCGTGTAGCGAGGCTGGCCTGGCCGACCCTCGGTCACCGTCACGATCTGTTTTCCGGCACTCGCCATGCCCTGACCTCGCCGCGGGCGCGGGCGCTGCTCGATAGTAGCGCTGTTACTGACAGAGCTCTTCCGGTGCGTCGATAGTGATATATGCTGGTTCGTGCGGGTTCGTGCAGGGTTAGTGCTTCCTGCGTCCGACCTGAAATGGGATACCGAGCACTTCGTTCGTCTTGCGGATGGACGTCTCACCGTCCGCCTCCAGCTCCGTCAGCGCCCGGATCGCGTCGATGGTCTCGGGGATAACGATGGCTTGATTGTCGACCATGTAGGCGTAGAACGCCTCATCGCCCTGGACGGTCAAGATGTCCTCCCAGAGCGCGACCTCGTAGAGATTGTCGTGCGGGCGGCCGAGGTCTGCCATGAGTTCCTTGACCGTGTTGAGGGCTGTCAGTCCGTCGGCGATGCGGATGAACGCGATACGCGACGAGGCGCGGAACGCGTCGAGCACCTCATCCTTGGACGCCCTGCGCGTGAGCTGCACCGTCCAATAGTGGAGGTGGCCCAGCGTTTCAGGGACTTTGACGGCCATCGTCACGACATCCAGGTCGGCGTCGACAGTCTTCGCGTCGGGACCCTGATGACTGGGGATTTCCGGCTCGGGGACGAGCGTGTTCATGATGCCGCCGAGGTGGCTCTCCCATGGATCGGTGGCGCGGCGCAGGAGCGTCCCTCGTGCCTTCATGAGCAGACCCGCCCGCTTGAGCGCGGAGAGCGTGCGCACTGTGGCGGTCGTATTGCACGAGACGACGCGCGTGCTCTGTCGGCCGAGGGCGGTGTGGTAATTGTTCTCGGCGGTGAACGAGTGGCCGGTGACGGCGTGTTTTTCGCCGCCGTGCACGATGAAGCGGATGCCCCGCTCGCGGTAACGCTCGACGTTCCCCGCGGCCACCTTCTTGGGCGTGCAGTCCACAACGATGTCGGACACGTCAAGGAGGTCGACCAATGCGCCGGCCGGATCGAGGTTCGCCTCCTGCATCGCACGGGCGTGCTCGGGCGTGGCACCGTACAGCGGGTAGTTCTTTTCGCGAGCCACGACTATGCGCCAGTCCGTCGCCACGTCCGCGACGCCGGCCAGCGTCATATCGTGCTGGGCCGCGATGGCGTCGGCGACGCGCTTGCCGATGACACCGTATCCGTTGACGGCGACGCGGATAGTTTTGGGGTGTGAGATGGCGGTACCTTCCTACGCGTGCGCCAAGTGATGCGCACTGACGGTGCCGCAGCAGGAGCCGGCCTCGTCGACGACGGGGAGAGTCGTGGCGTGATGTGCGCGCAACCTGGCGCGCCCGGCCTCGGCCGATTCTTCCAGCCCACAGCACGAGGCGGCGGGGCGCATGATCTCTGCAACGCCGACCTCTGACGCACGCTGGTCGTCTGCCGCCACGCTGCAGCACACGTCGCGCTCTGTAACCACGCCCACGACTTTGCGGCTGGTCGTGTCCTCGATCACCGGCGCGCAGCCGCAGCCGGAGTGACGCATCGCTTTCGCGGCATCGGCCGCCGTATCATTTGGGCCGCAGCATCCGGCTGCATCGATCGGTGTCATCACATCTCCGCAACAACTCATGGTGCTATCCTTGTGTCGATGTAAGCACGCGTTCACGAACAGCGTTGGTTTCTCACGACGTTGATACGCTCGCCGTATAACCCTGACGGTCGTCGATTCAAGCAAAGCATACAGTGAGAAGCGCGCTGCTCCAATCGCTCGTAGGAATGAAATGGGAGACACAGTTTGAGGACATTGCGCGACGCGTTGTGTCACTCGAAGGTGAGCTTTCGTCGGCACGTCCGAGCAGTAGATCGGCGTGACCGCGTTGGGTTTGCTCTAGCGCCGATCCGCGACGGCAAATACCATCGTCGCCCAGTGAACATCCCAATCGGCACCTGATCCCTTGGGTGCCGGTACGATCTGAATGGTGCGCAGGTTCCAGAGGCCGGCGCGGGTGATCACCACGTCCGCGCTGCCGTCACCGCCAGTACCAACGGCAACGTCGCGCGATGCCGAGCGCCTGGCGGCCGCCGTGTCGCTGAGCGCTGCCGCACTTCTCGGGGTCGATCCGGCATGGAACCGCCCCGCGGGCACGGGATGTCCCAACATGACCATGCGCACACGCAGCGTGTCGCCCACCCGAAGCGACGAAGGGTCAGAGAGCGGTATGAACTCCAACGGATGACCCAAGGATTTTTCATATGCCCGTTTTCCACGACCAACTTCAACGACCGTCTTGGCGTACTTGGCATACCGACGCGTCAGACTGTCTCTGTCGCGAGCGGAGAGCAGACCTTCGCGTTCGAAGCGTACGCGTGCTTCTGGCGCGCCTTCCAGATCGAGATACCGTTTGAAACTGGCCGGCGATTCGCGCACCGTTCGCGGAGCCAGCTGCACGCCGATCACATGTTGTCCCGCCTTGGATGGCCGATACCCAAGTCGCATGGAGACGCCGCTGACCAAGGCGTTGGCCAGATCGACTACGGTGTCGGCGGTCACCACGCGCGCAGCAACGATTCGGTCCGGGGTGACGGCTGACAAGCTGGTTGGAAACAGACTTGATGTTTGTCCGCTCAACGCAATACGTCCGCCGGGCGTGACGGCAAACGCGTCAGGAACCAACCAAAAATCATGCGCCGACAGGAGCGTCGCCGACGCGGCAGTCACGAGGGCGAATGTGAGAAATCGCGGAAGGAGGCGGAAGTTCCGGTATCGCTGCATGGCCGAAGGGGTTGGAGGTGGATCGCGTCTTTACAGGGCGTAAAAGTAATGTCAGCGGTGCAAGTACGCCACGCCAACAGAGCTTTTCACTCATGACCCGAGCGTTCACCATGGTGTCCGTTGTCCCATCCCAGCGCGCGTCGCGTTTCGTCCGTCGTCTCGTCGGCATGACCGTGTTCTTGGTGATGCGAGAATCATTGGAGCGTCGGGATCGACGTCGATCACTGCTATGGCAGTTAAAGGTTCGTCACTCAAGTCGCAGCACAAACCGACGATTCCCGGCCGATACTTGATTGTGGTTGTAGTGGCGCCGCGGGTAAACCGGCAGACTCCGGCCGGAGTGATTCGATATCGCAGAGCCGAAGGTGGCGCTGCCGAGGCTGACCGCCTTGAGCGCGACCAGTCGTTTGCCGGACTCCATACCGTGGTCGTTAGAAGCATCCGACCTGATCGACGTTAGTGCTTTGAGCGCCAGGCGGGCTTCGTCTGTCGGGAACGCGCCAGCGTCGATGGCGCGCATCACCACCGCGTCGCGACGATAGATGTCGTCGGCGAACCGCATCGTGCCGTCTCTGGCATAGGCGGTGAAGTACACGATGTACACCGGCAGCTTCGCGTCGAGATTGACGCGCTGGTTGTCGGGGCCCGTATGCATCGCCGCCTGAATACGGTCGTCGTCCCAGTCCCGCACGAAGCGGGCGAGCGTGTCGGGATGCTCGACCCGTATGCACCCGTGGCTGGCCTCGCGCACGCGCTCCGCGAACAGCGCCGGCGACGGCGCATACGAAAGGCAATTCGCAACATCTGGCAGACGGCAGTGTAGCGCTCGTTCACATTGACAAGGAGATGAGACCATGAACCCAACCGCTGCGCACCCCATGTATGCGTCGGTACGCGACGAGCAGGCGACGGTGGATGAGCGCACGACCGTCCGCATGCTGCATGGCTCATATGGCCGCTTCGCCGCGATGATCGCAACGTCCACCGCAATCATGTTCGTGCTCATGTACTCGCTGGTGTATCGGCCGGGCCACGTGTGGTTTGCCGACACCCGATTCCTGATGGCGCTTTACATGGGCGCCATGATGACGATGGTCATGTTGACCTTTATGCTCGGTATGTACCGCAACAAGGCCCTGAACGGCGCGGTCTTCGGTGGGGCAACGATTGTTTTCGTCGTCGCACGCATTCAGGACCCTCGTGTTCGCGAGTTGGCCGACAGCATCATCGCGGCTCAAAACCGGGAGATCCGCGAGATGGAAGCGCTCATTCGCGAGCTCGAGCAGCGATAGCTTCGCCCGTGGCGAGCGAGCGCGATCAGTTGCTGAGGTAGATGCACGAAGCACCCGAGCGTGCGACGACGGTGCTCGCGTTTGTGTGGCTTGTGCGCATCGTGCTGCAGCGCTCTGCCGGACTGTCTCCTGTCCTTGATGCGGTGAGCATCGCCATCTGGGCGATGTCCGATGTATCGAGTCAGGCGTTGCCTCCTGTGTGACTAGGCAAGACTGTGTGAACACTGCGGTACGACATGTGTGCTGTTGCGAAACACCCTGCCTACTTTTGGGAGGACACACTGACACACTCCGCCGAACACAACATCAACGAGCCGAACCCAGCCGATGAAGGGGAAGCCACCAAGCCGGCCGAGACGATCCTCCGACAGGGAATCGCGATTGGCGAAGAACAGTTGGAGCGGAAGTCGTTGGGGTTGATGCTGTCGGCCGTGAGCGCCGGACTTGACGTCGGATTCGGTCCGCTCATGGTCGCGTCCGTGCTCGCGGCGAGTCCGTCGGATACCTGGGGTCGCGACTCATCGCGCCGTCGTGCACGCCATTGGCTTCATCATCGGGCGATCCGAACTCTTCACCGAACACACCACGCTCGCGGTGCTACCACTTTTGTCTGGACGCACGACGGTAGCACGAGTCGCACGGCTTTGGTCGCTTGTCTACCTCGGCAATATTGCCGGCGCTGCTCGCCGTCGGCGCACCTACCCTCACAGCTGGGAGCGCAACAGCGCGGCCGCATGGTCCACGAACTTCTGCTGCCATGGCCGGTTTTTCCACATTTCAAACGTGACCTGCCGGGACCGCGCCCGATCGTTCTCGAAATCCGCAATCTGCGTTGCGGCAAACGCGCGGTCGTACACGTTCAAGTTTGCCTCGTCGTTGAGGCGGAACGAGCGGTTGTCGAAGTTCGTAGACCCGACCGATGTCCAGATGTCGTCCACGATCATCATTTTGCAGTGGTACATCGTGGGCTGGTACTCGTGGATGATGACTCCGGATCCCAGCAGCTTGCCCCAGCGTGCGCGCGAGGCGCGGCGGGTGAGCGCGGTATCCACGAGCGGGCCCGGCACGATAAGTTCCACGTGCACGCCGCGTCGGCGCGCGGCGACCAACGTTTCAATCGAGAGATCATCCGGCACAAAATAGGCGGCGGCGATTCGCACGCTCGTCTTCGCACTGGCAATCGACAGCAGGTACATCAAACGCACGCTTCCAGCGCCTTCGCCCGGATCACTGCGAAACAGCTGGGCGTTCACCTCGCCCTGTGGCGGAAGCGCGGGGAAATATTCCTCGCCATGGAGGAGCTCGCCCGACGCCTTCATCCAGTTGTCGAGAAAGGCTGCTTGCATATGTGCGACTGCCGGACCGTCGAGCCGGTAATGCGAATCACGCCAATGCTCCTTGTCCTGGGCATTACCGAGCCATGGATCGCCAATACCAACGCCGCCGGTGAAGCCGACGGTGCCATCGACTACCAGCAGCTTCCGATGTGTTCGGTTGTTCATCTTCGACACCGTGTACCAGCGCGGCGGGTGATAGCGTCGCAGGTCCACGCCGGCTTGCTCCAACTGCTCCAGCAGTTCTGCGTCCATTTGCGTACTGCCCACCCAGTCCAGAAGCACATGGATCTTCACGCCTGCGCGGGCCCGCTCGCTCAACGCATCGGCGAAGTCGCGGCCGATACTCCCCGACCAGTAGATGAACGTCTCGAAGGTGATCGTGCGCTTGCCCGCCGTGATGGCCTCAAGCATGGCCGGAAAGATCGCGACACCGTTGCGCAACGGGGTCACCCGGTTACCACCGACAATCGGCGGGCCGAGCAGTGTGCCCATCGATCGCAGGAACTGCGCATCGCCGACGTGATACCGCGTGGCGATGCGCTTCTGAATCTTCTTCTCGCCGGAAGACAGATTGAGCATGAGCACCGTGATCAGCGCGGTAATCAGTATGGTGGCAAGAACAGTCACGATTGGGTCACGGCGGACGAACGTCAGGATGAGCGATGGGAAATGGCACTGCGCACCGCTGCACAATGACTGCGGCTACCCACGAGCGGAACGCCAGCGGCTAGAAGACATCCATGACAATGTCAGCGCGATAGCGACGGTCAGGCAAACCTCTCAACGCGCCGCGCCAGCAGTGTCGCGTGCACCGCGTACGCGACGCAACGCCGCTAACGCGCGCCGAGCGTCGTCTGTCGGGAACGCACCGGCGTTGATGGCGCGCATGACCACCGCGTCGCGACGATAGATGTCGTCGGCGAACCGCATCGTGCCGTCGCTGGCATAGGCGGTGAAGTACACGATGTACACCGGCAGCTTCGCGTCGAGATTGACGCGCTGGTTGTCGGGGCCTGTGTGCATCGCCGCCTGAATACGGTCGTCATCCCAGCCCAGTACGAAGCGCGCGAGCGAGTCCGGATGTTCGACCCGTATGCACCCGTGGCTGGCCGCGCGCATGCGCTCGGAGAACAGCGCCTGTGACGGCGTGTCGTGCAGATAGATCGCGAAGTCGTTCGGGAAGATGAACTTCACCAACCCGAGCGCGTTGTCCCCACCGGGCGTCTGTCGCACGTACGAGCCCCAACTGGCGCGCACCGACTCGTAGCCGTTGCGCGAGAAGTAACTGGTGTCCGCGCGCTGCTTCGGCCACAACTCGCGCGCGGCGATGCCATCCGGCACGTTCCAGTACGGGCGGAACACCACGTACGCCATCGAGTCGCTGAACACAGGCGTCGACCGACCACGATACTCGGCGCCGACCACCACGTTCATGGTCAGGACCTCGCGCCCCGCATCGACCGCGCGAAGCCGGTATGCGGGCACGTTCACGATCACGTACCGGTCGCCGCGCTCGCGCGGCATCCAGCGGTGTCGTTCGAGGTTCGCGGCGATCTGGCGCAGGCGATCAGTCGCCGAGCGGTTCAACGATCGCCGCGTCGAAGGGCCGATGATCGCATCGACCGCGAGCGCGTGCCGACGCTGATACTCTTGCATCGCGTTCGACAGCACGCTGTCATAGATCACGGGCGTATTGGTGCCCGCTCTGCCGGCGGGATGGTCGCCACCGCCGCTGTCGCGAAGGGGCTGGAGCGACGCAGGCGCGCCGATATAGCCTTCGGCGTACAGTCGACCGAGCAGGTCCCCCGCGAACCCGGCCGACACCGTATCACCGGGACGTACCACGCCGACGTCGCGAACCAAGGGCCAGCCGCCTCGGTCAACGATCTGGCGGTACTGGGCGAGTGACGCCGTCAGGGCGGCGTACGATACTTCCTGAGGGCGAAGCGCGGCGAAGGCCGCGGGCGCATCTGCAGCAGTCAGCACGGACGCGAGTGCGGTGTCGATATTGATCAGCTGGCGATCGATGTGCCACGCTTTGGTAATATCGGCCGGGTCGACCTGTCCTATCAGCACATCGGTGCCGTAAGCGACGAATGCTGCCGTGAGCCGGACGTCGGCATCGGCGAGCGCGGACGCCGAAGGTTGACTGCGGGCGCGCTCGAGCGCCGCGGCGAGCGTCTCCAGCCCGTACGCGTCCACGCGCAGCGCCTGCGCGGGCGCCCCAAGCAGCGCGTCGATGAGCGCGTTGACGCGACTGCTCTCGCCAGTGCCGGAGAGCCAC
>Ga0209591_10006039_pt1 | contig 13480 bp, 25 predicted proteins | sample MAT01_FD_187207 | JGI IMG/M metagenome (GOLD analysis project Ga0209591, IMG submission 187207) | Freshwater microbial communities from Lake Fryxell liftoff mats and glacier meltwater in Antarctica - MAT-01 (SPAdes) (version 2) | ecosystem: Environmental > Aquatic > Freshwater > Ice > Liftoff...
TTTCGATCAGCATCTTCTTTGTCTGACTTCTCCTTGGCCTGTAGTTCAAGTCGAATACGCTCATCACGCTCCTTCTTTAACTTCCCATCCGCAATAGCTTTTTGATTTGCTATTTGTTTATTCTTCGCTTCATTCTCCTTCCGAAGTTTTTCATTCTCAGCACGAATACTATCCTGCTTTTTCTTGAAATCTTCATCAAGTTTCAATTTTGCTGCCACTTCTTCTTTCTGCTTGCGCTCACGCTCCGACTTAGCAAACTTCTGTCCATCCAACATACCCTGAAATGACTCTTCACTCATCTCTCCCAACTGCAAGAACTTGGCATCATCTCCCATGTAGGGTTTAATCATATCCAATCGTTCTTCGTAGCGCTGATCCTTGGCTATGCCTTCTTGAATGGAAACAAAGTTCACCTGATCTTTTAAGTAATCCTCAGTTGGTTTAATTAGTTCTAGGATCTTTCTCTTTTCAGAGTCAAGAGTCTGACCATACCTGAGCGAATCTTCCTTTAACTCCTTGTGTCGCTTTTCAACACTAATTCTGATTTTTGATAATGCTGATTGAGCTTGCTTTGCCGATTCCATAAGGTCGGTTTGACTCGCATCGGTTACTTTTATCTTTTCAGCCTTCTCCTTCCATTCATTCGCTTGCTTTTCAAAGGCAGCAAATTGATCATGTACGGTTAACTCAGTAGAAACCTCTACTTTTTCGATTTCGTTTGACATCATTGGTAATTTTGTTTGGTTGAACAATGGTAAATATTAATATTTTAAAAACCTAATACTTTTGAAAGTATCTACAAAAATAAAAGCCCCTACATTTACGCAGGGGCTTTTACTATGTGTGTTGTTTAGATTGTTGCTAGGATAACATCGGAGCAAATAAAATGTCTCGGCTGTTATGTTTGATTTCTTTATTGATCATAGAACTATAATTACCCGGCTGCCATCGAATCCTACAAACATCATAATTAATCATGTCAATGGATTTGGTTTCAGTAATTTCTTGGCTAACAATGAGAATAAACCTACAACCTGGTGATGCTTCGATGTTGTTAGCATACGCGATCTGAGATGCAACCGCATCCTGTCCAGAGATAGTTATTTCATCATAGGTTTTGTCAACCGGGTCGGTAGCAAATGACATAGCTCCAACCGCGAGGAACATGCATAGCGCCATTAATAGTAGGTTTTTCATGTTTTGTTTTGTTTTGTTAAACTTGAACTTGAATTCAAATTAAATTAATTAGTTGTTATCAAGCAAATTTTTATTGAAAATCATTTTTTAATCCCCCACAAACTTGTAGTGTAGCTCTGGATCGTACTTTTCAATAACCCGAAGGCACTCTTCGATATTCAATAGCTTCCTCCAAGCATCTCCTTTAGGGTTTTCAATAACTGAATTACATATTATACAGCCCGGAAAGAATAACTCAGGATTCCAAATTAATTCTGTCAATCCTAACTTTTTCAGTCTGGATTGAGAAATAATGTGCGCTGACCCATGGGCCTGATTTATTCCACATCCAACGCACATCATGGTCTGTTGTGGATAGATCAACTTGTATGATTCTGATCTCTTATGATCAATAAATATCTGCTTAACCCTAATTCCATTGGAGCACAGGAAGGTATTTTCACCATATTTTTTCAATGGTGCTTTTTTCTTCGGCTCTTTCATGGATATTCTCATGGATTTTCTTAGCTGATAATTGTGAGTTCCACAGTAATTCGTATTCCCCTCACAGTAATTATCGCATCCATCCGGCCATTTGCAAATCATCATCCTTGTTGATTTTCAGCGTAAGTATTCTCAATAGCAATCCATCTCATGTAGTCCAAATCTTTGAGCTCAGGAATTACAATACCAAACTCGTGCATAGCCCAATTTTTTACTTGGTTTATATACGAAGTAAACTCCTTCGTGTCCAAATCAGAAGTACTCTTGCCTACTATCTGGCTTCCACCTTTAGGAAAGAAAATTACACTAGCGTTAAACTTCAATTTCAATGCTTCGTGTAACTCATCATGCGTATGGCCGGTTTCAATACCAACTATTTTCAAGATGCAGTGGTAGTATTTATTTTGAGACAAAGATCGAACAGCACGGTTCTTCTTAATCGTTAAAACGTAATCACCAGGTTTTAATTCAGATAGCTTTTTACCTAAGTTCTTGTGACTTTCAAGGCTTCCAGATGTGTATAGTAAAATCATATTTCAAAAGGTTTCCACGGTTTATTAATCCTGACAAAAAGCCTTCCTTCTTTGCATAATTTTTTAATCATAAAACGTAACTCTTCCTTCCTTTTTTCAAATGTTAATTCCCATTCTGTAATACTCACCGTTTCAAAACTACCATCATCTTTCTTGAAGTAGTGTGATCCTACTTTAAATTCACTTGCAGTGAAAGGTCGTAAATCTTTTATGTCAATTTTAGTTAAGTCCATCGATATGTTATGCGCAATGCTCATCTGACCATAAATGCATCACCATCCCCGCTATATCCAAGACGACCTTCTTTATAAAGAACTTCACAGCAATCATCACAAAGAATAAAGCAATGGCCATCATCACATGGAGAGACATAGCAGCCCGTTGTTTTTAAAAGGCTATCAGGATCATCCGGTGGCGAAACCGGAATGACAAAGCATTTTTTATTACAATCAATACATTCTTTTTCCGCAAGATCAGTGCGCATAACATCACCTGCCTGCATTTCTTCCTTAGTCATATAGTTTTAGTTAAGTCCATTGTATGTTATGCCACATTGCCAGAGACACCTTTCATGAAAGCCATCCATTTTGTTCTTCCGTGTTTACCTGTTGTATGTCCAAAGAGAGGTTCAACTGCAATCACTTCAAGTATCTTGTTAGTTGTAATTTGAATTTCATTCCACTTAAATATTAAAGTACCAAATGGCTGTAGCACTCGCATTGCTTCATCAAATCCCTCCTTTATATCATTTTCCCAAGTAGAAAACAACACACCATACTTTTGAGCCATCCAAGTATCTTGTCCTAGCTTGTGCAAATGTGGCGGATCAAAAACAACCATTTTAAAAGTATTATCCTTGAAAGGCATTTTTCTAAAGTCTGCAATAATATCAGGCTTTATTTCCAACATTCGACCATCACAAAGCTCGGTTTCCAATTCTCTTATATCCGCAAATAGGACAGATGGATTTGATTTATTAAACCAGAACATCCTACTACCACAACAGCAGTCTAAAATGTGCTTACCAGAAAGTAACGAAGGACTAACATCACCTGCCTGCATTTCTTCCTTAGTCATATAGTTTTAGTTAAGTCCATTGAATAGATTTATAAATTGACCGTTGACTTTACATGTTGATAATATTTCTACATTGTTTTGACCGTAAGCAACAAGTACAGAGGGTGCCCCAGCATTTGCTTTAGCTACTTCACCATTAACACGGTGAAAGAACAAGCGCCCTTCAATAAATAAAACCGCATCCGCTTTTTTCCATACTTCTTTAAAAAACATTCTTGTTTCAGTTCTTGCGAAAATTAAAGCAATGCCATTTTTATGATCCGATAATTTTGCTAACCATTTGCCAGCCTCCAAGCCATAAGGAGGATTGAGCCAAACTCTACCTTCCCACGTTTTTTTTAACCCACAATCTTCAATCGTATAATGTTTTTTAGCTGTTGCCCATGGTCTGTTAATTGGGCTGCAAGGATCTAAGTCAAATTTGCCTAAGGCCTCTAAAATGAAAGGAGGTGTTAACCATTCATCAGTTAACATTTTTGATGACTGATGTGACCCCATACTTCTTTTGACAGCAGGTGTTGTTATTGTTTTCATAATTTTAGTTAAGTCCATTGTCATGATTTTAGGTACGCCATTAACTGACCGTCAGAACCTCTGGTTATTTTGATACCCTGTATCCCATCATAATACACCCTATTAGGATGGTCTCTTTCCAACTCAATGGGTTCTTGGTTTAGGGATTGGATAAACTTTTCTCTCGTTTTGTAAGTTGTTCCATATTCAGAAAACTCACGATTAATGGTAGCCTCATATTTCATAGCTGCTATTAAATCCGCTTCCGAATAAACACCTTTTTGTTGTGCTGCTTTGTAAGATGTAATAAAGTTAGTTACAGTAGCTAACCATCTTTGTAATACTAAGTGATGTGCTGAATCATAAGCGTCATAACCTTCGTTAATGATTTCGACTAAGGGTTGTAGTAACGTATCCGCCTCATATTCCACAATAACCATAGGTACATCCAAGCTAATTGAATGGTTTATTGTGACTATTACTTTTTGACACTCATCTTTACATTGATATAGCCTTTGTGTTAATGAACCTATACCTTTAATAGGTATCGTGTCAAAACAAAGCTCATCGTTTATATTTTTTATTTGTCCTATACCAAAAGGCGGATAATCACAATAATCACCTTCTTTTATCTCAGCAGACTCATCTACTATTATTTTACCTTGCAGCGTTGTTATTGTTTTCATAATTTTTATGGATTAAACTTTTTTAATTTTCATATCAAAAAGGAACTTCGTCTGAATCACTTATCTTCTGTGGCTCACTGAAATTTACCAATCCTTGTTTTAATTTAGATTCCTTCACATGCCCTGTCATCGGGTTAACCCCATCAAAATAATATTGTTTTTTAATAACATCAAATACTATTTTCTCATAAGAGCCACGATTAACACCTACTACTTCCGATTGCTTTTGCTTCAAATTGTAAAAGTGAACCTTCGGGTCTTTCGGATCAAGATGGCGCTCTGGTCTGTAAATTGAATATTGCGAATCCATCTTCATATCCCATGCAGATCCTCCCAATACCATAAACTGATTCACCACTTTGTACTTACCATCTTTCTCCTTCACATCATTCAAACTACGTGGATGATTGATTATGTTCATGCTCGTGTTGGTTCTCAACGACATCTCCTTCATTTCAAAAAATACATCCGATAGTACTTCATCGGTTCTGCCATCAGGTAGCTTCACCGCATTCCATGGATCAATTAAAAAAACATCTATCCCAAATTTCTCCTGCATGAAAAGCATATCATCTAAAATGTTTTTATACTTTCTGTCTCTCGGATAAACTACATAAAAATGATCTGAGATAAATTGCAACGCTTCTGCCTTCTCATGGATATCCATTTGTTGGCTGCTACCCAATCTGTACTTATCAGCAAATGCCTTGCTCCAAGTTTTGCCTGTCAATGACCATGCTAAATTCTGATAAATTCTGTTTGCCTTAATCTGAACTTTGCCATCCTGAAAAATTGAATCCATGTCCTCCGGCTTGTAGAAACAAAACTTCCACTTGTCATGCTTAGCCTTCATAACTGACAGATAGTCGAACATAGTGCCCTTACCATCATTACTCCAACCATACCACGAGTTGATTGTTCCACGCATCCATGCGAAAACTTCCGATAAATCTGAAACTCTACACGTTTCACCACTTTGAACAATTTCACCATGACTGTTTACTACCGAGGTGAAATCAATAGGAATATAACTCGACTCTTTTTCTTGACTCATTTCTTAATTGGGGATTATTTTTTAGTCCATTCCTTAACTTCATTTAACTGTTGATCAGCGTAGTCCAATAATTCAAAACAATCCTGACTTAAATCGTAACCACGATGCAGCACGTTTCCTGCCATCGTAACTAACTTTCTTGAAACAGCACGTTCAATTAATATTCTTGCGTGATATTCTATGTTGACTGATTGACAAACCTTAGAACTTAATTCTGCAATGTAAAATGCCCCACCAGTTTTCTCTAATGATCCAATTGATCTTAATTCACTAACCAATGAAAGCATGTCAACCGGCTCTTGCTTGTCCCTTAAACTCAGGCATGCTTTATAAATTTCTTGGTGTGCATCAGTATAAAAATGTTCAACTCTCAAAAATCCAAAAACTACTTGTGCTGGCTTTTCAAGAATGAGTGCTCCCAATACGGCTACTTCCAAGTCAAGCTCCTGTGGAGGTAGTTTCCCTAAGTTCTTATTGAAGTCTACCTTGCAAGCGGCAATAAGTAATTTTACATTCTTAATTAATTCCGTCTCCTTGCCAATGTAAATTTTCTGATTCTCATTCAACTCAACCCTTCTTCCCATTTCATCTACAATCCTCTGACGATCTTTCAGTATCCATTCAATGCTAAGGATAGCTTTATCTATGTTTGCGAGTGTGCTCATATTACCAAATGGTTCTTAAAATTTTAAACTGACCATCTTCCATTTTTACTTGCTTAGCTGCTATAAAGAAATTCTGAATTCCTATCTTCTGGTCGTAAATCAATTCGTTCTTCTTCCAGGAATCTAAAATAAACGGCAGCTTCTTTAAATCTTCAATGGTCATTAACCGATTAAGCTCTAAAGCCCAATCAACGATTTCTTGTCCTTCCATTTTGAAGGATACTAAAAGATTTACCTCAACAATCTTCGCAACAATAGTTGCCTCCCTAATGCTGAGACTGGTTGATGAGTTGGCTGACGTAATCTTTTGCGGATTGCTTTCCGGCTGGTTTTTGTTTTCCATGTTCTTTTTCCCAATAAATTTCCCTGTATTTTGAATCAAATGTTGAAATGGTCTTTCCGTTCAACCAATGCCCGGACCGCTTAACGTAGTTTATCAGGTACATGAAAATACCTGTAGCTTTCTGATCATCTGAGGGGTCTGAGCCACGTTGCTCGACAATAGCCCTGCTTTGCGTTATAAGCGACTTTATTTTTTTACCACTCAAACCATCGAACCCAAGCTCCGGGTACGCCTCAGTCCAAATGTGTACGAATTGGGCATAACACGAATCGACTTCGGTTTTAACATCCCCTAAATTCGATTTCTCGCGCGCGCGTTCTTTTTTTTCTTTCTCTTTACTCGGTTTAGCCTTTCCAATATTAGGGAATAGAGTATTTGAACATGAATCTTTTGATTCATAAGGTAGTTCCTTAACTAATACTTCCCTAACTAATACTTCCCTGTCGGATTTTCCAGTAGACTGTCTGTCGGATTTTCCAGTAGACTGTATACTGGATTTTCCAGTAGACTCCTCAAGCTCTAAACCGTCTATTGAGTTAAATTTACCTATGAATTTAGTGTGAAAAGTGTACGTGTTTGAAGTGTTAAATCTTACCTTAACACTGATTATTTTCTTGTTAATTAAGGCTGTTTTTACATTCTGTAACTTTTCAATGTGCCATCCGGTATTCTCACAAAGAGTTTTATTTGACGGCCAAACACGATTATCCCTATTAAGAAATTCGGCAAGGTGAATAAGTAACCAGAACTCATTCTCATTCAATTGTTTTAGGATTCTTGTATCAATATTTATCATAAATGCTTCTTAGTGTCAAGATATTTTTTAGGCATGTGTTTACGCATAGTTTCTTTGAGTTTGTTATTAAAGTCCTCAATATCTTGCTTTGTTACTTTATTTTTTTGCTCATTAACTTTTTTCATAAATGCTTCTTATTTTGCAAAACCATCAAATCACTTATCCTCTGCAAGCGAGTCCTGAATATTTCCATTTCCTCCTTTGAGTCGAACAATGTCACGCATTCTATAAGCCCTTTAGGCTCTCCCTGATCGCTCAAACTCCAAAGGGTATTAAGCATATAATAGTGGGGCATATCTCCTGAGATGAAGCCAAAAAGGGCTACATCCAAGTTCAACGGTGTATTCACCAACTCATCACGCAACGCTTGGTCAATATGTGGTTTCATGTCGTAAATCCTGTGTGGCTTAATACCAAACTTCAACTTGAATTTGTGAGATGTGAATTGTAGCATAAATTATTTTATCTTCATTTTAAATTATTTAAAGGTTTTAAGTTCGCTATGCGATACATCGTATCGCGTATGCGCTAGTTATCGGCAACCCTAATTTTAAAAGAACAATTTTTTCCACTTAAGTACTTTTTCTTTATCTTTTAAAATCCAAATGTTCATTGAGTATTGAATTACTTGCTGATACTTTGATGTGGTTCCACACTCGTTAACTCTTTCAATCATACATAGGTAATTACCATCAAGTTCCGGCATCTCTATTTCCCAGCTGGTCCCCTGCCAATAAGCCTTAGATGTGTCTGATTCTATGATCCATCTTAAATACTCGCCTACCTTTTCATCGGAATGAAGTAACCTTAATGATTCCGTCATTACTCTAAATTCATTTTCTTTTTCCATAACATCGGTTTGGCAAAATTGCCGTTGACATTTTATCTTATTATCTGGTTTTATTAAAATCATCCGTTCCAAGTAAGGGTCGCGTTAAATCTCATCCCCTCTGCTACTTCCGTCTTTTCTCCATTAGGGGATAAAATTCCAGACTCCTTAAATGGTGGGTTTCTGCTACGGGAGTAAGTAATGGACATTCTATGTTCTGATAAGTCGGTATCAGAAAATGCCAATTTAATAACATCTTCGTAGCCAATTTCTGAGGAAAAAAACTCTTTCTTTCTACCATTAATTATTATATCCATTATCTATTTAGTTTAAACTTACAAAAGTAATTCCTCTGGTGTATCCCCATTCAAAGAAGGGCAGCCGATAACTGCACCTACACAATACCAGCCGAACTTTTGCTACCGCGTAGGGCTGGCATCGCGTAGCTGCAAAACGTTATTTAATTAGCTCTTCACAAGCCTTATCCATCTCACCACGGTTCAAAATAGTCCACACAATAGCAGCTTTGGTGCTCTCAATGAAATAACCTTTCTCATCATCAGTTAACCCAACATCAGTCTGCATCTTATCATCCAACAACAGTAAACATGTAGTCAGAAAGTTACCACCTAAACGTTCATGTAGTTCTAACAACTCAATAGAAATATTGGCCATAATAGGCTCAAAATCCTCCTCAGCAATGGTATAAAATAGCCGATTGTAACTCAACATCAGAAAATTAACGGTCTTTAACTTTTCGCACATAGTCATATTTAATCCAGGTTAAAATGTTTCATCAACTTAGTAACTCCATTAGTCCACAACTTCTTCCGACCCTCCATGGTCTGCCAAACTGTAACCTTTTTAAAATCAGGATTTTCAGCCGCAAACCTGGTAGCCCCACCAAACTCATTTACAGCCCTCGTGAGCAACTTTGCATGAGCCTTGGTAAATACACGTTTACCCATGTGATCGTCCAGTGAGGTTAAAATACTCTCCAAATGGAGTATGTCTGTCTCCGACACATCTCTTTTTGCCAAAAAATCCTTTTGGAAGGCGTATCGATCAATACCGGCAGCAGTCGTAAACTTCGAGTACTTGCCAAACTTCTTGAGAATCTTATTCTTTAGCTGTTCCTTATTCATAAAGTATCTATTTGATTTTTAAAATACAAAATAACAACGATTAAAAAGAAGGCAAATATCGAAACGATAATTACTCCTAGTACAAAAAAATGTTCTATCCGATTTCTCCGGTTTAACCGTTCAATTTCTTCTTCGTAATTCATACTAATTCAAATTTATTATCAACATTTTTAACGTATCCTATCTTTATTAATCTTCTCAGACTATCGTATGAGGACTTTGAACAAATACCCAATTCCTGTCTTATCTGGATTTCTGTTTTACTACCTTGACTTTCTAGTAAAGCCATAATTATTTTGTTGGTTGTACTTTTTATTTTCATTTTAAGTTATTTAATCGTTACCGTGTTTATCGTTACCCCAAGGTAGTTGGCTATCTGTTCGTTTGTCGCGCCCTCGTTCATAATTATCGCACCGAGGACTTGCGTTTGCTTCTTGTTTAAGCCTATCTGAATAGACTTCCACGCTTCTATTGATGTGTCAATCATGGTTAGTTAGTTTAAGACGTGCTACCATCCAATTTACCGCCTCTTTAAAATTATTGGTATCAAATGACCGCATTCCAACACAACCGCTATAATCAATATAACAATGGTATTTATCGTTGTGCCGTAAATCATTATCAAAGGTTAATATAAAATGTTCAATTTTACGTTTCAAACTTTTTGATGTAAATTTCCAGTACCTTGTTATATGTCCATCACAAAAAGATGTACTACCTTTTTCGACAATAAAACTAGCTTTGTGGTTGCGCTTATCCATAATTCTTTATTTAAACAAGTTATAGATTAATTTATCAATCGCACTGAGTAACAAGCCCATCTCCTGTGAGTAGCAAAAGAGCAAAAGGAATAAGCCTAAAAATAAATGCAGCCCAACGAATACAGCCGGAAGAAAGAAAAGTTCACGGTTCTGGTATAGTAGCTTTTTCATAACATTCGTTTTTTATTTTTGTTTTTGTTTCCAGCGTTGATATCTCTAGTCGCCCATAGCACTAAGTGTACGCAAATACCGGACAGAACACCTATTAAATAGGTTAAGTAGATTTTCATAACATTGGTTTTTTATTTTTGTTTCCAGCCTTGATATAGCCAATCGCCCAAATCACTAACAACGTACAAGTTGCAGACAGAGCTCCTAGTATGTAAATGAGTATGTAAATTTTCATAAGTGTATAATGTTAAAATGGAACGTATTCAAAAACGTGATATACTGTTCGCCCTAATTGAATGGTAGCAATATATTTTCTGTCCAGACCTATTCCTATCATGGCCTGACCTGTTTCATACACTTGAATAAATCGCTGTTCAGTCAATGCTTTACTATCAGCATCCACAACAGCCCACAGGCAAGGTTTCCCATCTTGAGTTTGAACTGTTAAAATCTCAGCTCCTATAGGCATTCGGATAGCTTGTGAATCAGCAAAAATATTCAAATCAAATTTCAAAATCTTTTGTTTTTTCATTTTACTTATTGGTTAATAGTTTTCTCATAATCCTAAAGTTAAGTCAACAGTAGAAGGCCTAGGAAAATCAAATCTATCCAAACAGCCTTCACGAATAGAACACTTCGAGCACTTACCGTATTCCGGCCTTGGCTTAAAACCAACCTCAGATTCAAACTTCAACATCTCCAACAAAGAATTGCCCTCACTTAAATGAACCTCCGTCATGTGACTATCTATAGGAACATGGAAGAACTTAATCTCAGGTGGTTCAAATGTTCCTTCAACTTCCTTATTCGTACTCGAAACAACAAAAAAGTAAAATGGAAGCTCTGAAACGTAATTGTACTGCTTCGCCTGGGTGCCATGATATTCTTTTTGAATATCGCTCCACATCCATCCATGCCTTGACCACTTGTCATTTAACAAGCCAGAGTACTTAACATCAATAACAATTTTATCTCCAACATTCCATACTACATCACCAAACTCTTGTGATTTCGTTACCAAAGCAATAATATCAATGGTTCCTTCATGCCTACCTTTTACCAATAGCTTACCAAAGGAAACAATCTTCAACCCCAATTTATCAAAGACTGACTTAACGTATCCTGAATTGAAATGTATTCTCCTGTAGCCCTGATCCATGTCAGATACTTTCAAATCCCTAGCTGCCTTATTCTTTAAAGGAGTTTTCATGTAAACAGGAAGTGGAGTCTTTTTATTCTTTGGTAAGGCTGTTGTCCACATGAACTCAAAGTAAGATCCCTCAGCCATTGAATCCGACTGCAAATCAATCAGATTACCATCTACATATTGATGCTTAATGATGTTTCCACATTCAAGACCAGCCTTGTAATCTCGCATGTTCTTAATGAATGATTGTGATATTCTTGAAATCATTAGGCTTTTGGTTGCGGTTGAACTTTTACCAAGGCTGATTCTTGATCAGGTGTAAGAATACACTTCGACTTTACAAACTCCAAAGTCATTTCACCGGACATAACCTTCTTCATAATTCCTACCATTTGTGTCGGATGAACGGCAGGAAGATCAATAAATCCTGTAGTATTTTTCGCCCCTCCTGCACCATCATTATCTTCATCTACCGAACTCAATCCTAAAATACCGGTTAAAGTATATCTTCTTAAATAAGAAATCGTACTGGCCTTAGATTGAATAGCATTCTTCTTTCCTGAAATATCTGCACTGCCTGATAATGGTTGCCCACGCTCTTGATGCCCTCCAATGTGCGATACAATGCACGTAACAGTAATGTTGTTATCCTTATCTTCTTGTTCCCAGCGGTAACTAAGGCCACACTGAGATAATGGTTCTCGAATGTGTTTAGCAATATCACCAAGCTCCTGATACTTGTATCTTGTTTTGCCTCCACCATCTTTATGATCAAATGCAACTTCCTTGTTCTTCAATAGATCAGGAGCCATCGATTGAAACTTAGAAAAGGATTTAAAGTATTCCTCTCTAGCAACTCTAGCCATCCACCTTTCCTGTAAGCCCATTAGCTTTTCAAGGTGATCGATACTTGATCCCGATTTAACAGCTTCCATAAGCAGGTTATCAGGAGTTGCAGCGATAGGAGATAGTTCTTGACGATGAACCACAACTTCACTATCTACTGCTTTCTTTGTTATTGGTTTTGGTTTTGATTTAGGTTTCGCTGACATATATAAAAATTAAATGGTTTCTTTTTCTCCATCAAGTGCCTCTAACAACTTACTCAATACGGTTACTTGATTTATCAATCTCGCATTGGTTGGTAACATATCCCTGATAGGCTTGTTGTATCTTCTGGCAATCTTCATGGCAGTGAATTCCTCATTAATGATAACAACATCATTCGACAAAAGAATCAAGTATTTCTGCTGTTCTTTTTTATTCTTAGAACGAATAAGTTTTTTATTATCTACACGAAGATTTGTATTAATCTTTGCCATCTGGTAATTCTAATTTGGTAACACATAGGTAAGTATTAGAATTTTAAAAACCTAATAGTTTTTTAAAAAAAATAAAAAGACCGTCCTGTTTACCAGAATCGGCCTTTATGTTATCGTTAAAATAAATATTACCTACAAAGCAATTATAGCTATCCCCACAACGGCTGCTCCTGTTAGGATATTGGTAAGTATTAATTTACGGTTCTTACGCTTCAACTCCTTTATCCTATTCTGGTCATTATAGTACCTGGCATCCATCTGAGTGGCCATCAAATCTTTTGCCTCCAACATCCTATTCCTAATCACTAATGCATCATTCTGGTAGTTGATAATCTCGTTATCCTTAAATAATTCATTCTCCAAATCAACAACATAGGTTTCTAAGGCCTTAATTTTAAAAGAGTCCTGAGCTATCCTTTCCTCAACAATTTTGTAAAGCCTCAGAATAGAGTCTGGAACAACCTTCTTCGGTTCATTAAATACTTGAGTCTTTACAATTTTGCTTTTTATAGATTTAATCTCCAATTCTTTCTTCTCAGCCATCAACACCTCAATAGTTCTCGCCTTCTTAGCATCCTCAATTTTTAATAAATCAAAACTGCGTTGAAGTGTGCCCAATGAATCTTTAATAACTCGATCAGTTCTTCGATGCTCCGATCTGTAAGAATTACGGTTATACCACATAATAAGTATAATTACAATAAGCAATGCAATGACTAATCTGTCCCAAGGAATATTAGTTAAGAATTTTTTCATAT
>Ga0209591_10006043_pt1 | contig 13476 bp, 11 predicted proteins | sample MAT01_FD_187207 | JGI IMG/M metagenome (GOLD analysis project Ga0209591, IMG submission 187207) | Freshwater microbial communities from Lake Fryxell liftoff mats and glacier meltwater in Antarctica - MAT-01 (SPAdes) (version 2) | ecosystem: Environmental > Aquatic > Freshwater > Ice > Liftoff...
GGATCAGTATATCTCTAGACCGAGACAAAATCTTCAATGCCGATGAGATTGGGAGCAATGCCTGTCAAAGCAGCTAAAACTTCATTGCTGCTGGCTACTCTAATTAATGTGCCGTTAGTTCCAGCAGAAATTGATAGTTGTCCGAAAGTCAAGCCATTGATTAATTGAAAGGTATCTTGACTGTTGGCGAAATCAGAGATGGTATCAACTCCCAACCCCGCACCTAAAACAAATACATTGTTGGTATCTCCCGGCACGAGATTGCTGGCAAAAGATGAAAACGCTACTTTCTGCCCGTTGGCGGAGATGGAGGGGAACTCGGAGTCGTTGTTCCCCTGATTGCCTGCTGAGTCAACAGAGAGACGGGTGGTGGTATTGGTTGACAAGTCCCGCACGAAGATGTCTTCTTTATTGTTAGTGTCCCCCGGCACGAGATGAAAATGCCACTAACCGCCCGTCAGCAGAAATAGAGCCACTGAAGGAACTGCTGTTGGCGCGATCGCCATTGGAACTGGCAGAGACGAGGGTAGTAGTATTGGTTGACAAGTCCCGCACGAAAATGTCGCCACGATCGTTAGTATCCCCTGGCACGAGGTTGGTGGCATCAGATGAAAACGCTACAAACCTGCCGTTGGCGGAGATGGAGGCTAATTCGGAGTCGTCGTTCCCGCGATCGCCACTAGAACTTGCAGAAAGGATGGTAGTAGTATTGGTTGACAAGTCGCGCACGAAGATGTCGATGCTATTGTTAGTGTCTCCCGGCACGAGGTTGGAGGCAGCAGATGAAAATGCCACCAACCTTCCGTCAGCAGAAATAGAGACTTCATTTGAGCCACGGTTCCCCTGATTGCCTGCTGAGTCAACAGAGAGACGGGTGGTGGTATTGGTTGACAAGTCCCGCACGAAGTTGTCGAGGTTATTGTTAGTGTCCCCCGGAACGAGGTTGGAGGCATCAGATGAAAACGCTACAAACCTTCCGTCAGAAGAGATGGAGGGGGTATAGGAGCTGTCATTCCCCGGATTGCCTGCTGAGTCAACAGAGACGCGGGTGGTGGTATTGTTTAACAAGTCCCGGACGAAGATGTCGTCGCTATTGTGAATAAGATTACTATTAGCGGCTCCGAAGGAGAAGATGGATTGTTCCAGTGTAAATGCCACAAACCGCCCATCGGCGGAGACGGATGATAAAACTGAGTAGCGACTCCCCTGATTGCCTGCTGGGTCAGGGATGTCTGTAGAGTCTATAGGAACGCGAGTAATAGTCATAAATCCTCACATTTATTAAGGGTACAAGTTTGGAAATCTCGTGCGATCGAGTAACTAATTCGGATCGGAATCGGTCTATATCTAAACAGAAACAAAATCTTCAATGCCGATGAGATTGGGAGCAATGCCTGTCAAAGCAGCTAAAACTTCATTGCTGCTGGCTACTCTAATTAATGTGCCGTTAGTTCCAGCAGAAATTGATAGTTGTCCGAAGGTCAAGCCATTGATTAATTGCACGGTATCTTGACCGTTGGCGAAATCAGAGATGGCATCAAGTCCCAACCCCGCACCTAAAACAAATACATCATTTCCCGCGCCACCGACAAGGGTATCGTTGCCCAAACCGCCGTTGAGGGTGTCAAAACCTTTGCCACCATTCAGGATATCGTTGCCGCCACCGCCATTGAGGATATCGTTGCCCCGCAAACCGTTGATGGTATCGTTGCCGGGAGTGCCGGTCAGGTTGTCGTTGCCGGGAGTGCCGTTGATGTTGTTTGGAGAGTTATTGCCTGAAGTATTGCCGATGTCAGCAACAAAGAAGTCTGAGCTGTTGTTGGTATCTCCCGGCACCAGATTGGTGGCAAAAGATAAAAACGCTACTTTCTCCCCGTTAGCAGAGATGGAGGGGAACTCGGAGTCGCTGTTTCCCTGATTGCCTGTTGAGTCTACAGAGAGGCGGGTGGTGGTATTGGTTGACAAGTCCCGCACGAAGATGTCCTTTTTATTGTTAATGTCCCCCGGCACGAGGTTGGAGGCATCAGATGAAAACGCCACAAATCGCCCGTCAGCCGAGATTGAGGGAATGTAGGAAGTACGGTTCCCCTGATTGCCGGCTGAGTCTACAGAGACGCGGGTGGTGGTATTGGTTGACAAGTCCCGCACGAAGATGTCGCCGCTAAAGCTCGTATCATCCGACACAAGGTTGTCGGCACGAGATGAAAACGCCACAAACTGCCCGTTAGCAGAAATAGAGCCCGAGGAGGAGAAGGCGTTCGCCCGATCGCCATTGGAACTCACAGAGACGAGGGTAGTGGTATTGCTCAACAAGTCGCGCACGAAGATGTCGCCCTTATTATTGTCCCCCGGCACGAGGTTGGTGGCAAAAGAGCGAAATGCCACAAACCTGCCGTTGGCAGAGATGGAGGGGAATTCGGAGTAGTCGTTCGCGCGATCGCCACTGGAACTGACAGAGACGAGGGTGGTGGTATTAGTTGACAAGTCGCGGACGAAGATGTCCTCGTTATTGTTAGTGTCTCCCGGCACGAGGTTAGAGGCAAAAGATGAAAACGTCACAAACCTGCCGTCGCCAGAGATGGAGGGAGTGAAGGATCTGTCGTTCTGCTGATTGCCTGCTGAGTCAACAGAGACGTGGGTAGTGGTATTGGTTAACAAGTCCCGCACGAAGATGTCGCTGAGATTGTTTGTGTCCCCCGGCACGAGGTTGGTGGCAAAAGAGCGAAATGCCACGAACCGCCCGTCGGCGGAGATGGAGGCATTGACGGAAGCGTCGTTCCCCTGATTACCTGCTGAGTCAACAGAAGCGAGAGTGGTGGTGTTCGTTGACAAGTCACGCACGAAGATGTCGTAAGTATTGTTAGTGTCTCCCGGCACGAGGTTAGATGCCTTAGATTCAAACGCGACAAACCGCCCGTTGGCGGAGATGGAGGAAATGTCAATGAAGGAGCTGCCGATCGCCTGATTGCCCGCTGAGTCAACTGAGACGCGAGTAATATTCATAAACCCTGATATTTAAAAGTACAAGTATTGATTGACATCATTCAATAAGCAGGTCTCAAAGTCAATTCATAAAAGTCATAACCTTGACTTCATAAAAGTCATATTTATCAACAAATGTTACCAACAGTAGACAAAATAGCCAAACTAATATACATTCAGCGAACGAATGATAATGACTCCAGAATTAATCAAGTTTTCTGTGTTGCAAAATCTAATAACTAATTCCCCGCCCGTTTTTGGCAAATTCATCCACAGTTTGCTGCGAAAGTTTGTGAAGTGCGATCGCCTGCAATACATCCAAAGGCAATGTCAAATGATGTGCTCCAGCTAATAAAGTCTTCACAGCTTCTTCCGGCGATTTAATGCTAGCTGCCAAAATTTCAGTATTGCTATTCTTCAATACATTTGCCATATCTTGCACTAAGGCAAAACCGTCTCCGAGGAGTCTGGTGGCGCGATTCACGTAGGCGATCGCATATTTGGCCCCCGCTTCTGCTGACACAACTGCTTGCGATGCGCTGTAAATAGCTGTCACCGCGCAAGGAATTTCCGCTGACAGGTGCGCTACTGCTTGAAAACCTGCTAATGTTGCAGGAACTTTCAAGACTGTTTGCTTTCCAATTAATTCAAAAGCAGCATTTCCTTCTGCTACCATGCCCTCAAAATCAGATGCTGTTAACTGATAATACAATTCCCCAGGAATCTGTTGTGCCAGTTGTTTGAGCGTCACCTCTGGAGATAAATTACTTTTTGCCAAAAGTGTCGGATTAGTAGTAATTCCCGCTACCCAACCGAACTGGCTGGCCAATCTGGCTTCTGTTACAATTGCAGTATCAACATAAATTGCCATTTGTTCTACACCTTCAATTTGCTACTGTCCAGAGACTTAGTTTCAGTTTGAGAAGAATTAGGAAATCCATCTTACGAAATTCATTATTAGGCTTTTAGCATACCAGATAGCAGAGCATATTACTATTAAGTAATCATAACATTTAAGTAATGCTTGCTATCGAAAATAGTTTTAATTGTTTGATTTTGATTTTTGTAACTTTAAATTTTATCGCAAAATGCCGGAGACACATAGTACACATTTGTAGTAAAGGTTATGTATCCAATAAGTCTAGGAAGTGACGCAAAAATGACCCAAGAACACAATCAGCGCCCAAAAATCAGTCTTGAAACATCTGCGGAAAATACGGAGTTGGAACAACCAACTGTAACCGCTGAAGAATTGCCTTTAAATGTTAAGTCTAAAACTCCGTCTCAAGCATTTGCAACTAGCGGCGAAGACCGTTTGAATGCTCTAGCCCGCTTGATGATGGTGAGTTTCACTTGGTCGATGGCAGAACTGTCTCAACGCAAGTAAAATCAAAATGGGTTTAGTAACTTATTGATGATTTTGTAAATGCTTGAACAACTGCCAAAATTTGAATTATTGGAGTCACTTTTATGGAATCCAAATCAGGGGTATTTTTTACTAGATAGACATCTTGAAAGATTAGAGCGAGCGGCTGATTATTTTAATTTCCCCTTATCATTGACAGAAGTCTGCCAAGCCTTAGAAGCATTAAGTATGACTTTCGGAGCGATCGCGCAAAAAGTACGATTAACAGTATCTGGCGATGGCAGGCTAACATTACAAGCTCAGAGACTAGATAATGGTATCTTAAAAATTGGTGCATCTGTGGGAATTGCCATGAAGCCGATCAATTCTCAAATCCCTTTTTTTTACCATAAGACAACTTACCGATTACCTTATACAATGGCTTTGGAGTCACAACCTGAATGTCAGGATGTATTGCTATGGAATGAAAAAGGAGAGATGACTGAATCAACGATCGCGAATATGGCGATCGAAACTCCCACAGGGCTAATCACACCTCCTGTGGAGTGTGGTTTATTACCAGGGACATTGCGTGCTCAACTGATCGCAGCAGGAAAAATCAGAGAAGAGTTGATTAGCTTAGAAGATTTACGCAATACCCAGACTCTATTTCTGATTAACTCGGTTCGGGGTTGGATTAGCCTTAAAAAAAAGCAAAATCAAGATGTTTGGAAAGTCAATCGATTTTAGATTTTAGATTTGGGATTTTAGAATTAGCACACTGATAAATCTGGGGAGTTGTAAGATCGTTTACTATTGTTTCGGAATGATTTAACCACAGAGAGCGCAGAGAACACAGAGTAAGAGAAGAGAGAGATGAATAATTTCGATACCAACGGATTTGATATAACCCAATTGCTTTTGGTCACTATCATCTTAGCACAATTATGAAAGCACCAATACAACCTTGGCATTGGCGAAAGCTTCCTCTACATCAACGTAGTGGTTCGGAGATTTTTCAGGCTTTGTTTCTCTGTAAAACCGCCCAAGAGCCAGCCTCAGTTTCTGGTTTTTTTCCTCAAGATATGGCTGTTTTGCTAGAAAGTCCAGTTACATCTGCTACTAACTTAACACGATATTCTATTTGTGCGGGTTCTCCCCGGATAATTGATGGTCAATCTCAACTATGGACACCACCTGTAGGTGAAATTTTACCTTTTTTACGAACTCTTCTCCACAATCAAAAGCAAAATTTAGGAGTGAATGTGCCACCGTCGATTCCTTTTACTGGGGGTTGGTTGGGATGGCTTGGTTATGATTTAGCATGGGAAATTGAGCAACTACCTCAAATTAATACTGATCCGCTGCCTTTTCCGGTTAGTTGTTGGTATGAACCAGCATCTTTTGCTGTTTTAGATCATCAAGAGCAAAGTCTTTGGTTAGCTGCGAGTCAAGGTTTTGAACTCGATGTTATGCAACATCAATTAGAGCAAACAGAACGATATAAAGTACATAAAAATCCACCTAAAAATTATCAAAACAATGCTGGTAGTTATCATTTACAATTATCTCAAAATGAATATGAAAAAATAGTAGAGAAAGCTCAGAGATATATTTATTGTGGTGATATTTTTCAAGCTAATTTATCTTTACGGTTTGAAGCTAGTACGGATTGTGATAGTTGGTCAATTTATCAGGCTTTGCAGGAGATTAATCCTTCTCCTTTTGCGAGTTATTGGCAAACTCCTTGGGGTGATATTGTTAGTTGTTCGCCGGAAAGACTGGTTCAATTATCAGGTGATCAAGTTGATACTCGCCCGATCGCAGGAACGCGGCCGCGAGGTTTAACTTCTCTTCAAGATGACCAGTTAGCACAGGATTTAGTGAAAAATGTTAAGGAAATAGCGGAACATATTATGCTTGTGGATTTAGAGCGTAATGATATCGGGAGAGTGTGTGAATGGGGGTCTGTACAAGTTAATGAGTTTCTGACGATTGAGCGCTACAGTCATGTGATGCACCTGGTTAGTAATGTGATTGGTACATTAAGGGATGATTGTGATGCGATCGACTTAATTCGAGCGGTATTTCCGGGCGGTACGATTACAGGTTGTCCGAAGGTGCGTTGTTTGGAAATTATTGAAGAATTGGAACCTGTGAAGCGTAGTTTGTTTTATGGTTCCTGTGGTTATTTGGACTGGCGGGGTAATTTGGATTTAAATATTTTGATTCGCACTCTTTTATATGCGAAAAAAAGTGATGGTAGTTCGGGGGGAATTGTTTGGGGACAGGTGGGTGCGGGTATTGTGGCTGATAGCGATCCTGAAAGGGAATGGTTGGAGTCGCTTCAGAAAGCGCAAGCTCAACTTGGTGCTTTGCAATTAGCAATTAGAGGGGGAAAGGGGGAGTAGTAGTTGGGCCCGTGGAACGAAACCCAACTTTTCATTTAAAATAAAGTGTTGGGTTTCACTATCGTTCAAACCAACCTACAGCATCAAAATTGTTGATAATTGTTCGGCCTTAAATAAGAAGGATTATCTATTGACATGGGTGAATTTTTCGTGGTATATTTTAGATAATGGGATTGGTGACAAAAATAATTATTTTTGTCACCAATCCCATTATTAGATTGTACTTGATTGGTTGGCGAAAGTCAAGCGTTTAACCCTAAAAAAAAGGGCGATTTTTTTAATTTCAATCAAATAAAATTTATTCAACATTTGCATAACCAACGGCTTCAGAAATTGAATTAAATCCGTTTTCTTCTAATTTGTTTAGCAATCCTTGGAGAATGCGACGCACCATCCAAGGTCCTTCGTAAACCCAACCGGTGTAGACTTGAATTAGGGTTGCACCGGCGGTGATTTTTTCCCAAGCGTCGTCGGCGGTAAAAATACCTCCAACGCCAATAATGGGCAATTTTCCAGATGTTTGCTGCCAGATAAATCGGATTACTTCTGTTGAACGCTGACGGACGGGAAGGCCACTAATTCCGCCGGCTTCTTCGCTGATTGGTTTGCGGGTTTCTCGCAATATTTGTGTTTTCAATCCGTCGCGGCGGATGGTGGTGTTTGTGGCGATAATTCCTGCTAGTTGGTAGGTTTTTGCTAAGTCGAGGATGGATACGATCGCCTCCCACTCTAAATCGGGGGCAATCTTGACTAAAATAGGTTTAATTCCCTGATTTTTTTGTTGCAGAATGTCCAAAATTGTGCTGAGCTGAGCTGCATCTTGGAGCGATCGCAATCCTGGAGTATTTGGGGAAGAAACATTCACCACAAAATAGTCACCCCAATCGTGAAGGAGTTTAAAACTCTCCAAATAGTCTGTTGATGCCTGCTCTAAGGGTGTTACCTTAGATTTACCGAGATTAATCCCCAAGGGGAATTGGGAGTCAGGGCTGGGGTATGAGTCGTCTAATTTCCCGCTGTTGTGTGCAGTCTGAAAGCGAGCCGCCATTGCGATCGCTCCTTGGTTGTTAAATCCCATGCGATTGAGGGCTGCACTGTCGTCTGTCAAGCGAAACAAGCGAGGCTGGGGGTTTCCGGGCTGTGGCTGCCAAGTGACGGTACCTAGTTCAGCAAAACCAAAGCCAAATTTTGTCCAGATGTCAGCAGCGACGCCGTTTTTATCAAATCCGGCGGCTAAGCCGACAGGGTTGTGGAAGTTGAGTCCCCACAGAGATTGTTGGAGCCGGGAATCTCGCAGTCCAAAAGATTGCTGGAATTGCTCTAAAATTAGGCTGGTTGCGGGGTTGGACTGGGTGCGATCGAGTAATTCGAGAATTTGCAGGCTGCGGTTGTGTACCCATTCGGCATCGGATTTGAATACCGAAAACAATAGTGGCCGCAGACCAAATTGATAAATATCCAATGACTTATCCTAGATAAATTTAATCAGAAAAAATAAATTAGACAATTTAGATTATAGTGGATTGTCTTGCATATTTTATTTGAATTTTTTATTGGGAATTAGACAAAGTTTTGAGGGCGCTTGGAAATGAACCAGCAGCAAAGACCGAAGGATTTAGATGAACAAATCATGAATTTGGAGGGGGTTCTCCAGACTCTCCGAGAAGATGAGAATGTGGATGTGCTGCTTTCGACAACTCTCTCGTACTTGCAAGCAGAATTTGACTGGCGATTAATTTGGATGGGACTGTACGATCGCGCTGGCCACCGACTGTTCGGTAAAGGTGGCATAATTCCCAATGGCGATCAGTCATTTCTCAAACAGCGGTTTATCCTGAATCCGGGGGATTTGCTAGAACAAGTTGTAATTCAGCTTCAGCCTGTGGTAGTCCCGGATTTGCGCGAGGAAAACAGAGCGGGAGAATGGCGCAAACTGGCTCAAAGTTTCAACATTCAAGGTACAATTCTGTTTCCACTCCGCTACAAAGACCGCTGCTATGGGGTGATGTTGCTGGGTTCCGACGTTGGGGAAAGCTCACTTTCGTTGGGGGAAAAAACGCAACTAACGATCGTATTTGGAGCGCTGGCAACTGCTATTTATCAAATAGAAAAAGACTGGCAGCGAACTCTGACCAAACGCCCGGATGAGTCGCTGATCGCACTGATTTCGCAATTGCGCGAATTGCGATCGCTCGACCAATATTTGCAAACGGTAGTGGAACAAACCCATGAATTTATCGAGCCGACACGCACTAATGTTTATTGGTTCGAGCGAGAGCGGCGCTATTTTTGGCGACGAGTCAGCAACCGCCAAGTTGCTCCGAGTTTGGGCGGGCTCAAGCGACCGGCTTCTGGTATCACTGTCCAAGACTTGGGGGGGTTTTATGAGGCATTGGCAAAAGAACAAATGGTTTGGATCGGCGAATCTCATAGTTCCCTGAAAAGCGAACTGACGGGGCGGTTGATGCAGCAAATTCGGGCTCGATCGCTGCTGGCGGCACCAATTGTTTTAGAAGGGGAATTGTTGGGATTTCTGGCGGTTGAGGCTAGCGAGCCCCGGATTTGGCAAGAGCATGAAAAAAATTACCTGCGGGGAGTGGGGCAATTAGTGGCTCTGACGGCTCCCCTGTCGGAGATGGAAGTGCGGATTCAGCAAGCCGAGATTGATCGGGATTTAACGGCGGGAATAGCTCGTGCCATCTATAGTGATGCAGATTGGGAAACTACTCTGAAAAATACTGCCTCACAATTGTGCGGGCGGCTCAACTGCGAATACTTTCTGCTGCTGTTGTACGAGGAAGAACAGGATCTGTTTGAAATTGTCTGCCAAAATCTGCCCCGCAATCGCAGAGCAGTGCCGTCACCGCTCAAGGCTCTTGAGTTGGAGGATTTGCGGCTGCTGGAGGATGGCGAGGAGGCTCTGGCCATTGAAAATTGGGAGGAAGATCGGCGATTGGGGGCTTGGCGGGAGGTGTTGACAGAAGCGGGTGTGCGATCGCTCTTGGCTATAAGTACACGGGGGAAAAAGAACCCCCCCCAACCCCCCAGAGGAACCCCCCCCAACCCCCCCCAAGGGGGGAGGGAAGAGAGAGTAAACCTGAATCTAAAATCTAAAGTCCAAAATCCCAAATCGATGGAGGGTTTGCTGGTTGTCGGGCACAGTGCTACTCGCCATTGGAGTCGATCGGAGCGAGAATTAGTTCAAGTAGTTAGTCAACAGCTAGGGCTGATTCTGCATCAGTGGCAGCAGAGTTCGGAACTGGACAAGTATCAACAATTCTACCGAGGGCTCAAATCAGGCTTAGCTGTTTTGCAAGCTCCCCAGGAACTATCTCCTAAACAGATATCTGCCTCCTCACCGCAGATTTTTCCAGACTTGTCGCTGCCAAGGCTAGAGCACAATTTTGCTCAACACGTTGCCCAGACGCTTTCGTGTCCTTTAGTGGCGGTAATTACTTGGAATCGGCACCAAGAGGAAGCTTCTATTACCACGGTGGCTGCTAATCCCATATTTGCCCTCAATCCCGAAGCAGCGATTATCGTCGAAACTGATTTTTTGATTCAACAAGTCCTGGCTGCTGGGGCTGTGGTGCAATACAGCATGAGCGAACTGTCGCTGGGTACTAAGCGGTGGCTCCGTAGTCCGGGAATTGGGGAGATTATGGCGGTATCACTGCAGACTGCGCCGGAACATGAGCCGATGGGAATAGTATTGGTGGCGGATGCTGCAGGACGCAGGTGGTCGGAGTTATCGGTGAATTTACTCGATCAGATGGCTGCTCATTTGGCTTGCTGGCGTAGGTATTTGGCGGTGCAATCTGTGTTGGAGTTGCAGCGATCGGATTTGGAGTTGCTTAACTGGTACAAGCAGCGCCGTTTCGAGGAGTTTTACCGGATTGTGGGAGCGGGGGTGAAGGAATTGGGGGAGTTGAGTCAATCTATTTTGCATTCTGCTAAGGAACAAAAGGATACTCTGAAAACTTTGCGCTACCAGCAGGTGTTGCGTCAAATTGGCAATGCTTTGACCTCTAGTCATTTGGTGTTGAAACAGGAACAGTGGCGGCTGCAATTTGGGCTGGATTCGGTGTCTGTGGGTGCTTGGTTGAAGCGATCGCTCGATCGGGCGGCTTCTTTGATCAAACAGTTAGAAATTTTGCTGGAAGTCAACCGGGAAACATCGGTTTCGCTGCCACCGGGTCAGATTTTGAGTGTTCGGGGGGACAGTATCAAGCTGGATTTGGTGCTGTGGGAATTGCTGGCGGCTGCTTGTCGCCGCTCTGGAGTTGGGGGAAAAATTGAGGTTCGTTATCAAATTGTAAAGGCGGATTTGCTGGAGTTGTCTATTACTGATGGCGGTGTGTTCGATCGACAGTTAATGGCGATATTCAATGGTATTTCTGAGCCTAATATATTAGTTGCTTCTAATTTTTATCAGCCGATGTTTCAAGTTTTATTGAGTTGTCAGCGAGCGGTGCGCTTGATGGGGGGAAATCTGTCTATGGAAATTTTGGATAATGATTTGATTGTGACTCGGTTGGTATTGCCATTGGCTAGTGGTTAAAATTGGTTTTTTGGAACGGGCTCTGGGGCCCGTTCTTAAGAATGCTGCAACATACGCCCGATCGCCCAATGTACTACTTTTTGCGCCTACGCCTAGTCCAACACCAGACGATCGCACCGGCGATAATACCGATCGCACAACTGAGCAAAAAGGAAAATACAAATGGATGCAAGACCGATGTTACGGGTGCGTTGGCAGGATTGCTTTTGAGAGTGTCGAAGAGTTTGTCTGTGCCGCTTCCCGCTGCGATGCCGCCTGTTGCTAAACCGACGCCGATCGCCTGTATGGTGCTTTCTAGGCGATCGTCCCGGTTTTTCTCATCTATCTCGCTCTTGCGGAGTTCGAGTTGGTTGGTGCGATCGCTCTTGGCTTGTTCTATTTCTACTATGCCGCGGATTGAGGCGATCGCCTGTTCGATTAAGTGTGTGCCGTGGCGGAAGTATCCTAAGTCTGCTGCAATTTGCGATCGGAAATAAGGAGCATTTTTTCTACTGAAATTATTTAATATTGATGGTTCTTCCTTATCAGTTCCTAGTATATCACAGATTTTCTGCAAAATGTCAGTGTAATTGTTAAGATTTATCGCAATTGTATTGTCATAATCTTCGAGTTTCCGCAGCAGGCAAGTATAAGTTATGCCTTTGCTGAAGAGTTGCTTTAACTGTTCCTGAAATTCCAGCAATTGGGAGGGAGTTAATACAGTTCCTCGCGCAAATTGATCTTGCAAAACCTCCATATTTTTCTCAATGATGCGGTATTCGCGATCGAGTTCGTGGTAAACTTTGCGGCTATCTTGAAAAGTTTTGATGATTTTGTTGCGGTGAAATAGTAGGTCTAGTATTTCTTCCTGGCAAGTGTTAAAATCCTTGTCAGTTTGTTTGTCGGCAAGCAACCAGACAACCAGGTGGCGATAATTGGCAATATCGGCAATTGAACCGTATTCAAAAATCGGACTGCCAAATAATTTACCTAAACGGTAGAATTTAGGTGGCGAGTCACCCTGGAATAAAGCATAGCAGCATTTATCGGCGAGGGGTTTGAGGGAATCTAAATCATCCGATGAGTTTTCGGGAAGCCATGCGGTGATTAGGAGAGTTTGACCTAAAAAGTTGTCATCGCCATCGATGAGTAAGGCTTGATTTGGGTTGAATTCCTTGATTAAATCGACATTTTCATTATCAGCCGTGCCATCTTCCGGGCAACCAATGTTTAGGCAGAAAGCATAGCTATCTAGAATTTGTAGCGGTTGCACAAAACCTTCAATGGGCTGATTTTCGTTGAATCCCAGGAGGACATTGGGCAGCAAATCGTTACGGTTGCTGTGAGACTTTTGGGGGAAAACTAGATTGGGCGTTACCGTTTCATCGGTGAAATTGGCGAGGATGTTGTCGCAGTGTTTCCACAGAGGATTATTGCTGCCCTTACTGTCTTTTTGCAGTTGGAAAGCGTATAAATAAACATTGGGGGCAGAAATTTTATCACTCATATTATTGGCGCGGTAGCTAGGATTTAGGAAGGCGTTTTTTTAGATTTTCTGGTAATTCTGGGTAGCGGTTTGATAGCCTTTCGTTTTGTCCTTCTGTTTTGGTGGGTTGGGGCTTGAGTTTTCTATCATTTCCACCTTTTATATCAATTAAATTGATTTCATCTGATATTTCAGGATAGTCTTGACACCAATTGCCAAGGGCATCGGCTACTTCCTGGTTGGATGAATCGGCCATCTGGGATATTGTGTTGTTGAGATTTGCTAAAGCGTCAACCGCCCCGAATTCTTCAAATATTTCGGGTTTGGTTTCAAAGACTTGCAGGAAAGCGGAAATAAATTCTTCGTCTGTCATGGTTGATTTCTCCTTGAATTATAGTAAGGTTATCGTTTCCCAAATTTAGCACTAAGGTCAAAGAAACCGGGTTTCTTGCGATAAATCTCAAGTGGAACAGAAAATCTAGGAAGAAACCCGGTTTCTGAATCCCGGTGAGTAAGCCCTCAACTCGGTGGCCAAGAAACCGGGTTTCTTGCGATAAATCTCAAGTGGAACAGAAAATCTAGGAAGAAACCCGGTTTCTGATACCAACGCTTATTGTCCAACTGCACAGAAAGCCGCCCAATACATAGGAGATTGGTAAGGTTGATAATCCTGTTTGTAACCGCGACTGTATCTGTTTTGAATTTTCTCCTT
>Ga0209591_10006044_pt1 | contig 13469 bp, 5 predicted proteins | sample MAT01_FD_187207 | JGI IMG/M metagenome (GOLD analysis project Ga0209591, IMG submission 187207) | Freshwater microbial communities from Lake Fryxell liftoff mats and glacier meltwater in Antarctica - MAT-01 (SPAdes) (version 2) | ecosystem: Environmental > Aquatic > Freshwater > Ice > Liftoff...
ACGTTGTGGGTCCCGAAAGATCGAACCATCCCCGAGCAGGCGAACGATCTCCGACCAATTCTCCTGGATCTGGTCCTCCATCGCGTCCACGCTGGCTTTCACCTCCGCATCGTCCGACAGCCTGGCCACGGACTTCAGGACCGTGTACCGATAGAGAAAATCTTGGTACTGGTAGCGTTGCAACAGATCCGCGACATCCGGGCGTTGGGCAGCGTGTTTGTCCACCAGCCGGTCGGTCCCAATAGCCTCACAGCCCAACTTGGTATCCACCAAGGCCGGATGCACAAGGATCTTCAGGAAGGGAACCGGTTTGGCACTAACCATGGTCACGGTTACGAGCCTACCGTCCGCCACGTACGCGATCGCTTGGTTCACGATATCCGCATCGTAGGTACCCGCAGGGATCGCCTTCCCGTTGGCATCATACAGGGAGATCACCACCTGCCCATCATTAATGGACCAACTGATTTCCCGGAGGTCGATCTTGGCTTTCCCGCTGTTGTCAGGCTCGATCCCGATGAGCACCCCACCAATGCGGCGAAATCCGCGCAACATCTTATAGCTGCGCGCTCGTGTGGCGGCGCGGTGTGAAGGGCTGTGTCCTCCGCCGCCAAAACCGCCGACACCACCACCGGGATGCGTGCTTGCCTCCCCCAGTTCGCCCGTCAGCCGTGCCGTGGCCTCCGTAGCCTCCATCCCGGGCTGGCCTGGGAAGAGATAGCGGTAATTCATTGAAGCATCAGCCATAGTACTGGTTTCCCGCCCCGCCGATCCGGCAAGCTTTCGCAAGGCCGATTCACTTTCGGCTGCCTGCGCCCGTGATATAGCGTGATGGTCCATTGTAGCTGGAAACTCCTGCAAGCGCTCCTGGACCTGCGCGAGCGTGGGAAGGTCCGCCTTGGCGATCGTGGATGAGACCACCTTGTCACTGGCGGTGGTGGTGGTGCTGAAGTTCCGGACGCCCTGGTCGTAATCGGGCGTGCTCAGAAGCTCGTTCACAAATGCGTCACCTTTCGTCTTGACGTATTCCTGGGTGAATTTATTGGTGAACCCGGAAGCTGACTTCTTCGCTATTTCGCGTTCGAAGGTGGGATTGCCGAGCCCGTCGAATCCGGCATCGAAGAATTCACCCGTGGCCTTGCTCACGGCATCGTTCACGATCATGTTGAACACCTCCTTCGGCTGCACCGGCATCCGGAACGAGCTGGCCGAGAACTTCGTGCGGAGATCCGACCACATGCCGCGATTGGCCTTGGCCTTCGCACGCAGGTCTTCCTTGAACCTTACACCTGCATCGGAAGCCGGCTTCCGCGCGGTCGAACTGGCTTTCTGCTTTTCTGCGAAACTGCGTGCGGCATCATCGGCCGCATCACCACCCTTGGGCTTGAACTCCCCTTGGTCCGTAACGGTGTAACTATCGGCGCGGGGTGTTCCTGACTCCGGTGCAAAGTCCCGCAGGATGTTCCCACGCACAGCGCTTGCCCGCAACCGGAACACCGCCGCCGGATCATCAGCGCTGCCATCCGGATCAAAGTCCTGATGCCCTGCCTGCGCACGCTCGAACTCCTGGGAGATCGCATCAAGCACTTCTTCATCCTCATCAGTCCAAGACTGCTCCTGACCAGTGGCCGCATGAGCTGTCATGGCCATGGCCCAAACCTCGTCCACCTTCTGCTTCTCCCGCTGAATGATCAAGTAGGAGATACCTCTGGCCTGTTCTGTGACCGCCCCTGCGATCCGGCCATTGTCCGTCATGACAAAGGACAACGACAACAACACAAGGCCTGCCTTGGAAAGGAAGGAACCCGTGGTTTCCAGAACGTTCAACATACCCCTGCTTCCCAGCGCGGTAAGCAAACCCGCGAAGCGGGGCGTCTTCTTCTCGCTGCCGCGCGCCTCCATTTCCGGAATGATCCTCCTACGCAGATCCTGTTCTGCCATGAGCGCTTGACCCATTTCCAACATGGTGTCCAAGCGGGCGATGGCTTCCTCTTTGCGTTGACGATCCTCAGCATCCAAGGACCCATCCGGAATGGCGTAGAGCCTTGTGCGCTCCGCCACTACGGTATCCATCCATTCGCGCAACTGGGTCATTTCCTCGTCCGGTGGCATTTCCGGGTTCGAGCCATTCGCGCGCTGCTCCTTCACCGTCTCGTACGCACTCAGCGCCTGCCGTTTCCCGTTGCGGAAGATCACGACCAAAAAGACGACAAGTAGGACTATCAACGTCCAGAACCACTGCCAGCTCTTGACGGTATCAATGCGTTCGGCAACCGCACTTGTTGCATGCCACAGAGCGTAGCCACCATCGCCGTCGTCCACGACCATTCCCAGATACAGGCCATAGCAACCATTGACACACCACAGCGCGGCGTATGTGATCGAAAGGATCAACGTGAACTTCCGGACGAAGCCCAACGCAGCAATGGCGCCCACTTTGGTGAGTTCCGGGAAAGCACCTTTCAGCTTCGCCTTTTGGACGGCCGGAATCACACCCTTCCCAAGGAGGAATGAAACGATCAGAGCAAGAAAACTGACGGCAAGGATATCCATGGCATTAGGGATTTTGGTTCTACTATCGCGTCCATCTCAGCTTCCATTCATTGATTGGTTCTTTCAGTAAAGATTCATTCCAGTATCCTCTTCAACAACCCCTCCGTCTCCTCCTCAAATTCAAGGATGTCCGTCTTGATCACATCCAGCGCGCGCAGCGGTTTGTACCGATAGAAGTAGCGCGTGAAGTTGATCTCATAGCCCACCTTGTCCTTGTTGCGATCCATCCAAGCATCAGCTACATGGGGCAGCACTTCGCGGGCGAAGTAGGCGTCCACGTCCTCCTTCAGCGGGATCTTCTCGGTATCGCGCAATCTGCTGTCCGGCTTGGGTTCGCCGTCCTTTCCCAGCTTCACTTGGCCTTTGGTGTTGCGTTCCGGCCGCTCCACCGTCACCTTAATAAAACCAAGATCGACATTGTCGAAGATCTTCGTGTGTTCGTTCTCCTCGAAGGCCGCGTAGAGCTTCACGATCTCCGCCATGGCCTCCTGCGGGATGAACTGCCGTTTATCACCGAGGCTCTTGCGCATCTTCTTATAGAAGGCCTCGCCGCTGGCGTTGATCATCTGCACCTTGCCGCGCCGCCGCGCTTCCTTCTTGTTCGTCACGAACCAGAGGTAGGTGGCGATGCCGGTGTTGTAGAACAACTGGGTGGGCAGCGCCACGATGCACTCCAACCGATCCTGCTCGATGATGTGCTTGCGGATGTCGCTTTCGCCGCTGCCCGCATCGCCGGTAAAGAGTGGACTGCCATTAAAGACGATGCCGATGCGGCTGCCGCGCGGCTCCATCTTGCTGAGCATGTGTTGCAGGAAGAGCAACTGCCCATCGCTGCTGCGCGGGAGGCCCGCACCAAAACGACCGTAGGGGTTCTTCGCTTCGTTCTGGATAAAGGATCGCACCTTTTTCCAACTCACCCCATACGGTGGATTGGCCAGCATGTAGTCGAAGCGTTGCCCCTCGAAGCGGTCGTTGTCGAAGCTGTTGCCTTGCCGGATGTTGCCCGCGCTGTCCGGGTCGGTGATGAGCACATCGCTCTTCGCGATGGCGAAGGTCTGCTCGTTCAGCTCCTGCCCGAACACCTTGATCTCCGCGTTCGCATTGATGTGCTCGCGGATATGTTCGCGTGCGATAGTGAGCATACCTCCCGTACCGCAAGCCGGATCGAAAATGGTGCGGATGATGCCCTTGTCCTTCAACTTCGCTTTCTCGCCAGCGAAGAGGCTGTTCACCATCAGCTTGATGACCTCACGTGGCGTGAAGTGCTCCCCGGCGGTCTCGTTGCTCATTTCCGCGAAGCGCCAGATCAGCTCTTCGAAGACGTAGCCCATCTCGTGGTTGCTCAGCGTCTTGGGGTCGAGGTCCACCTCGGTGAACTTGTCCACCATCTGATAGAGCAGGTCGTTCTTCTCCAGGTCCTTCACCACCTTGGTAAGGGAGAAGTTCTCCATGATCTCGCGCACGTTGGCGCTGAAGCCATTGAGGTAGTTGTTGAAGTTGATCTCGATGCTGCCGGGGTCCTGTACCAGGCGTTGCAGGTCGTATTTACTTGTGTTGTAGAAACGGTTGCCACCAGCGGCCTTCAGGAGCACGGGTTCCAATTTGTCCTCGCTCAGCTTCTCCCTGAAATGCTCGTAGGCCTTGTGGACTTCATCCTTGTGCGGACCCAGCACTTGATCCAAGCGGCGCAATACCACGAAGGGCAGCATGATGTCGCCGTACTGGTGCTGCTTGAACACGCCGCGCAGTAGATCATCGGCCACGGACCAGATGAAGGCGGCTTTGTTCTGTTGTGGAGCTGCTTGGCCGGTCACAACAGTAGTTGTGGCTTCCTTCTCTACTGTTGACTTTCGTTTTCCCATTTCTAGTTGGACCGCACCAAAGTAATTACTGCCTTTCTATGGGCGAAGAGCGCTCAACACCCGCTCCACATCCTTACTCTTCAAGGCCAATGAATCCATCGTATGGCGCATCAATTGGCTCATGCTCCAGTTCATGCTGAACTCGAGCTCTTTCGCCTCCTCGTACAGATCCACCTTGATGTATTTCGCCCGTCCACAATAGATCCGTTCCATGTACGATCGCAGCCGAGTATCATTGATGTTGGTTTGCGAGGCGTACGTTCCGAGCACGGTGAGCATAGGTGCCATCATGTCGTTCGCCAGATCATGCACGGCGGCATCGATGGTGTCGCGCGGCGGAGCGGTGTTGCTGATGTGGACCACAAGAGGATACAGCCGCTTGAACCATTGGACATCTGCTTGGGAACACACGGTGGCCAACTTTTCAATGTGCAACAACATTTCCAACGTGGCTCCAGCACCGCTGTTGTCGAAGTAGCCTCCGTCCACGAAATAGTGTTTACGCTTGTCCCATTCCAGATAACCAGCAGGGCTAACATATGGGAATCGCGAACTCATGACGGCGGCGGCGCTCAGGTGCATGTCAACCGTGCTGTCCAAATTGCTCAGGACATCCACGCGTCCGGAAATGCTGTCCAAAGCCACGGAACAGACCACGGCAGGTTGGCCATCGTCCATACGCGTGGTGTTGAGGCATAGGATCGGACGGCCAGCGCTTGCTCTTGGGTCGAACAATTCCCGCACAGGCTTTTTCCAGAGGGGATCACTGCGTTCCATGCAAAGTTCAAGTGCATGTGCGCGATCGGCGGTGAACGGAAAGGCGAGGTTGAGCAGATCAGGGCCGAGCATGTGCGAGATCGTTCCACTGAGCAGATCTTCGCCCAAAGGGATGGTGTCGTGCAATGCGTTCTTCGTCATCCCTGTTTCGAACTCACCTAGTGCAGCATGTTGGTAATAGGAAGCGATGCCTACAGCACCACCCGATGCACCGCTCAGGCTGAACAAGGAATTGCTGAACTGGGGATCACTGCGGTGCAAACGTTCCAACACGCGATGCACCCAATAGCCACTTCGACTGGCACCACCATCGGCCAGAACGAAAACGATCGGGATCCGTTTTGCTGAAGTGTCTCCCAAGTGGAGAAGTCGCCACTCTTCGAAGTAGGTATCGAAGTCCATGCGTGGCTCCGGTGAATTTTGTGTGGTATCCACGACGATCCGGTGATGCGTGGTGTCGCGGCCCATGAAGAGCATCAAGGCGATCAACAGAAGACCAATTGGAATACCCGTGCCGACCGTGAGGTTCGCGAGGAAGTTGTATGTGCCATGGATCAGGGCCAGACTTACCCAAACGATCGCGAATGCACCCAGAACGGAGGCCCACTGCGGAATGGACCAGACCACTACCATGATCGCGAATACCGATAAGCTGATCAGGTTGAAGTAGATGAAGTGGCGCTTTTCGGTGGCATAGGGCAGCATTTCTTCCTGCGCAGCGGAACCGATGTTGCGGTCCCGTGGGAACAAGCGATCGAGCAGGCCGATTTTTGACGGAGCGGGATCGAACCTTCCCTCCTCCGGGTTGATGGCCCTGAGCCAGTTGCCACGCACGTGTACCAAGATGGCGAAACATGCCTGCATAAGAATGATGATCAGCATGGGACCGAGCCGCTCGACCTTGGGGATCGCCCCGGGGATCGCCAGCGAAAATGCCAATGAGAACATGACGATGAGCAGGAGCCGGAGGTAGCGTTCCATCTTGCGCGTATCGGTTCCCACGCGGTCCATCAAGACCGTCGCCGACCAGCGCAGGACCATGAACCAAACGAGATCCAGGACGATCACTAAGATCACCTCACAAGTACGATCCGCAACGGTAAGGTCCGGACCCATGCGCATGATGCCCACGAGCGCCGCCATGTAGGTGCAGTGGCCCAACAAGCGCGGCCCCAGCTTGCGTATGTTCGGATGCAGGCGCAGGCGCTCCCATTGCCCGAAGGCGCTAAGACGCGCCCCATACCACGTAACATACGCGAGGAAGATGGTGGTGAGGCCAAGGCAGACCATGCGCACACCGCTCTCGAAGGTCTGCCGCACAATGTCGCGTCCCTGCTCCAGGCCAGTGAAGAGTACAAGAAGGATGATGACCAACAGGACGCCCGGCAGGAACACTCGCAAGGCCTGCAGGGTGCCGCGCCAAGGGAGGAGTTTGGAGATGACGTTCATGCGATGGGAGGTTGGGGTGCGTTGTTCGGTGCGACGTTGGTGGGCGGTGTCGCCTCCTTCACAGAGAGTTGCTCAGCTGCAACACTGTCACCAACGATGTCCCGGATCTTCTGTTCCGTCAGTTCACCGGGGATCTTCATTTCCCCGATGACGATGCGACGCACGTCACGATGCTTGGCAAGTGCTAGCGTCTCCGGCGTAAGCCCTTGGATCTTCAGTTCGACGCCATCGAAGACATCTTGGACGCGCTCGGGTTGTTGCGCCAACGCTTCGGCGAAGAGCGGCCAGCGCATCTCGAGGATCGTCCAGCGCGCAAGGGCGTCCGCATCCACGCTCCGTCGTTCCAAGATCAGCGAGGCCTGGTTCATCCCGTAGGCATTCACCAAGCGCTTCATGGCACGCGGATTCGGTTCCAACAGGTCGGCGAATTGCTTGAGGCGATGTTCAGTAGCCTCCTTCACCGATGCGGATGCGATATGCACGGCACCGGCTTCGCTCAGCGCCTGTGCCTCGGCATGCTTCCCGGCGTTCCGGGCTTCCATCACCCGGGCATTGATCTCCTCCATGCTGTTCACCTGCTTCACCGCTTCATCCGCATGTGAACGGGCCTCCTTCCGTTCGCTGATCATCGCTTCGCGCTGATCATTGTCCATCGGCCGTAACAGCTTGTTCCAATACTCCATACGTTCATCGGTGCCGATACGCGGTATGCCCACGGAGATCTGGAACATCTTCTCCAGGAATAGATGGCCCAAGGGCCGACCGGGGGCGCCGATGGTGCCCGCAAAATCCTTGTACCCTTCCTCGAAGCTCTTGCGGATCCAATCCCGATCGGCGGCGATCACATAAACCACGGGCGCGCCTTTGAACAAGGTCTGTACGCCTTCCAACAACTCCACCACATACGAGCTGTTGCACCGATCCAGGTCATCAATGAAGACAACGATCGGTCGGTCCACCGTGCGTATGATATCCTCGAAGAACTTCTTGATCAGGTCCTGTTTGCTCACGCGCAATTCATCCAGCTCCTGCCCTGCCTTGGACGAGAAGACAGCAGGTGCCTTCAGCAGGGCGGCCGCGGCGCCGATGAGTCCGAGCACCGCGCTGGCGATCCTCATATCCGTATCGCCTCCACCTTTCGCCAGCAACACAAAACCGCCAGCGAGCAGGAATGCGATCAGCGCCACGGGTTGCGCCCACCGCATCTTGAAATGACGCCAGTTCCAACGCCACCACGTACCCTTCGAAGCGTCGGCGCAACTGCGTTTGTAGATGGTGCGGAGCAAAGGCCACCAAGGATTGGGCATGCGTTGGTGCTGCCAGGCGTTGAACTCCACCACGACCCAATCCTTCTCGGTGATCCTCTTCGGTCCATCGCCCTCCTTCCCTTCATCGGTGAGCTTGTTCTTGAGGAAGTTCAGTACAGATGACTTCCCAGATCCCCACCGGCCATGCAAATGCACCATCACCGCACCAGTGCGACGTGGATCCTTCACCACACCTTCATAGGCCTCCTCCATCCGATGTGCAATGACCTCGGCGAACGCATCGCGGCCGAGTTCATCCACGAACGCGGAGTTGTCGTCGTAGGTGGGGACACGTTCGTTCGCAGGAACCGAAGAGGTTCCGTTGGGATACAATTCGAAGGGTGTCCCCTTCGGACCATTGATCTCGACCTTGGTATCCGAGTTCCGCATGCGTTCGATGATCCGATCGCGAAGTTCATCCGTGTTCTTTGCCGTGCGCAATTCTTCCAGCAGTACGTCGGTGAAATTATTCGGTGGTGAAGTCGTCTTGCGTTGTACATCCATTTTACTTCTTCTTGAACGGTGTACGGCCTGAACGGGACACCACTTCATCTACCGATAGAGTTCGTGGCTGTGCTTGGATAGACGGGCGGGCGTTCGGTGTTTTGGTCGCTGCTTTTGGCGCAAAGCTCTTTCGCGCATCGGTGTAAGCGGGGCTGCGTGTGATACAACTGAAAACCCTGCCCGGAGGACCATGGATCCCTCCTAGGAGCCGCTCGATCGTCATGGTGATCCCTGAGTGCCTTCGCTCGTCATCGCTCGCCAGTTCGACCTCGACACCATCCACCAGCAAGAGTACTTCCTCGAACATCCCGCTAGATGCCGCTTCTTGGGCAATCGCATCCAGGGCGGGTCCGAGACACCCAGGTTCGTGCGCATCGGGACAGAGGAACTGGACGCGACCCTGACGATCGTTGGCGAGAACAGGACCGGCCGCATAAATATAAAGTCGTCGATTGCGCACGTTCGCATCCGTCAAAACCTTCATTGCTTGGAACTCAGCTTCGATAGTTCGAATGCCGGATGCACCCCGATCGCGTCCTCGCGGAGGGAACATGTTTGCTTCTGGCACGCCACCACCTTCGGTGGATGTGATCCACGAACACATGGCCAACGTTTTCACGTTCGCGTCCGGAAAGACCACCTGCCCGTCGAATTCTGAGCGCGTGAGGATCAGGGCGAAGTCCAACGAGATGATGGCTTCCGGCGATTCGTCCTCCATGTTCTTGCTCGACTGTACAGAGGCATTCGCCCCAATTCCGTCCAAGATCTTTGTTCGGGATGACCCTAAGGAGGGGTCGTTGCTGGGCCGAATGGGATCCACGAAGTTCTTTAGCGCTTTCTGCTCTTCTGGTGGTGGTGTAGTGGTGGTGTCCCTCGGTAACGGCTCGTCCATCGCCCCGTGTTCTTTGCGCTTCTTCTCCTGCACTCGCTTGCTGTCAGCTGTCTCACGCTTTGCCTTAGCCCAGTGTAAATGCAGCTTGTAGAGAACATCCGTCGGCACTTCCACAATGCCGCTCGCAGGCACATCCACGCCCCGTTCCGACAGCTCTCTCGCGATCATCTTCGGGCTTATGCCAAGTTCGACAGCTAAGTCTTCCAGCGAGATCCTTGTGCGTTGCGGCGCGTCCATGTCTTATCGGTTGGTCACTTCTGCATTCTATTCCTTAGGATCCCTGCCCACCCGGTTCGGCTCCTCGATCAACTTCACGTCAACGCTTTCTCCTTGTGGTTCCCAAATTGGTGCTATGTCTCCGTTCATGAAAACGTGCGGTTCTTTCTTCTCTCAGTCAGGCGATATACGGTCAGATCTTGTTGGATGCGCTTTGCGATAACCCCTTGGTTACCCGTATAGGCGCTTCGATCGGATCCACTATCAACTTACCGTTCAGCGGCTCCCATCGCGGAACAGCATGTTCTCCCTCGTCCTTCCACTTTGTCGGTACCCGCTTGATGCCCATCGGGTGGATGGTGAGGTCCCCTTGCGTATCCACATGGAACCGCATGAAACACTTATAGTCCTCAACTCCCAACGAAGAGAAGGCCTCGTTGTAGTGCCTGCCAAAGACGTTCAAAGAGATAAGCAGGTAGATCCCCATGATCATGGATCCCAGGAACCATCCACCTAAAAGGATCACTGCGGCCTTGATCAAGAACTGCAGGGCAAGATCCAAGTTGCCCGCGTAGCACCGGACGAGCATCGTTGCGGCCCAGCCCAATAGGATAATGGTCAGTAGATGTGACAACCCATGCAAGGTGCCTGCCACCCTGCGGTAAATAGGGGAGTGTGTATCCGTAAAGAAGGCGACTGATGCCACGACCAACAAGGCCCAGAAGGACGCGGCGGGTCGATCAATAAGGTTTGTCAACACGCCAGAGAAATAGTCACTACCACAGAGCGCTTCCGATCTACCGGTCGGCAACATGAACATCCATGCCGTTATGAAGTAAAGACACGCCACCAGGACACCGAACCAGGGGTTGAGGAACGGGAACAGCAGGTTGCGCCGGGTGATCCACCTGCTCGTGGCTTCGTCGGGATAAGCAGCGCGTTGCTCGTACTCCTCTTTGGCCGCCACTCGGCGGCGGCCCTTGGGCATGGTGATGGCACCATCGCTTGCGAGGACCCTGGCCTTCGGGGCGTGGGTGGGATGCAAGAAGGCACCCCCACCGCCACATGTGATCTTCTGGACTCCAAACCCGTTGGCGTGCCGCCGGTAGTGATGAAGGTCGCCAGCCACATAGGCACGCACCCGTCCGTGTAATACCTTCTTGTTCAGGTAATGCAGGTTGCTTTCGTTGTACACCTCCTTGTCATAGCTGCTATAGAGCTTTTCCAGGATCCATTGAGGTTCGGCGCAGCAAAGGACCACGCGATCATCGGGTCCCATGGCATTGGCCACGGACTCGAAGTACTCCACCTGTGGTCCATCCAGGTCCGCACCCAATTGCGTATCGATCCCCAGCAGCCACCAGCCCTGTGGAAGTTTGCAGGCGAAATAGCTGCGGTCCTGAGGGGCGAACCAACCTGCCAGCCACTCTTTACCGATGAATACCCGGGTGAAGGACACCAGGCTGTCATACCAATCATGGTTTCCGGGAATGGCGAGTACCTGGGGGTGCTCGTCATCCGTCCGTTTCAATGCGGCTTCGTAAGGTGTGATAAGGCGATCCTTGTAGTCTTTGCGGCTTGCTGTAGGATATACTTGATCGCCGCCCATTATAAGCAGCGTGCCGCGTTGTCCGGGAGCCAATTCACCCAACGAGTTAACGCAACGCTCCGGATGCGCGATGGCATAGGCAACAGCGTATGTGGCATTCCACCCGTCACCTGTATCGGCTACATAGTCCACCCAGATCTCATCACGTTCGCCGCGCTCGGAATCCTTCTCGCTGTCCTTGTAATCTTCCCCTACATGATGGAAGTAGGTGTAGTCCCTGAAGGGAGCGCCTTTCGGGGCGATCACCGCTTCGATGATCCGGTGATCAGAATGCCGACCGATGACTGTGGAAACCATGACCTCCATGCCGGTCTTCATCAACTGGCAGGGATCGTACCAAGCGACCTTGGGTTTAGCGTTCTCTGGGCGGTTCGCAGGCTTCTTCATGCGGATGGTCTTTCAGTATTCGAGCGGTGCTGCGTTCAGGAAAGGCGGCGTTTGATGCACTTGATCCGCTTCTTCTTGCAGTTCATCTTGCCCGTTTCCTTTGGAGCGATGACCTTGCTTTCAAATTCGGTCAAACGCTTTTCCAGCTTGGCCCGCTTGCTGGCTGACACCGGCCGCACGCCGCGCCCAGTGTTAGCACCGAAATGCGCCAAAGGAATGTCCACCTTCACGGTGAAGATCCTCCGCTCGTAGAAGTCGCCGAGCACTATGCTGGTGGAGTCGCTGGTCACCTCGCGCAGGAGCGGGCCCATCTGCCAGCCGTAGCCGATCGTGAGCGGCGTGCGCGGGATACCGAGTTCCACGAAGAGACCAGGTGCAACGATATCGCCCAGTGTGATCTTCGGCACCGTTTGGGTCGTGTTGTCCTTCAGCCGGTACGAAGCCAGCGTGCCCACATCGATCAGCGGTACAAAAAGGCCAAGGCTCGCCTTGTGTTTCCACCGTTTTGGGAAATTACCCCAGTTCACTGCCACGCCCACCGGAGCAGTGATCCCGAAGGTGTTCCAATTCTTGTTGTCCGCGTTTTCCACATCCTCACGTCCGTAGAAGCCGCCCAGGTATCCGTTCAACGAAACACTGAATGCCGATGCGCGCTTGATGCTGTAACTGCCCGGCGGTAGCGCCGCAGCTTCGATGGCCGCTTTCGCCTGCTCCGGGGTTTCGCTCTCCACCAAACTGGCCATGAACGTGCCGTATCGCAACAGACGTTGCAGCATGCCGTCTTCCAGCGTGTTCGCCTTCTGCGCACGGTGTAGCGTGTCCTTCGCATAGCTCAACATGGAGACCAGTTCGGTGATGGCACTGCCATACTGCTTCTGGTCCACCGCCGCTGCGAGACGCAAGGCACTGCGCGTTTGGTCCACGACGCGCTTCGCGGAGGCGGGCACCTTGATCTTCATGTAGGGCAGGCGCTCCACTGCGTAGGCATGCTCTACGATATCCAACGTGGACGAAACGACTGCACTTAACGCCTCGAATTGCAGCCGACGGCGTTGACTCGCGCTCAAGTCTTTCTGTTCATTCAACTCTTCGGGCAACTCGCGCAAGCTCTTCAGGTTATCCTCCAAGGCGTTCACCTTTAGGCCCATATCAGTGATGAATCGGACCACCTCGGCCTTCTTCGATGCACCATCTTTCCAGCAATCTCCTACAGCTTTGAGGAATTGCTCTAGCGTGGGGTTCTGTGGAGAGTTGCCGCCGGCACAAATAGAAAAGGCGGCAACACTTGGGAAAGTGATCCCCGCGTACTTCTTCGACTTGCTCCATTCATAGAGCAGACCGAAGTAGATCGTTAAAGTGGTCTCGTCCTTCAATGCCTCCAATTCCTTTTGTGTCGCCCAGTAACGCACCGTGCCCTCCGCACTGCGCAGTGACTCCGAGATCATCGATGCGAGGTGGATGCCATTACCGATCAGGGGCTGCCCGCTCTTGAGTGAATCCAACAGTGCTTCATCTGCGATCAGGTGGTCGACCACCTCACCGGGATGCGTTCCGCGATCCAGTTCGGCGGCGGCGTTGAGGGCGATCATTAATGTCGGATAGAGTCCGCCGATCTGTCGCAGATCCTCCGCGTGGTTCTCAACAACGTCCGGGGCATGGGCCAATAACGCGCCGAGGTCATTGTTGAAAGCAGTGCGCATGTTGTTGAGGAACGCGTCGTAGCGGTAGATCTCTGTGCCAACCACGTTGAGCAATCTGGCCGTCTCCGGAAAGAGCAACCGGAGGTCCTTGAATTCTTCCTTCTGCAAGGCCTCTTGGAAACGCTCGAAGAAGGCCGTGTTCAGTTCTGTCTTCGCGCGATCGATGAGGAAATCGGCGAGGCCCACGGCGAGGTTGGTGACGTCGAGGGAGCC
>Ga0209591_10006047_pt1 | contig 13467 bp, 9 predicted proteins | sample MAT01_FD_187207 | JGI IMG/M metagenome (GOLD analysis project Ga0209591, IMG submission 187207) | Freshwater microbial communities from Lake Fryxell liftoff mats and glacier meltwater in Antarctica - MAT-01 (SPAdes) (version 2) | ecosystem: Environmental > Aquatic > Freshwater > Ice > Liftoff...
GCCAGCGATCGACTATTCGGAAAACCCTACAAAAAGTTTATCTCGACCAAAGCGCCGTCACAGACCAATTAGTAGAGGAAATTTACCAACCATCCTGCGATTCCGGTGCACCGAAAGTATTCGCCTCCGTATTCCGAACACCCCAAGGCGAAAAAAATGACGTATTGTTGAGTCAATTAACCTGCGGGTTGCTAATGCTGTGGGGAGAGGGCGATCCGTGGATGAATTCCACCAACAGAAGCGCCAAATTCCGCCAACACTATCCCCAGTTGACCGAACACTTTATCAAAGCCGGTCACTGTCCCCACGACGAAGTACCAGAACAGATCAATGAACTGATTCGCCGATGGATAGTTGACCAACCCAAAAACTGATACCCTCCCCAAATCAAAAAACAAGGCGACCTATTTGGGTCGCCTTGTTTAATATCATAAAAAATGCAATTTGTCAACAGCTAACAGCGACTATTTTTTCCGTTTAGCGTTATCTAACCGTCTGCGATCGCGCCACTCAACCGCCGTCAAATACGCGACCCCACCAGTCACGGTAATCAGCAGCACAAACGCTACCAAAACCAGAAAATTAGCAATAGAAAATTCCACAACCCCTCCTGCAAACTTAGACTTTATATTATGTGCGATCGCACAACCGCAATCAAATGAGTTGGCAGTGAAGAATGCAAGTCCTCGCTACAAACCTGATAACGGTTATTCTACCGGACGTGCTCTGAATTGGGCGAGAGGGAGAGGGGGAGATCAGAAAAATCCTCCCTCTTCCCTCTTCCCTCTTCCTTCTTCCTTCTTCCTTCTTCCTTCTTCCTTAAAACAACTCTTCCAAAATTGTAAACCTGACATGATTAATTGCCAGACTCCCCACAGAAACATCCTCCTTCTTCAAAGGAAGACCCCCGCTGGTGAGACTTTGAAACCGAACTCCCTTGCCAATTTCCATGTGGTACCAAGCCAAACCCATGAAAAACCGCAAAGGATAAGGGCCTCTGTCTTGAATGTCGTCAGGATTAGATTCCATCGGCACCCAGCCAAAACCAGGAATGTAAAACTCCAGCCAAACGTGATTGAAATCCGGTTCCAGCGGCAAACCTTTTCTGTCAGCAAAAGCCGGACACTTGTAGCGCCCAATTGTGCGGCAAGCAATCCCGTTCAACCTTGCCAAAGCCAACAACAACCCCACGTACTCGCCACAAGAACCGATGCCGCGGCGCAGTACAATATCGGGAGTGTCAATGTGAGGCCTGATCCCGTAAGAAAGTTGGTCGTAAACAAAATTGCGAATGCTCAGTAACTGCCTCAAAATATTAGTTTCAGTGCCAATGGCAGCCACCGCAGCCGATCGCACAATCTCCGTATCCATCGCCAAATTATCATTGTCCACCAAATACTTAGCTGCAAACTCCGGCGACAGTTGCGGAATCTTTTCCACATCGCGAGGCGACAACTGATACTTAATCGATCGCACTTCCAACAAAGCCTTCCAGCCAAAAATTCGCCGTTCCCCCTTGATGAGGCGATCGAACTTAAACACCGCCACCCGTTCCCCTTCCTGAATTTCCTCAGTAAAAGGCATCCCAATCGGCGTAATTTTCCTGACCTTTTGGCGGTGAGTGTCCGAAGGCAAAGCAATCCGCCACTCCAAATTATCTATTTCTACCTCATCCAGAGGAGACAATTCCTCCACATAGGACATTTCCATCAAAAAACCGTTTGACAGAGCGTAGCGCTCCGCCTCATTGTAGTGAAAAGACAAAGGGTGAACAAAAGTGCGATCGCGCTTCGTCAACTGAAAAGGATCTTCCGAATTTGGGTCATCCCGGATATAAAGTTCATCCCCAGCATAAGCCACGTACAGAACCTCCTCCCCCGTCTCGGAATCCTTATGAAAAGCCAAACCAGAAGGCCATTCAAAGGGAGTCAAAACGCTAAATTTCATCTCCCCAGTTGCCCGTTCCAAACAGTAAACAGTTTGCTCAGTCTTATCGCAAACCCAAAGTTCCTCATCCCGGACAGTGATATTTTCTACCCCAATACCAGGAGCGAAAAAACGAGTAATTTCCCGACCAGTTTTAACATCAAAAACCAGAATATAGCCCAATCTCTGGCAAGTCACATACAGCGTAGACTTCCAAACTGCAATCCCGTCAGCAGGATAAGGAAGCGAAACAAAATGTTCCGGTTTGAGTTCAGCGATTGCCCCGTCCAGAATTGCCCCCGGACAGCAACAAATATCCTCATCCTGGGAAAACCAGAGAGTATCTTCCCAAATCGCCAGCCCAGTTGCGCCCGCAAACTTAGCCGTTTGATGAGGATTCAAAACAGTAGTGTTGTCAGTTTCGCGATCGATCTCCAATAGTAGCCCTTCGGTGCGATCGACCGCGAACAACCTATTTCCCAAAAAAGCAATGCCGTGCAGTGCAGATACACCGATCGGTCTGACCATTCGCAGCCCCGAAGGCTGTTTGTCCGAGATAACTGGTGAATCGAGGTTCATGCTAAATTTCTTGCCGGTATTGTACAGAAAACTTGACTTTTGACTTGTAGCCGATCGCGTCAGGTTCAGCAGCAAAATTGCTGAGGTTCCTGATATCCTGGACTGACGCATCAACCGGGTTTTTTTACGAATATATTTCGTTGTAGCCTCTTACCAGAGCTAAAAAACCCGGAATATTAGTCTTTGTCTAAATTGGGTTTAACAAGCTCAACCCAAATTGCTGCCATGAATGCGAGTAAGTATAACTACTAAGCTACCACTGAAAAACGCGACACAGAATTCCATCTTGGTCAGAGCAGCAAAACTAATCGTATCTGCCTCAAGATAGAAATTAAGTACAACAGATTACTATATCCGTCAAAACCTTGGGTAGAGTGACATCTCCAGACACTGACCGCTTGGGCGGATCGCGTGCTGGCTTCCAAGAATCACTTCTTAGATTTTCTGGTTGTTCCCTTACGGGATTTCGGCACTTGGCTAGACTTTTGAGCCCCCGCTAGATCGCCTGCACAGACAGTTTCCTTTCCCGACCATCCATCGGTACTAATGAGGGCAATCCCTCGGTTACGAATTACTAAACCTGAAGCAACATCCCTGTCAATGGTGAACCCACATTCAGGGCAATGATGAACTCTTACTTTCAGGGTTTTTTTAACGATCGCACCACATTCAGGGCATTCCTGACTTGTGCCTCGGCTATTGACTTCTGCAAAGAATTTTCCTAACTTCCAGCAAACATACTTGACGATAGAACGAAATTGTCCAAATCCACCATCAAGCAGATGTTTGCCAAGCATCCCCTTAGCCATGATCCGAAAGTCTAAATCTTCCATGAATATCATGTCAGCAGACTCACAGAGAGCATGAGCTTGTTTAAAGTGAAAATCTTTGCGGGTATTGTCAATTGTGTGGTGCATCCGCGCTACTTTGATGCGTTGCTTCTCGTAATTATTTGACCGTTTCTTTTTCCTAGATAGTCTGCGTTGCAGCGATTTCAGCTTGAAGAGCATCTTTCTAAAAAATTTGGGCGGTTTTACGAGAACGCCATCACTGGTAGCCAGAAACTTTTCTAAGCCAATGTCTACACCAATCGGATGACCGTGAGGCATGGGATCGGGTACATTAACATCAGACTGAATACTAATACTGGCATACCAGATATCAGCTTTCTTGATGATGCGTACTTGCTTAATTGCGAAACCATCTGGGATTGGTCTATGCAAATTAATCTGAATATCGCCAATCTTAGGTAAAAGGATCGTATTGCCAGATATAGGAGATTCTTTAAACTGTGGAAATAGTAGAGACTTAAATTGCCCATACTTCTTAAACCGAGGAAACCCAGTCCCTCTTGCTTGAAAAGTTTCCCAGCCTCGATGTAACTGCTTTACGGCTTGCTGCAAGACTTGAGAAGGGACTTCACCTAATCGGGGAAATACTTTCTTTGCTTTTGGCAATGCGTTAAGTTGTTTGATCTCGTTAGGGAATGGCAGCTCGGCAGACATGATATATTCGTGTTTTATGGAACATCGATCAATCAAGCATTTCCTACTATTACACCAATCTTTAATCTCTGCTAACCCATAGTTATAAGCCACTCTGCACGTTTCCATCCACCCAGACAGTTTTTCCTGTTGGGTGGCATCTGGATATATGCGATAGCGGTAAGTCATGGTTAGCATAGAGTTATTATAACATGATTTACTTGCGATAAGTATTCCAGTAAATGTATATTTAGTAGGTATTGAGCCTACTAAATATACGCGGCTTTCATCCCGTAGCTCATCTGGGTACAGATAGAGCGCGGGTCTTCCCGCCTGCTAAGATAAAAACGTGCGCTCAAGTTCCTCGGTTCATCAGAAGGCAGGTTCGTCATGGCTTGGAAGTCTGCTCTAAACATCGGTGCTCTTTCCTTAATTCTGTCTTTAGAGGCAGTTGCCGCTGGTAGTTTAATACCAGCAGAGGCTCTCAACAGCCCCGCAAACAGCGTTCACCGCCCCTCACAACCGCAGCTACCCATCAACTGGCAAACAGTTCAACCCCCCTCCCCAACCGGAAGCAGACCGAACACCCAGCAATTGGAAGCCCCGTGGAATAACTTTCAACCGCCGGAGCAGGGAGTACCCGGAAGGCGCGAAGGCGGAGGAACCCGCGGCTTAGCCTGCCCCACTGCTACAAATGCCTTAACTGCCTTGATTCCCCAATCAACTATGGGGCAAACCATATCAGAAAAGCCGACATTTTTTTACTACGTTCCCCTAGCCCTCGACAAAACAGTTCAGTTTGAGTTAGCAGACGAAACGGACAAAACAGTATACAAAAAAAGTTTTCGGCTGGTAACTAGCCGTGCTGGTATCGTTAGCGTCAGCCTCGGCTCCGACGGCAACTCGCCAGCCCTGAAAGTTGGCAAAAACTATCAATGGTACTTTACGATCAAATGCAGCCCAAAAAGCTATACAACAGATGATGTTCTCGTTTCCGGGTGGATCAATCGCACCGCAGTCGCCCCAACCTTGAAAACAGAGTTGGATCGATCGCCCGACAGTCGCGCCAAGCTCAGCATCTTTGCCCAACAAGGTCTCTGGTACGAGTACCTGGCAACTCTAGCTCAATTACGCACGGAGTCTCCCAGCGATGCCAGTTTAGCGCTCAAGTGGTCAGAAGTGTTGAACTCAGTCCAACTCGGCAAAATCGCCCAAGAGCCATTAGTCCCCAGTGAGTTAACACCAATTGCCAAAAAATAATTGGACTTGTGCAGCAAGTACCAAAAACCCGGTGGCGATCGCAGTATTTCGCAGCGCCACAGATGATTTATGAGGCGTTGCAGGTTTTTTGGTCGATCGTCCTCAATAAATTAAAATTTTTGTGGTAACGCTCATCAGCGATCGCTTGCCTCTTGAAAGCCGGACTGTTGAAATCTTGATTGTTAAATTGCGCCCAACACTAAATGATAAACTGGCACAGTCAAGCAGCATACAAACTTATTTTAGACAAAATATTAATTATGCGCCCGAGTGCAAATATTGCCATATTTCGGTTGGGGATTTCACTTCTAACGGCGATCCCGCTCGCTTGGTGTGATGCCAATCAAGCCCTATCCCAAACGGACGATATTTCTCAGTTGCCCGCCGTCGCTGACAACTCAGCAGATCCGGGCAACAAATTATTAGCACTACAAAAACTCGAAATCAAGCAGGATGAAACTGCAACCAACTTAAATCAACTCCCGGATTTTCCAGAAACCAACCCTCTTGACAACCAGCCCGATCGCTGTTCCACAATTAATCAAACGGATTGTGAGGTTAGCCCGCAGCCCGAAGCCAAAAATCTAGTTGACAGTGAACCCAAATGTCAGAACCCTCTAGATTGCAATGTTTTAGCCCAAAACCAACAAAATCCCCCTCCAAACCTGCCGCCGCCGCCGACTCAGCCCGATCCAAATCGCGATCGATTTTTGCAACCTGCCCCCCAACCTTCCCCAGAACCTCCTCAAATACCGCAACCAGTTGCGCCGGATCGCCCGTCCCCAGTTCCCCTGCCACTGCCGAATACAGTAATTCAGGTGCGGAAAATTCAAGTAGTTGGCAGCACAATTTTAACCCAAAACGAAATTAATGCCTTAATCAAGCCGTTTGAGGGTCGTTCTGCCACCCTAGAACAGCTCAAACAAATTGCCGACAAAATTACCGAAATTTACCTCAATCGAGGCTACATCACTTCGAGAGCAGTCTTGCCACCCCAAACTATCACCGCAGGGGTAATCGAAATTCAAGTGATCGAAGGCAAGCTGGGCAAAATTGAGGTAGAAGGAACTAAAAGATTGCACCAAAATTACATCCGCAGCCGGATTCGACTCGGTGCCGGAATGCCTTTAAGTACAGGTTCATTAGAAGACCAACTCCGGCTGCTGAGAGTCGATCCTTTATTTGACAATGTAGAAGCCAGTCTGCGGGCTGGGGATAATGAAGGAGAGAGCATTCTGATCGTCCGAGTCACGGAAGCTAATCCGTTTCAATCTAGTTTCAGCTTTGATAATTACTCGCCTCCCAGCGTCGGTTCTGAAAGATTGGGTGTTAGTTTACGGCACCGCAATATAACAGGAAATGGCGACGAACTTGCCGGTGCTTATTATAGATCGCTAGGCGATTCAGATGTGTTTGATTTCAGCTATCGCGTGCCACTAAATGCGATGAACGGCACGCTGCAATTGAGGGCAGCGCCGAACCGCAACAGTATTGTACAAGCACCTTTTGACACTTTTGATATTTCGGGGAAGTCACATTTATTTGAAGTTAGTTATCGCCAACCGCTGCGGAGAACGCCGATCGAAGAATTTGCCTTATCTGCCGGTTTTACCTATCAGACAGGCAGAACTTTTCTCGCCGGCGAACCGTTTCCTTTTGGCATCGGCCCTGACTCCCAGGGTGTTACAACTACCAGTGCAATTAAGCTGGGACAGGACTACATTCGGCGTGACCCCCAGGGTGCTTGGGCCTTGCGATCGCAATTTACGATCGGCACTAGCTTGTTTGATGCTACCAAAAACGAAGGTTCTACTCCCGACGGACAATTTTTGAGTTGGCTGGGTCAAGTGCAGCGAGTACAGCGATTGAATGACAAACATTTATTAATTTTGCAGTCTGACTTGCAGCTTTCAGCGAATAGTTTGTTACCTTCGCAGCAATTTGTAATTGGCGGCGGACAATCTTTGCGTGGCTACCGCCAAAATGTCCGTTCCGGCGATAACGGCTTCAGAGTGTCGATCGAGGATCGGATTACTTTGCAGCGCGATGCTTCGGGAAATCCCAAACTTCAATTAGCTCCCTTTTTAGATGCGGGTACGGTGTGGAATACTCCCAACAATCCCAATAAATTAACCAATCAAAGATTCTTGGCAGGTCTGGGTTTGGGGGTAATCTGGGCACCGATACGGCAGGTGAACCTGCGCGTAGATTACGCTTTTCCTTTGGTGAGAATTAGCGATAAAGGCGACAATCTGCAAGATAACGGCATTTACTTCAACCTAATTTATACACCATGAGGAGAAGTGGGAGAATAGGATAATGGGAGAATGGGAGAATGGGAGATGAACAAAATATTTCTTTCTTCCCTGTGGGAGCATCTCATTATCGCTCACTTAGGGTTTTGCCGATTGAGTAGGCTCGGTTGCTGAATCTCTCGTCTCCTAATTCAATACTGACTCCATTCTTGTCCCACCAGTTCAACATTTTTATGACTTTTTTTTATTGTGTTTTCACCACTTTACCGCCATTTGTACCGGCTGAAATGAATTCCTGCTCTATCTTTCAGGGATGCGGTGAAAAGTAAGGCTGCAAACCTGGTTTGTAGTCTTACTTTAGTCCTTTTTGCTGATTTTTTTTAGGATTTAAGTCCGAAGGATTGAACCAGGTAGATTAATCTTGGAACACCATAATGCTGCCCGAATAACAAGCGACCCAAACCTGATTAGTTTCCGGATCGTAAGTAATCCCGATCGGACTTGAATTAACCTTCACTGTTTGCAGCACCTTCAGATCACTCGTCCTCACTTTGCTCACAGTATTCGAGAAATAGTTAACCACATAAATCAATTTTCCATCACCAGAAATCGTCATGCTGCGAGGTGCATTTCCTGTCGAAACTTTATCCACCACTTTACCAGTTTTTAGGTCAATTTTTGCCACATTTCCTTCACCATTTAAAGTGGCATATAGATACTTGCCATTGGGATCTATCGTCAAATGACGCGGCGCATTGCCAATATTTTTCAACCATTCTACCGAAAAGTCTAGCAGATTTACTTTCGCAATATCGGAAGAACCCATGACGGCAACATAGGCATTTTTGGAATCGGGAGTGACCACAATTCCGCGAGGATATGCACCCAGTTTTATCCGCTCGACTTCGCGGTTTTTATTAATATCAACTACGCTCAAATCCCAACTGCACCAATTGCTCGCGAGCACGAAACGATTGTCAGGCGAAACAGCATTAAATTTCGGAACCGCACCTACAGGAATTATTTTTTCTATTTTCAATGTTTGGGTGTTGATGCGGTACAGGAAACTTTGGTCATGTTTTGCTGATGGAGAACACCTGTCGCTACCGGGATTGTCAAACCCAGAACCGTACATTTGATAGTTGGATACATAGCCATATTTGCCATCTGTTGAAAAAGCAGCTTCTACGGGAGAACCTTGATAATTGCCTTTGAATTTAGAAAAGCCAAACTTTGATAAGTTTACTGTGTCGGGAATAGTCTTGACTAATTTAAAGTTCCTATCATAAACTGTGATGCTGTGGCTGTACATCATGTTTTGAGCAAAAAACAAACCCGCTCCCGAATAAACTATTGATTTCGGCGATATTTTGCCGTAAATAGTTTTTTTCAAAGTCATTTTACCTTCAGTATTTACCAGCCTTTTGCCTTGTGATTCATTTTCTTTTTTTTCAGGGCTTGGGACGGGAGTTTCTGTTTTAAATGGTGGTAAAAATGGTTCTTGAAAGAGAGGTTGTTGTGGCTGATTTTTAGTTGTATCTTCGAGTTGGTTGTTATTTTCTGTGGCGGTAGGAGATGGCGAAGGTCGATCGACCTTTGACGGTGTTTTTTCCGCAGATTCCTGGTCATGGCTGGCGGCTGGCGACTTGCCTTTGAGGGCTGACAAGGTTTGAGGGCCGACAATTCCGTCAACTTTTAGGTTGTTCTCTGCTTGGAACTTTTTCACCGCAGCCTGGGTGACAGAACCGTAAAATCCTGTAGCCCTACGGCCAAAATGTCCTGATGCTTGTAGAGTTTTCTGGAGTTCGGTAACTTCCGGGCCTGAATCACCTTTTTTGATGCCGAGGGCGGGATAGACTAAATTGGAAATTGTGAGAGCGATCGTAAAGAAGAGTAAAGGAGTCGAGGCTAAATTTAGGTGATTTGTCGCGTTGGGCGATCGAGTTTGAGCTGCGGGTGTTTCCCAAGTTTCAGCTAAATGCAGGTAAGCCAATCCGTCCATAGTTTTTACGGGGGTATTTTTGATGCTATGATACACCAGTTAACATTGATTAAAGAGAAAATTTTATTATAATTACACCGAGGGTGCAATCTCCGAGCAATTTTTAATGGTGCTAGCAAGTAGGAGCGATCGACTAATGTTGAGTGAGGAACAAACAACCGCAGGATCAACAACCCAAAAATCCTGCCAGACGGTGCTGTGGGAAGGTGACGGCGGACTTTGCCAGCGGGCTTGGGTAGAAATTGATTTAGCAGCTTTAACTCACAATGTAAAACAGCTTAAAAATCTCTTATCTCCCCAAACCGAACTGATGGCAGTTGTGAAAGCGGATGCTTACGGGCACGGTGCGATCGCAGTTAGTCAAACAGCCTTGCAAGCAGGTGCTAGTTGGCTGGGTGTGGCGACGATTCCCGAAGGCATAGAATTGCGAGAAGCTGGGATAGAAGCGCCGATTTTGCTGTTGGGGGCAACTCATACAGCCGCACAGGTAAGGGCGATCGCCCAATGGCACTTACAACCCACTATTTGTACTGCCAAACAAGCCCTAATTTTTTCGGAAGTTCTCGTCAGTCTCAATCAATCTTTGTCTGTTCACGCTAAGTTAGACACGGGAATGTCTCGTTTGGGTACACTCTGGCAAGACGCAACAGAATTTGTGCAATTAGTCAATAGTTTGCCAAATTTAAAATTAGCCAGCATTTACTCTCACTTGGCGACAGCCGATAGTCCCGATACTGCCGTTATGAAAGAGCAACAGCAACGGTTCAAAAAGGCGATCGCCCAAATCCAAACAGCAGGAATTAACCCCCGTCGCCTCCACTTGGCAAACTCTGCTGCCGCCCTCACAGACCCCGATTTGCACTATGATTTAGTGCGAGTTGGTTTGGCTACCTACGGCCTTTATCCTGCTCCTCACTTGCAGGCGATTACCAATTTGCAGCCCGCAATGCAGGTAAAAGCTCGGGTGACGCAGGTGAAAACAATTGCAGCAGGAACTGGCGTTAGTTATGGCTATCAATTTATTGCTGGGCGCGAGACACAGATTGCGGTAGTTGGTATCGGCTATGCAGATGGGATTCCCCGCAATCTTTCTAATAAAATGCAGGTTTTAGTTAGGGGTAAATTTGTGCCGCAAGTCGGGGCTGTGACGATGGATCAATTAATGCTAGATGTTACCGATATTCCCGATTTAGAAGTCGGGGAAGTGGTGACGCTGTTGGGGAAAGATGGGGAAAATCAAATTACTGCTGATGATTGGGCGGAAACTTTAGGGACTATTTCGTGGGAAATTCTCTGCGGTTTTAAACACCGATTGCCTCGCGTTGCAGTAAACTGTTAACTAGGACGATCCAATTATAGTATAATTTCGATTTGTTCGGCATTTAAACTTACCAATTGTCAATTACCAAGGATTTACGGATGGCAGCAAGAAACCCGGTTTCTACGAAAGATTTGCGAATATCAACGACAAATATAGGAAGAAACCGGGTTTCTGAGGTCTGCGTGCATGAGTCTTTTTACAAGTTACCAATTACAAATTAGCAATTGACATGACAGCCAGCACATTTCTACAAATAGCTCAAAGTCTGCCGCTAGATGCAGAAAGAATACAGGCGATGCAAGTAGCCCAAGAATTCTCGAAAAAGTTCGTAGAATTGGGGTTTAAAGTTGTACCTCAAGCGCTGTGGGCGATCGGCATTTTGTTAATTACGCGATTTGCGATCGACGTTGCGGGCCGCGTGACTCGCCGAACCCTGGGCCGCACGGAAGCCACGCTGCGTAAATTTTTAGTTCAAGCTGCGGAAATTGTGATTTTGATAGTGGGAGTAGTCGCCGCTTTGAATCAGTTGGGAATTCAAACGACTAGCGTGGTGGCTGTTGTGGGTGCGGCGGGTTTGGCGATTGGTTTGGCGTGGCAAAATACTCTATCTCACTTTGCTGCTGGGGTAATGTTGATTAGTTTACGGCCTTTTGAAGTCGGAGATGCGATCGAAGCTGCGGATGTTAAGGGAGTGGTGGACAGCATCGGGATTTTTTCGACAACCGTTGTGACGGACGATCGCATAAAAATTATTGTTCCGAATAATCAGCTATTTAACGGTACACTGAAAAATACTACGGCGATGGGTACGAGGCGAGTAGACTTAAAAATTGATATTGGCGATCGGCCGATCCGTCCAACGATGGCCCAGTTGTTAGAAATTGCCCATTCTCACCCGCTGGTTTTGGAAAATCCGCCCCCGACTTGTTTGGTAGCCGAGATCACTCCAGACACAACTATTCTATCTCTCCGGCCTTGGTGCGCGTCGGTAGCCTACGAACAAGTGCGATCGCAAATTCAAGAACAAGTCAAAGAAGCAATGAATGCCCACAAAAATCAAGAACAATAGATATCAATCTAAAAAATAAAAAATAAAAAACAAAATAGATCCGAGGTATTTCCCATGAGCAATTGGTCTCCCCAGCAAATTTTGCAAGAACCGGGCGTCAGGATGTCCGCAACCGAGAAACAAACAATTCTCAGCAAATTTCCGCCTCCCGACAAAGACGGTCAAATTTATGCCGACGCGATTTTTGAAGGCGGCGGCGTGCGCGGAGTTGCGTTTTTAGGAGCACTCAGATGCTGCAACGATTTGGGCATCCGCTGGCGAAAACTGGCCGGTACTTCTGCGGGTGCAATTACTGCCGCAGTATTGGCAACAGACTTGTCAATGGACGACTTAGAAGAACTGTTAGGACAGCTCGATTACAGCATATTTTTAACTAAAAAAAACAGTCCTCTAATTTTAAACGGCGACCCAGCAGACGACTTGCAATCTCCAGCTTGGACACTACTTTTTCTGACAATTAGCCGCCAGATGGGTGAATATTCTTCACAACCTTTCCGCCAGTGGCTGGAAACAACCCTCGGCCGAGGTCACTTGCACACTTTTGCCGATGTCAAAAAACTGGTAAAAGACCGGGAATTAAAATTAGTAATATCCAACCTCAGTCGCGGTGAAATGTTGGTACTGCCCGACGACTTGCAGCGGCGCGAATCTGCTGATTCCGATGCTTTGTATCAGCAGTTGCAACTCAAAAGTGCTGAAGATTTTAGCGTAGCTGAAGCGGTGCGGCTGTCGATGAGCATTCCGCTATTTTTTGAGCCGGGAAAACTGGGCAATGACTTAATTGTCGATGGGGGAATTCTGAGCAATTTTCCGCTGTGGATTTATGACAAACAATCCGGTTCGACTCCGGTTGCGCCGCGCTGGTTTACCTTTGGGTTTCGATTAGTTGATACTGGCATTGAGAACCAAATTAAGATTAATAGTCCGGTGTCGATGCTGTCGGCGATGTTCACCACGATGATGAAAGCAAGAGACCGCTATCACCAGCGGGAAATGGATAAAGGCAGGGTGATTAATATTGATGTGACTGAAGCTGCGGTGACGACGACGGATTTTAATCTTGATGCCGATCGCAAGGCTAAGCTGTACCGATTGGGATATTTGTATACTAAGAGGTTCTTTTTGAGTTCTAACTTTAGTTGGGAAAAGCACTTGAAGGCTAGGGGCTTTGGGGAGTAGGAGAGGGGGAGAGTGGGGAAATATGCCTTCCGCCTTCGACCAAAGGTATATAGGGAGAGGGATTGAAGAATTTTTGATTTAGGGGTTGGCAAGAGCTGGGGGTGTGTGCTATAGTTAGTTACCGTCATCGTGGAGAGGTGGCTGAGTGGTCGAAAGCGGCAGATTGCTAATCTGTTAAGGGTGTTAACATCCTTCGAGGGTTCAAATCCCTCCCTCTCCGTTCTATCGTTAGTTTTGCTTTAGCCTGACGTAATTCTCGCATAAGATATACAAGGTTATCTTGAGTATTTTTGGTTATCTTATGGCAGATTTTAGGGAATCGTTAGGGAAGGTCAACAAATCCTTGGATCGAGTAAAGCTAAGGCAGAAGGGCGATCGCCTTTACCTGCGCG